>ERZ802819.2527-NODE-2527-length-10108-cov-13.9454_pt1 | contig 10108 bp, 7 predicted proteins | sample MGYA00345647_ERZ802819 | MGnify/ENA primary metagenome ERZ802819 (study PRJEB30503, sample SAMEA104212355) | marine metagenome | biome: Westerlies Biome; feature: [SRF] surface water layer (ENVO:00010504) within the epipelagic zone...; material: water... | reverse complement strand
TGCAGTCTGTTTTGGCAAGCTTTATGAAAGCTTCACGCTCTCTAGCGTACAGTATATTTTCAGTAGCCTCACTGTTTTGTCCATCAGTGTCTATCATTACACCAGCAATAGTCATTGCTACCACTTTATCATGAGGCATGAAGTCACCGCGCTCTAAACCTGTTTGCATAAAGTCAGACATTTTTTCAAGGAGACTCTTATCAGCAAATTTCAAATTGGGTTTTTGTGGCGCAACGTAGTCGTCTTGCATCTGCCCGATTAATGTTATTGCGCGTGTAAGAAGGCGGTCACGGTTCATAACGGTTTCATCCCGATCCTCAAGAAAATATTGCAGTTTTGCCGACAGCTCCGGAGATGAGCCTGTGGCGGCATAACCTAAGTTCATCCATGTATTCCAGGCTGCATCTTCCCAAGAATGTGTTTTATTAAACCATCTTAGGTATGTTTCCTTGATTCCGCCACCACTTGGAACAACGCCAACAGCAGACTCCACAAGGCCCATTACTGAATTGGTATGAACAACTAATTTATCGCAATGTGCAAGTACTTCAAACCCTCCACCTGCAGCAAGGCCAGATGGAGCTCCAATTACTGGGACAGGGGTGTATTTGAGTCTGCAAACTGCGTCTTGGAACCGTCTTAGGAATGCATCAATGCCATTCCAATCTTCTTTTTCGATGTAATTTCGGAATGCATTGAGATCCACCCCTGCGGAAAAATGTTGGGCGTCATTGTGGATGATAATACCACTTCCATGGTCTTCAGAAGCTGCTGCAACAATCTCCATTGAGGCGTCTGTAAGGGCATTTGCCTTTGAGTGAAATTCTACAAGCCTTAGATCATTTACGCCTTCGGCAAACCCGTTGAGAACAAAAAGGCTGGCCGCTTCGTTCTCTAAAATAGGGGTCATGGTCCTGCGTTTCATTTGTAAACGGATAACGCCAGCTGGTAAGCTGAAGGGCTTGTATTTTTTATCAGCGTGTCGAACTGTTAATGCGCTCCCATCAACTTGATAAAAGGGTTGGTCAAGTTGGAGAATATCTGGAACTTTCAAACCGGCTTCTTCCAATAACTCTGCCATTTTACTGTGGCCAATTGCATCCATCAACTCGAAGGGCCCTCGTTGCCAATTAAATCCAAGCTTCATGGCATCGTCGATGTCTTGAGGGGATTCAGTTACAGTGGGAATTAAACTGGCAGCGTAAGATAGGACTCGTCCGAGAACTCTGCGGCAAAATTTTGCGTGGTGTGTGTTACCTTCAAGGATCTGGACGAGTGGTTCTTTTTGTTGAGCCGATGCAGCTGCGGCTCGAACTGCCAATTCTGGCAGTTCTTGTCTCGCAACAGAGTAAGGTGGAAGGCTTTTCCCTGTGTGTCCGACAAGTTGAAGTGTATGCAAAAGCCCGTCAGGACCTGTTTTGTAGAAGCCCCCATTGCCTTTGTTCCCCGTAAAACCATTTTTGATCATTAAGGTGATGGCGCTGTTTTCCTTTCCAACAGCGTGGAAGGCATCGTCACTAGGCAAAATACTACCCAACGATTTCACAACATCAGCCATTAAGTCTATGCCAATTAGATCATACAAACCAAACACACCTGTCTTTGGGATGCCCATTGGTCGGCCCATTAAGGCATCAGCATCTTCTATTGAGAGCCCACAATTAATGGCTTCGTCAATTCCTACTTGCAATGCGAATACACCTACCCTGTTACCTAAAAATCCGGGCGTATCTGCACAGCGCACGACACCTTTTCCAAGATGGCGATCATTGAAGTCTGCTAATTTACTAACAACTTTTTTGTTTGTCTCTTCGCCAGAAACTAATTCCAGAAGACGCATATAACGCACTGGGTTGAAGTAGTGGGTAATTGCAAATCTCTCCCGAAACGATACCGGCATACCTTCAACTAATAGGTGAATTGGAATGGTTGAAGTGTTTGAACTTACGATACATCCTGCATCAATTGTGTCATCAAGACGTTTATATAGAGCTTTTTTTACGTCAAGGCGTTCGACGACGGCCTCTATAATCCAATCACATTCAGCGAGCTTGTAAAAATCTTTATCGATTGTACCAGAGGTAATTCTCTTAACATATCGTTTATGCATCAATTGAGGTGGTTCAGAAGTTAACAACCTATCAAGAGCCGCTGCTGCGGGCGTTTTGGTGTTTTGGTCCTTTGCATCAAGGTCAAGAAGCAAAACATCGAAGCCCGCATTAGCGATTTGTGCTGCTATGCCAGCTCCCATTGTCCCCGCTCCAATCACGGCAATATTACGAAAATTTGCAGCGCTCATTTTATCATCCTTAAAAACTGGAGCCCCTTGTCAGGTTCTTGTTATCATGCTGGTTTTGCCAAGCCTTCTTTAGCTGGCCAGAAAGTGGCGAAGCGTGTCATTTACTTCGGCTGGTCGTTCGGCTGGCAACATATGGCCTGCACCATTCATGATGACGCGTTCACTGTTAACCAGACTATCAGCCATTGCCATACCAAATTTTATCGGTGTCATCCGGTCAGACCCGGCTAAAATACACAAGGCGGGCTGAACGATTTTTGCCGCCGCAGCCTTGCCGCCACTGTAATTATTGCAAGCTTTTAAATCATTGCGAAGGGCATCTGCATGATTGCTTGTCATCAACCGTTTTCCATAACCAAGAAAAGAATGACCGGGTTGGGTATTGTCATGCATATGTGCCATTGGCCCATGTCCCCAGCTTGTCATGACGCTAATGGCCTTGCCAAGAGCCTCATCTGACATACTCAAAAGCTGATCATTCACCGGAATGGCCAAGGCGCCAGCAATCAAGCCAAGGCGTGAGACGCGCTCTGGATAGCGCGCGGTGGCATCAATGGCGACAAGACAGCCTTGGGAATGGCCAACAAGACAGGCCGTTTTCACATCTAAACTATCCAGAAGGGCGATCACCCAATCAGCCATATCTTCGATCGATTCCAATGGCGTGCCGCCAGACAAGCCATGGCCCGGGAAATCAGGAGCAAGAACCTGATAGCCGCGATAGGCAAAATACCGGCTTTGCAGAACCCATGTCAGATGGTTCTGGCCGCTGCCATGAAGCAGAACAAGTGCCTCGCCATCATTGGAAAAGGATCGCCCACCAGTGGCGATATGGATTTGTGTGTCTATTAGCTGATGCTTCATTGTGACTGCCCCTTGATCGACCGTGCGGTTAGCCTTTGGTCTTGGCAAATTTGGCGGCTGCCTGAAATCCTATTTCAAAATCAGCTTTGATATCGTCGAAATCTTCTAGCCCGACCGATAGGCGAATCATATCGTCAGACAGGCCACCTTCTATCATCGCTTCGGCAGAAATATGCGAATGGGTTGTGCTTGCTGGATGGATCACCAGCGTTTTTGCGTCACCAACATTGGCAAGATGCGACGCCAATTCAACTGATTCAATAAAGGTGCGTCCGGCATCGCGCCCACCCTTTAGGCCAAACACAATGATCGAGCCTGCGCCGCGTGGCATCATGCGTTTCGCCAGTTCATGGCCCGGATGGTCGGCAAGATTGGGATGCCGCACCCAGTCCACCGCATCATGGCCGCATAAAAATTCCAGCATCTTGGCAGTGTTATCCATATGACGCTGCATCCGTAAAGGCAGGGTTTCCATGCCTTGCAGGATATGAAAGGCATTTGTTGGCGATAGTGATGGGCCGAAATTATACATGCCTTCGGCGCGGAATTTTGCGGTAAAGGCAGCTGGGCCAAATTCTTCATAGAAATTAATGCCATCCATCGCGTAATGTGGGCCTGCAATGGTAGGAAATTTGTCATTTTGTCCCCAATCGAAATTACCGCCATCGACCACCGCCCCACCAATAGCAACACCGTGACCGCCAATCCATTTGGTCAATGAATGAATGATCAGATTGGCGCCAAGCTCAAAAGGTTTTAACAGCCAAGGGGTGTTAAATGTACAATCAAGCATCAATGGAATGCCAGCCATGGCGGCAATTTCCCCCACGGCTTTGACATCCATGATATCGAGACCGGGATTGCCGATTACCTCGCCAAAAATCAATTTAGTATTGGGCTGGATGGCCTTTTCGATGCCAGCAAGATCAGAAGGGTCAATAAAGCTTGTGGTGATACCAAAACGCGTAAGCGTGTTTTCCAGCAGATTGATATTGGCACCATACATGCGCGATGATGAAACGATATGATCGCCTTGTGAACATAGCACCAAAAGCGCGGTTGAAAGCGCCGCCATGCCCGATGCTGTTGCTGTTGCAGCAACCCCGCCTTCAAGCGCGGCAACACGCTGTTCCAGAACGGCAACAGTCGGATTTGAGATGCGCGTATAAAGATGCCCGCCAAATTCTTGGTTGTAAAGCGCGGCTGCATGCTCGGTATTTTGAAACACATAGGATGTTGTCTGATGGATTGGCACTGCGCGTGAACCATGACGTTCGTCAGGCACATGACCCGCATGAAGGCTCAACGTGTCAAATTTATAGTCACCGCTCATCTCAAGCTACCTTTTTTGATGTTTCAGTCCATTCTTTCTGCCCGCTTCAATAAGCCAAGTCAATTAGGGCACTTCAAACAAGCCATTACTGACGGATTATATCAAAAGCTGACTCATGCCGAAACCAGCGATAGCAAAAACCAGACGACGTGCGGACTGTTTTTGAGGATTAGCCAAGGTAAAAATACTCAATCCCTTCTTTGGTCTGAATTTGCATTTCATTGCGAGCATCAAGATGGTTTAGGTGCGCACGTGCCTCGCAGCTAGCAAAAAATAATTCATGATCGGTAAGGTCAAAGGTAAAAAGCGCATACATTGCATCTGCCGTTGTGATTGGCCCATTGGCCGCGGCGCCGCGTAACAGATCAAGTCGTCTATCATGATGTTCAATCAGATCAACCGCCCGCACGCCGCCGCCAAAATAGGGCCAGTCGTGCCCCGGAATTATTAACCAGTCATCAGTCAGATGGCGCATTTGATCAAGATAGTTGTAATAATGTCCAAGCATATCAATCTCGATAAAGCGGAGGCTGACCGAGATATTTGGCGAAATGCGGGGCAATAGAAAATCAACACAGATATGAAGCTTGCGGTCATGATCAGACAGGCTCATGTGGCCTGGTGAATGACCGGTATCAAAGCGCGGTGTCCAGGTGCCTGATTTGCTGTGAAAGCGGTAATCAGTATCAATGATTGCGACGTCAGGAAGGTCACCAGATAGTTTGCGATAATAATTGCCCTGTGACCGGACGCGATCGACAATGTCGCCATCCAGCCCGAAGCGGGCATAGGTATTGCCCATGATTGTGCCAAATGCGGCATCAGATTGGGCAAGGCTCCAGCTTGCCTGTTCATGTTCAACTGCACCCATATAGATCGGCGCGCCAGTGATTGCCGCGAGCGTACCAGCATAGCCAACATGATCAGCATGATAATGCGATACGATAATGCCAATCACCGGTTGGCCTGCCAATGGCCCTGCCAGCATCACCTGCCACTGATCGGCAATGTCCTGACTTTGAATACCGCAATCAAGAAGCAGCCAACCATCTTTAGTGTCAAAGGCGTAGAGATTGATATGGTTTAACCGAAAAGGAAGGGTAAAACGCATCCAGTAAAGATCATCAGCAAGCGCCACCATTTCACCAGCCTTTGGCGGGTCTATAGCAAGAGGGGTCATTGATGAGTTTGGCATGTTTGGCATTTGGTTTACTCTTGTAAAGCCAGATTGGCACGAAAATGATGAAACAAGGGTTGGGTAATCATTGGATAAAGATCAAAAAACAGACTTTGTAATTTTTGCGGTGATGAATAGACCGCCGCCGGGTAAGAATTAGCTGCCAGCAAAATCATGTTGGCGCCAAGCTTCATAAATCACGATTGAGACGGCATTGGCAAGATTTAACGACCGGTTATTTGCCACCATCGGCAGCCGTAATTTATGATCTGATGCGATATGGGCATGAATATTGGCTGGCAGGCCCGAGGTTTCCGAGCCAAATAGAAAAGCATCGCCCGGGGCAAAGGCGCGGTCATATATGGTATCTTTGCCTTTTGTGGTAATGGCAAAAAGCCGCGGCTGCTCAAGCCAGTCCAAGCAGGTCGCCAGATCATCATGAATATGAACATTGCTTAGCGCGTGATAATCCAGCCCCGCACGCCGACATGATTTTTCGTCAAGTTTAAAACCAAGTGGTTTGACCAAATGCAGGCGATTACCGCTATTTGCTGTGAGTCGGATGATATTGCCGGTGTTTGGTGGAATTTGTGGCGCAAATAAAATGATCTCAAACATCAATGACAATGCCTTCGAAAATAGGGGTGGTTTAATTGGGTAATCGGTGATTGTGATCAAAAGTGATGCGGGGCGATTACCATTCAACCAAGAACAGCCAGCCATAGGAAACGATCACCGCTGGCACGGCGGAATAAAGGGTTGCCACTACCGCCACTTTTGGGGCAATCGCAATAGCCGGAAACAGTGCATCACCATCATTACTAAGTGCGTTTCCGATCTGCGCCGACAAGGGCAAAATGCCAGCAAGATACATTGTCGTGACTAAAACCTGCGGTCCGCATCCGGGTAAAAAGCCAATCAAAATGGCGATCATAGGTGTGAAAAGCGTGAAGCCGTTGAAGACCTGTTTCAGGTCAATTGCAAAGAAATAAACCGACAAATCAAAAACCAGATAGGCGCCGATCACCCAGACCGTCACAAAATTGGTGTCGGCAATGGTGCGCCGAAGGATCGATCCACTTGTTGAAAAGGCAGCATCACCATGAATGCCAAATCGTGGTGCCAACCGCATGGTAACGGCTAATACGCCGCCAAGCACGCCAAGAAGGCTTGCTGGCTTATCAAGATAATCGTTTGTAAATAAGGCATCAACATCGACCTGAAAGGCAACTAGCGCGGCAAGAACCAGCCCAGGAAGCATGATGATTAACCAGATGCGGTCTAGCCATGGCGTGCTGGCATCTTCGTTCACATGGTCGACACCCTGTCCGTTGCCAAGCGAGCCACGCAAAAAATCACGGCCATGAATATAATTGACGATCCAGCCGCTTAATGTGCCAACAATAAAACCAAGTGCAAGCATTGCGAGACCGACAAGGGGCTCCTGTGCAATCAAAAGAAAAGCGGCGTCGCCCATTGTTGCGGTCAAAACCGCAACAACACTGCCAAAACTTAAGCGGCCCGACACATATTGCGTCACCACAATAATGGCCCCGCCACAGCCGGGAAGCGCGCCAAGCGCGGCGGCAGCAGGCACTTGCCAGAATGTCGCCTTGCGCAGCAGTGCCGCCGCATCAATGTTTAAAACCCGTTCAATCCCATAGAAAATGAAAAATGTGCCAGCAACAAAGGTGCTGACTTGGATATAGGCATCGGCAATCGCCTTGAACAGAATGTCATTAAATTCAGATTCGACATGCGTCATCACATAGCCAGCCAGCAGAACTGGAAACAGAATCAATAGGCTATGAAAAACGATCACAGGGTCGCTTGGCCCGCCCTTTGTGGGCTGTGAGTTTGCCAATGGTGATAAGTTCTGGTCCATTGCATAAAATTAGCATCTTCTAACTTTAATCACAACGGCTAATATTACTATTGACGCCAACTTGCCTCATATGTGAATTTGGTGCGATGCTGACAATCTGGTATCGTTACCTCCGGCATCGCTAAATCCGATATTTAGAGGTTACAACATGGCATATCGCCAAGATGATCAATTGCTATTTACCTCCCCAATTCTGTTATTTGGTGCGGCCCCAATCGCCGGATCATTGCTATCTTGTCTCGATCGCTGTCAAAACTGGCCGGTTGTGGCGGCAGATGGGGGGCTTGGTACGGCTTTGTCATGTGGGCTTCGTCCGCAAGCAGTGATTGGCGATATGGATTCGGCAAATGATCTTGATCAAACGCCAGATGATATTCGCCAGATTAAACGATCTGGACAAGATGATACTGATTTTGAAAAGTCGCTTGATCTGATTTCGGCACCTTTGATTGTTGGTATTGGTTTTCTCGATGGCCGGTTTGATCATTCCCTTGCGGCGCTTGATGCGTTGGCGCGATTGCCACATGACCGGCCGGTTTTATTGGTTGGTGGTGATGATGTTTTATTGTGTTTGCGCGGTGACTTTGAAATGACATTGCCGCTGGCAAGCCGGTTTTCGGTCTGGCCGCTGGGCGTCCAGCATTTTTTGCACTCGCACGGGCTGGAATGGCCGCTAGATGACGTCACGATGGCGTTTGGCAAACGAACCGGCACCTCGAATCGGGTGAATGGCACGCCGGTTTCGATTACGGCTGGCGTTGGTAATGGCTATGTGGCTATGGCACCTTTTACAGCATTTGATGCGATGCTTGATGCGGCGATGACAGTGGCAGATTTGCCGGCGTGAATTTGCGACCAAGACGAAAAATCAATGAAACGTCAGCCCTGCCCTAATCCGGATGATGGTCAACACAATCCTGTTTGAAATCGAATGTGTCGTTATTGCTTTGTGTGAAGCCTCACCCTATAACTTTACCTGATATAGTTTACCGGCAGGAGACGATTAATGCATAAATCCGCGTCATCAACTACGGCAGTGATGCGCCATCATGTGCTGACAGATGCTATTCTTTTTGGTCCCTTTGCAGCAAAAGCGATGTCCGCGCCTGTGGCAAAGGCTTTTTTGATTGTGGTTGGCAGCCTGCTTTTGGCGGTGTCGGCACAAATCAAAATTCCGTTTTATCCGGTGCCGGTAACTGGGCAAACATTGGTTGTTCTATTGATTGGCATGACCTATGGCCCGCGCCTCGGCGGGGCAACGGTTGCGACTTATCTGCTTCAAGGGGCGATGGGATTGCCTGTTTTTGCTGGCGCTGCTGTTGGCCTGGCTGCATTGGTTGGGCCAACGGGTGGTTATCTTGCCGGTTTTTTAGTTGCGGCGGTTGTTATGGGCTTTTTGGCCGAACGCGGTATGGGCCGCTCGGTCATCAGCACGGTGATTGCAATGGTGCTTGGCAATGCCGTGATCTATGCAATGGGCGTATCATGGCTAACAAGCTTCATTGGCATGGAGAAAGCGCTGATGCTTGGCATGGCCAAATTTCTATATGGTGATGCGTTGAAGCTGGTGATTGCTGCCTGTTTGATGCCACTTGCATGGCGGTTGGTGAAATCTGCGCAGAAGTAGCCTGGATCTTTCACCAGCTTTTATTCTGGTCAATCCCCAGTGTAAGGCCAATCTCTGATTTCAATATGACGCTCCGGCACTTGCCGGAGCGTTTTTTATGATCCCAGCTTAAATGTGTTTTAGATATTGATTGTCATTCGCTGGCCGGTCAAACGGCATTGGCGCATTACTAAGCGTTTCAAATTCTTCCAGCGCATCAGCAATATCAAGGACCTCAGCCTCACCGGATGCTTCGATGATTTCAAGTAGGCGTTCTTCGGGTGACTCGCCCTCATGATGCAAAATCGTGACGGCGATGACGGCAGCAATGCTGCTTGTCACTACATTATCTTCTTTGGTGACAGGCCTTATGAAAGGAATGACGCGGCAATCTTGCCGTGAGTCATTATCGGGCATGCGCATGACAATACTCCATAAGCGAGGGGGTGTTGTAGGGTGGATTGAAGGTCAAACCATGGTTAGGGCGTTGACCACGCCGGAAATCAACAAATTGATATAGCCATGCTTGTTCCATACAAGATACAGTGTGTCTTGATTTTTCTTTTGGGGAAAGGGGAAAATACAAAAATTTCTAAATGACCGGTTGTTTTTCACAATTTTACGCTTTTTCTGTTTTATTTTTCATCGACGTTTTGATCAAGGTAGGTGCTAGCTTGGGAATCTTTTCTGAGCTTCCTTACCCTTTAACATAAGAAATTTGTATACGTATCGTTTGGCAGTTCAGTGCGTTTGCTTAGGGTAAATGACTAGTAGACAGCACCAATCAAAACTTTTCTGATAGCAACCTCAACGAATCGTCAAATAAGCGCACCTCTCCACGATATATCCTGCTTGGTATCTTGCCTGATACGTGAGAAGGGCTGAAAAACGTTTGATGCACCTATAATTTAGTAGAGAAGTTTTTTGGATGTGGTACGGTTGCC
>ERZ802819.2514-NODE-2514-length-10145-cov-10.2138_pt1 | contig 10145 bp, 10 predicted proteins | sample MGYA00345647_ERZ802819 | MGnify/ENA primary metagenome ERZ802819 (study PRJEB30503, sample SAMEA104212355) | marine metagenome | biome: Westerlies Biome; feature: [SRF] surface water layer (ENVO:00010504) within the epipelagic zone...; material: water... | reverse complement strand
TGCTACTGTTGGATTGCCTCTTGAGTCTATCACTTCAAAGCCTTCTATATTTTGTATTTTCATAGAAAAACCTTATTATTATTCCTTAATTAAGTCGTCTAAGTTCTTGACTTTATTCAGGAATTGATCAAGTTTTTGTAAAGGCAAGGCACATGGCCCATCACATAAAGCTTTCGTTGGATTAGGATGCACTTCAAGGAATAATCCAGCCAGACCGAGGGACATACCTGCTCTTGCTAAGTCTAAAACGCTAGATCCTCTTCCATCCGCTTTATCGCCCAAACCTCCTGGTTTTTGTAAAGAATGAGTAACATCAAAAATTACAGGAGAGTTATTTTTAAGTTCAACCATTCCTAACATATCAACAACTAAATTATTGTATCCAAAAGAGGTTCCGCGTTCGCAAATCATTATATTTTCGTTTTGAAAATGACTGCATTTTTTTAATATATTATTCATGTCTGATGGAGCAAGAAATTGACCCTTTTTTATATTTATGGGGAGAGAGGTAGCGCATGCAGCTTCAATCAAATCTGTTTGTCTACTTAAAAATGCTGGTATCTGGATTATGTCTAAAACATTTGAAGCTAATTCAGCCTCTTCTGGATTATGTATATCTGAAATAAGAGGGACTTTATAATCTTTTTTCAACTCGAGTAATTTTTTTAAACCTTTTTCAACACCAGGGCCTCGATAAGAATCTATTGAAGATCGATTGGCCTTATCATACGAAGCCTTAAAGATATAAGGTATGTTATATTTTTTGGTTAGCCTTATACATTCCTCAATAACATCTTTTATGGTTTCATCATCCTCTAGAACATTTAAGCCTGCAATAAGTACAAAAGGCTTATCATTACCTACCTCTAAGTTTCCTACTTTTATAGTTTTCATTTACTTATTTTATTCTTCTTGGCAGCTTTAATAAATCCTGTAAATAGTGGATGTCCACTTCTTGGGTCGGATGTGAATTCTGGATGAAATTGACAGCCAATAAACCAAGGATGTTCATCTATCTCAATAACTTCAACCAACATTTTATCTGCAGACTTTCCTACAACCTTTAATCCTTTAGAAACTAAAATATCGATAAGGTTATTATTGACCTCATATCGGTGTCTATGTCTCTCTTGAATCCTACTCTTTTTATAAAGAACTCTAGTTAAAGAATTATTATCTAGAATGCACTCTTGGGAGCCAAGCCTCATTGTGCCGCCTAAATCGGAATTAGAATCTCGTCTCTCTATTGAGCCCTCGGAATCTAACCATTCGCTTATAAGACCGACAACAGGATAATTAGTAGTCTTATCAAATTCAGTACTATTTGCTAACTTTAATCTCGTAACATTCCTTGCATATTCAATTACAGCTATCTGCATGCCAAGACAAATACCTAAGTAAGGTATTAATTTTGTTCTGGCATACTTAACAGCAGTAACCATACCCTCTATTCCTCTTTCTCCAAATCCTCCTGGAACAAGAATTGCATTAGATTTTCCTAGTTTCCTATGGACATTTTTTGAATCCAATTTCTCTGAATCTACATAGTCTATATCCACCTTAAGATTGTTTTTAAAGCCTCCATGTTTAAGTGCTTCATTCAAGGACTTATAAGCATCTGCAAGCTCCGTATACTTTCCAACCATGGATATTTTGACAGATTCTTTTGGTTCAAGATCTTCTTTAATTACCTTTCTCCAGTCTCTTAAATTAGGTTTCTTAGAAGAATTTAATTTGAATTTTTCTAATACTATTTCATCAACTTTTTGGTAATTTAGTTCAATAGGGATCTTATAAATCGAATCTACATCTGGCATTGAGATGACAGCATTTGGTTTTACGTTAGTGAATAATGCAATTTTCTTTCTTTCCTCTTCTTCCATTGGTTTATCAGATCTACACACCAAGATATCTGGTTGTAAGCCATGAGATAACATCTCTTTCACAGATCTTTGTGTAGGTTTTGTCTTTGTTTCCCCTGCAGATTTCAAGAACGGTAAAAGAGTTAAATGCATATATAAGGTTTGATAGGATTGAAGATCTATCTTCATCTGCCTAATGGCTTCCAAAAAAGGTTGAGATTCTATATCACCTACTGTCCCACCTATCTCAACTATTGCAACATCGGAATTCCCTGCCCCTTTTATAATTCTTTCTTTTATCTCATCGGTTATGTGAGGAATAACTTGTACCGTACCTCCTAAATAATCACCTTTTCTTTCTTTTCTTAGAACTTCTTCATACACCTGTCCCGTAGTGAAGTTATTGGATTTAGACATCTTAGATGTAAGAAACCTTTCATAATGTCCTAAATCAAGATCAGTTTCAGATCCATCTTCAGTAACAAAAACTTCACCATGCTGGAATGGGCTCATAGTTCCAGGATCAAGGTTTATGTATGGATCTAATTTAAGAATAGTGACAGAAAGACCTCTGCTTTCTAGAACTGCTCCGAGAGAGGCAGCAGCAACGCCTTTGCCAAGTGAGGAAACTACTCCACCTGTTACGAATAAAAATCTTGTTTGTTTATTTCCCATCTGCAACTCATTTGAAGCGTAATGTTGAATTGCTTCATAACGATGGGATTACAGGTTAACAAAATCCTGTATAAGGAACAATAGAAATATAATTTTAGGCAGATAAATCCAGAGGTTTCTCTAACTCAGCCCAAGATATATCACCATCAGGGTCATGGCTTTCGAATTCGAGTACACCTAGTTTATCGTAAAGAGGTCTTACCTTGTCTGTGAGTAAGCCTATCCTTGAGAGGTTAGGTACAACTCTAGAGAATAGAAGCCTCTGAAATTCAGAAGCGAAACCTGCATTATTTGAAAATTCTCTAGCTTCGTCTTCATCCCAGCCAAATTTTCTAAACACATCTGTAGGAAAGAGTCTCTCCTTGCTAATAACACAAGCTTCATAAGCGAACATAGCTCTATCTTCTTTTTCTTCATCAGAAAGATTTTCGATGAAGTCTTCGAGGTAATTCACCCCGAAAGTTACATGTCTAGCTTCGTCCCTGATAATCAAATGCAGAATATCCTTCAATACTGGATCTGGAGTAACTGCTTTGGCAGTATTGAAAGCAGCTAGGGCCAAGCCTTCAATAATAATCTGCATTCCTATGAGTTTAAGGTCCCATCTCTCGTCTGTTAGAATCTTATCCAGCAGGCTTTTTAAGCCGGCCCCAACAGGATACATAAGCTTAGATCTATTTTGAATATACTTTGTAAAAGCTTCTACATGCCTTGCCTCATCAAACGCCTGTGAGGCTGCGTAAAGTTTTGCTTGATAGGTAGGCGCACATGATACCAACTGAGAAGCTACTAGAAGTGCTCCTTGTTCTCCATGTAAAAATTGACTAAATTGACTAGCACCTCTATGTCTTAAGAACTCTCTCTTCTCTTCTTGACTCAATTTTTTGTATGGAGGATATTCATCCCAAAACATGGGTGGTATTTCATCAGACACAACCATGGGTCTATCCCAATCTATGTCCATAGATACATTCCAATTGAGCTTCTTTCCTAGTTCATAAAGCTTAGCTATGCGATTATCTTGTACCGTGTAATCCCAATTATAGGTTCCTGTTAGTGGAGTTTTAAATATCTCAGCAATATCTTCAACTTCTTCAGAACTTAAAACTGGTTCAATGTCTTCATAATCTCTAATTTTTCTGGGTGTTTCTTCTGTATATTTAATTTTCATCTCAAGTAAAAAATTTAATTTTGGTAGGCTTGTTAAAGATTATACATTAACTTTTAAAGGGTATTTTGAAATATGCCCTTTAGATATTTATGCTGCTATTTTACGAAGGGAAAGGATCGTCGTTCTCATCATAGTATTGAGGTGGAAATCTATCGCTCCTTGCCAAATTTTGAAACGTGGCTGTATTTTCAACGAAGGCTACTTGTACTGCCTTTGTTGGACCATTTCTCTGTTTAGCTATATTTACTTCAGCCTTACCTTTACTCTCTAAGTCGGATGGATCGTAGTAGGAGTGTCGATAAAGAAATGCAATCACATCAGCGTCTTGCTCTATAGCACCTGAGTCTCTCAGATCGGCTAGAATTGGCCTTTTATTTGGTCTAGTTTCGACGGCTCTGTTAAGCTGTGATAAAGCTATAACTGGAACATTCAATTCTTTAGCTAGTGCCTTTAGAGAGCGGCTTATCTCACTAATCTCTGCGACCCTGTTATCTCCCCTTCCAGGTATTTGCATAAGTTGTAGGTAGTCAATTACAATCATAGCAAGGTCATCATTCTCTCTCTTTACCCTTCTTGCTCTGGCTCTTATTTCAGATGGAGATAATGCTGGAGTATCATCAAGCAAAATATGTTTCTGACTCAAGACTGTCAGAGCTTTGTCGATGCCCTCCCAATCTTGGTCTTCTAATTGGCCTCTCATTAACCTTTGTAGATCGATATTCGAAATGCTTGAAATAAATCTTCTTACAACTTGCTCAGAAGACATTTCCATGCTGAATAATAAAACTGTCTGATCAGTTTGACGGGCAACATTCTCAGCGATATTAAAAGCAAATGCTGTTTTACCCATGGATGGTCTTCCTGCAATAATAATCAGGTCAGACTTTTGAAAGCCAAGAGTTACTTCATCTATTTCGGTAAAGCCGGTACTAGCTCCCACTAAGGAATTACCACTTTCGGATGATTCTTGAATATCTGTATAAACTTGCCCCAGGAGCTCTTTAACTTCTTTAGGGCCAACAGATCGATTTAAGTCATCTCTTAAGCTTAATATCTTTTCCTCTGCCTCATCAATAATCCTATCACTACCGGATGCATCTGATTCTTTTGCAATTTTTGAAATATTGTCAGCTGCTATTATTAAACGTCTTAAATTTGATCTCTGCTTAATTATATCTGCGTAGCTTTGAATATTAGCTACGCTAGGTGTCTCTCTCGCTAACAACGTAAGATAATCCTTACCACCTGAATTTATTAACTTAGGGAGATCTCCATTGCCTTCAATAGCTTCTTGAACTGTTATTACATCTACAGGTTTACCTTCGTCTTGAAGGTTATTGATTGTTCTATAAATTAGCTTATGTTCTTCTTTATGAAAATCATCCTCTTTGACTAAGTCAGAAATAATATCCCAAGTCTCATTCTTAAGCATGATGCCTCCGAGAACAGCTTTTTCTGCTTCGGTGGAGTAAGGTAATTCTCTACTTGATAAATTTTCTGAAGCCATATTCCTTTTTTTGAAAAGGAATCAATTCTCCCATTGGAAGAGGTTCAAGACAAGTTACTTTTTAAGTTTCTTGACTGGCAATTATTTTAACAGTGATAGGTGCTATCACTTCTGGATGTAACTCGACATCAATTGAATACTCACCAACCTCTTTTAGGACTCCCTCAGGTAATCTAACAGCACTTTTTTCAACTTGGTGACCTTTCTCAACTAGAACATCTGCGATCTCTCTAGTGCCAACTGAGCCATATAGAGTGCCTTCTTCAGATACTTCTGCAGTTATTTCAATAACTAACGATTCCATACCTGATGCAAGTTTTGTAGCTAAATCCTTTCTTTCAGCTTCCGCTGAAAGTAGTGCTTCTTTTCTCTTCTCGTATTCTGCCTTGTTCTCTTCATCCGCCCTTACAGCTTTTCCATTAGGTATAAGAAAATTTCTACCATAACCTGCTTTTACATTTACTAGATCACCAGGATCTCCTAATTGAGCTACTTTTTCTAATAATATTACTTCCATGGCTTAATTATAATGAGAATCTGTATAAGGAATGAGTGCAAGATGTCTTGCTCTTTTGACAGCCTTGTTAAGTTGTCTTTGATACTTCGCCGAAGTTCCGGTCATTCTAGCAGGTATAATCTTGCCAGTTTCGGTTATGTATTCCTTAAGAAGTTTTATATCTTTAAAGTCTATTTCTTCGATGCCAAGGGTAGTAAACTTGCAGAACTTAGGTCTATTATCGAAGTCACTTTTTCGTTTGAAATTTTTCTTTTGCTTCTTTGCCATTACGCTTCCTCTTTACTTTCTTCGGTTGATGATTCATCTAATTTTTTAGACGTTTCTTTTGGCTTTTCAATTTTATTCGAAGCTGCTCGTGCCTCTTGGTCGACGGCCTTATTTGCGGCTTCCCTGGCTTCCTGGTAAGAATCTTTCTCATTATCCTCTTTGGTTTGAGCAAGCAGGGCAGAAGGTTCACTGTGAGCCTTCTTAGTGCTTAAGACGATATTTCTTATTATTGAATCATTAAACTTAAACGAATTCTTTATCTCATCAATTGCTTCTTGGTTACATTCCACATTTAAGAGTCCGTAACTTGCTTTAAATTGATCTTGAATGGGATAAGCTAGTTTTCTATTTCCTATATTTTCAGAACGATGAACATTTCCACCAGAGTCTTTTATAAGCTTATCAAGCTTGGAGATTATAGAAGAGGTTTGATCAGACTGATCAGGATGCACTAGGAATACTATTTCGTAATTTCTCATTATTTTCCTCTTGGTTTATAGCTCCCATATTAATATGTGGAGCAAGGAGCCGGCATTTTATTTGGAAGTAATATTATTTGCAAGACAAATGAAGGACTTTAATAATTAATTCATCGAAGTCTATGCCTTCGTAAGACGCAGCCTTAGGAAAAAGACTTGTCTCGGTCAATCCAGGGACAGTATTAACTTCTATTATCTGAAAATTACCTTCATTATCTTCAATGAAATCAACCCTTCCCCATTTACTGCAACCAAGTGAAGAAAACGCATGCCACGCATAATCTTTAATTTCATTCAGTTTATCGACTGAAAGGTCAGCTTTTATATACTCCGTACCTTTATTATTATACTTAGAATCAAAATCATAAAAATCTCCAGATGGCTTGATATGAATTGGATGAAATACATCGTCTCCAAGTATCGATACAGTAAGTTCTCTGCCTTCAACAAATGCCTCTACTAAGATTGAAGAATCAAACTTAGAAGCTTCTAGCATAGCTTTTTCTAGAGTACCATTATCCGGTCTAACGATAGTTATACCAAAGCTCGAGCCTTCATTCGCGGGCTTAACTACAAAAGTCTTATCTAATGCAGTGATATCATTTTCTCCAGAAAGATGCGGAGTTAATTTCATCTCAGGTTTGCCGACATTTACAATTTCAACAAAATCTGGGGTAGGTAATAACAAATCTCTCCAAATTTTCTTTGATTCAATCTTATTTAAAGAAGTTTTACATGAAAGGGTATCGCTACCTGTGTATTTGATATTCTTTGATTCAAGAATCTCTTGAATGAAGCCGTCTTCTCCTCCCCTTCCATGCAAAGCTATAAAGGCAAGGTCATAATCAGTAGATAAAAGTTTAGCTTCTTCTTGAGAGGATAAATCACATTCAGTATAACTTATACCTTTTCTGTTTAAAGCTCCTGCTACTGCTGTTCCAGAATTAATTGATATATTTCTTTCAGCCGACCATCCTCCATACAATAGTAATATTTTTTGTTCTTGAAGAATTGCAATAGGTTCCATTTTATTTAAATTCCTCAAATATACTTTGGCTAATGGAGGATATGTCACCCGCACCCTGGAAAACAAAGATTGTATCTTTAGCTAAATCTTTATCATATTCTTTAGCAACTTCATTGCTATTCAATAACTTTACATTATCAAAACCTGATCCAATCAAAGAACTTTGTATGTTTGAACTATTGATACCTTCTATTGGATTTTCTCCAGCAGAATAAATATCCAAAAGAAATAACTCATCTACATGGCTCAAAACTTCAATAAATTCTTCATATAAGTCTTTAGTTCGTGTAAATCTATGGGGTTGAAAAACCATTCTCAGCTCAAAGTCAGGAAAAGAAGCTCTTATTGCCTGAATGGTTTTTTTAATTTCAGTTGGATGATGTCCATAATCATCGATGTAAAGGCAGGTACTACTTCCAATTTTCTTCTCACCTAATATTTGCATCCGTCTATCTATTCCCATGAAGTTAGACAGAGAATCCTGAATGACTGAAATTGCTATCCCTTCTTGTAAACATAATACAATCGCTGCAGCTGCATTAAGAACGTTATGCTTCCCTAGCATATTAAGCTTAAAGTCAAATGAATCGGTATCTGAAGTTAATTTAAAGTAAGAGTTCCTTCCGTCTGTTCTATAGCTTGATAGTACATAATCATTTGAGGATTCAAAACCGTAACTAATGTGAGGTCTTTGGAAGTTGATCTTCAACTCTTTCACAACGGTGTCATCACCACAAACAATGGATACTCCATTAAACGGCAGTTTTTTTATAAATTCCAAGAAAGCTTTTTTTAGATTATCAAAACTACCATCATAATTAACCAAGTGGTCTGGCTCTATATTCGTAACTACGGACACAGAAGGCTGCAGGAGCAAAAAAGACCTATCACTTTCATCTGCTTCAACAATTAAATAATCTCCTTCTCCTAACTGTGCATTGGAGTTGAAGCTATTGATTATTCCACCATTAATAAAAGTTGGATCAAGATTAGCACTAGTCATTATAGATGCTACCAAACTTGTAGTAGTTGTTTTGCCATGCGTACCGGCTATAGCTATTCCTCTTTTATTGTTCATCAAACTTGATAACATTTCTGCCCTTGCTAAAACTGGAATTAACTGTTCCTTGGCAGAGACTAATTCAGGATTATCATCAGATATAGCGCTAGATATAACCACCATTTCAACATCTTTTAGGTTATTTGGATTATGATCATAGCTAATACTTATGCCTAACTTCTCAAGCCTATCAGTATTTGATGAAGAAGCACTATCTGAGCCCGTTACCTTGTAACCAAGGTTATTTAGTACTTCTGCTATTCCGCTCATACCGCTGCCACCAATACCTATAAAATGGATATTGCTAAGTTTATATTGTGAGGGATTCATTAATAGATTTATAAATATTCTTAGAGGCAAACTTAGGAAAAACTTTAGAAGCAGAATATGCCATTGAATGTAATCTATTATGGTCGCTTTCCAAATTAATTAATAGCTCTAGTAGACGCATAGAATTGGAGACATCAGAATCGATAATCTCAGCTGCACCTCTATTTTTTAGATATTGGGCATTTATGTTTTGATGATTTTCTGAAGACCAAGGTAAAGGTAAAAGTATAGAAGGTTTCTGAACTGAACAAATTTCACTAACGGTCATTGCACCAGAGCGAGAAATAACTATATCGCAGAATTGATAGGCTTCAGCTATATTTTCTAAAAATTCCTTAATAACAAATTCATTACCAGATTCAGTATAAGCATCCTTCAATTCTGCTGAGGTTAACTTTCCTACCTGATGAATAAAAGACCAATGAGAAGGTACCTTTTTAGTCAATAAAATATTTATCAAGATATCATTGATTTGTTTTGAACCTTGGCTGCCTCCTAAAATTAAAATATTAAATTTTGTTTCATTAGATTTATTTACGGGAGATATATTTAATATATCCTCACGAATTGGGTTCCCAACGCACTTTACCTTATTTGTTAGATTATTAAATGTGTCTGGAAAAGCTTCAAAGGTAATTTTAGATCTTTTGTGTAATATTCTATTAGTTAGTCCTGGAACACTATTCTGCTCATGAATGAATAATGGACAGAACAAAGAACCTATCAAACCAGGAGCAAGAGTAAGATAACCTCCTGTTGTTATGATAATGTCAGGTTTAATTCTACTAATTAAGAAAAAACTTCTGATTAAGGCCGCAAAAACAAAGAAAATAGAAATTAATTTTGCAAAAAAATTTTTGCCAAGAAAACCTCGAGCATTAATTGGATAAAATGAGAAATCTTCGCTTAAGGCTAAGTTTTCTTCCAAACTATTTTTCTTTCCTATCCAGTAGATAGTATTACCATCCTCTTGAAATTCATTTGCAATACTTAAGGCTGGATACACATGACCACCTGTTCCGCCGGCGATTATCAGAATATTCATCAGAATTGTGCTCGTCTTTTAATCATTGGTATTGGCATTGAATTTTTATTTTCATAATCAATTCTTAAAATCAGTCCAATCATTAGACAAACAATTATTAGATTAGTGCCTCCGCCGCTAATTAAAGGTAAGGTCAATCCTTTTGTAGGCAAAAGACCTGAAGAAACTCCTACATTTATAAAGGTATGCAATCCTAGCAGGAGAC
>ERZ802819.2511-NODE-2511-length-10152-cov-11.5184_pt1 | contig 10152 bp, 4 predicted proteins | sample MGYA00345647_ERZ802819 | MGnify/ENA primary metagenome ERZ802819 (study PRJEB30503, sample SAMEA104212355) | marine metagenome | biome: Westerlies Biome; feature: [SRF] surface water layer (ENVO:00010504) within the epipelagic zone...; material: water... | reverse complement strand
ATGAAATAGGTGCGGCGCCGGCAGAATGGATTGGAGTGCACCAGCAGCGCGGCCATGTTGTCTCATTCTCGCCTTTCCCGCTGGGCTCTTAAAGGCTCCGCCTTGCTCATGCCGTTGGCGATCATCAGCGCAGCAGCTCTGCCTGCGGCACAAGCGCAAACCAAGCTGAACGTGCAGGTGGAGCAGCAAGGGAACACGCGCACTGCATCGATGACCGTGCCGGTGCCACCCCAGCGCGCCTGGGAGGTGCTCACCGATTACGTGGCCACAGGGGAAGCGATGCCTGACATCTCCAAGGTGCAACTTCTCAGCCGGCAGGGAAACAACCTAAAGCTGCGTCAGTCTTACAAGGCGCCATACACCTTCGGGTTAACGATCAGCGCCGACCTTGCTGTAACGGAAACGCCCAAGACAGCCATTCACTTCCGCATGATCAAGGGTGATTTGATCAGTGCCCTCAGCGGAAGCTGGTCGTTAACGCCAACACAAACGGGGACGCGTCTGCGCCACACCATCACCTTGGTTCCTGAATTGCCAGGCCTGATGCAACCTCTGTTTGCCCAGGGTGGAAACGGACCAGGTAATCAACACCACGCCAGGAGATCCGGCGAATAAGCAGAGCCGCCAGGGTGGCTGCACCATCCACGAGCTGCCCGGGCACAAGGCCCACAGCCCAGCCCAGCCAATGGGGGCTTCCTTGCGGCTGCATCAGTCGTTCAATCCAGCACAGCAAGCCCACACAACCCAGCTCATAGATCAACGCCGCGGCCCAATCTCCCTGCAACAGCGCAAGCAAGAGCAGTGCAGCACTGCTAACACCATGCAGTGCCACCAAGCCCCAAGCCGGATGATGCAATCGAGCGGTGAGCAGCTGACGGGTGATCCAGCGGCTTAGCGGGAGCAAGGGCTGGGCAGGATCAGGATCCACCATGATCAGATTCGGTTCAAACCGATAGTCCAACCCCTGCCTTCGCAACGGACCCAACAGGCCGGTGTCTTCACACAACCCGCGGCGAAGCAGTTCCAGCCAATCGCCGGCTTCCACCACCGAGCGGCGTACGCAGAGAGTGCCGCCCCAAGGGATCTTCCACAGGGTCATCAACACCACGGCGCCGGCATTCCACACCGCGCGCGTCCAACTGCTCAAATGCAATGCCGAAAGTCCTGGGGAGGGCGGAGCAAACCAGCGGTTGCCAGAGATCGCCCCGATCCCTGGCTTCAAGCAAGCTCGGGCACAGCGTTCCAGGCCATCTTCAGCGAAGCGAATATCAGCATCGAGCAGCACCACCAGAGCACTCTCAGAGTGAAGATCAGAAAAAGCCTGACGTAGTGCTGCACATTTGAGCGAGCCCTGGCTCGGACGTTGCTGAAGGGTCCGGCAGTGCAACTCGGACCAAGCGGTGTCTGAGCGATTCAGCCAAGGCTGGAGTAGCGGCCACGCCGGATCAGCATCACTGTCCACCACCACCTGCAGCCGCCAAGGGCCTTGGTAGGTCTGACCGGCCAGAGATCGCAGCAGTCGCGGCAAGCAACTATCTGCCCCCCTCAGGCACAGCACGACCTCCAAGGGCAACCATCCCTCCTCGGGCTCCGCTGCAAACGGTGTGCTGCAACTGCGCAACTTGCGCAGTTGATAAGCAAACAGCCCTACCAGCACAATCTGCAGAAAGAGCATCCCAAGGAGCAGCGCTGGTGCAGGCAAGCTCAAACCGAAGACTTCTGCTGAAGCAGCGCCGATGCCCAAGGACTGATTAATTGGTCCCAATCAGGGCAGCGGACCCCCTGTTCAGCCAACAGCTGAGTGGTGTAGCCACAACTAGGTCGAGCCCTTTGCCCTTTGCAGTTGCGCTCCGGATACGTTGAGCCGTCCTCTCCCCAGCGTTGCCGCAGGAAAGGCAGCAGGGGCTGCAGAGGATTAGCCAAGCTTGCTTCGATCGCCTCGATCCATTCCTGCATCGGCAAGATCCTCCAACCACCTTGAGCATCGGTGATCTGGCTCAAAAGCGTGGTGAGCATCAACGGCTCAGGGTGCTGCAAGTGAAAACAACGCCCCTTGGCAGGTTCACACCAGGCCAGCGCAGACACTGCATCTGCGACGTAATCCACAGGAACCACATCGAGCTCCCAGGCCAGATCCGGGGATGCCCCTAGGGCCAAACTTCCCTGCAACAAGCGCTGCAAAAGATCGCCCTCATGCCAGAAACGTCCGTTGGAGGGGCCGGCAATCAGCGGTGGGCGATACACCGTGACGGGAAGTCCGGCCTCCCCTGCTCGCGCCACCATGCGATCCGTGACCCATTTGGTTTGGGAATAACCGAGTTGGATGCCCTGCCAGTCGGCCAGCGAATCATCTTCAGCGATCACCTGATCGCGATAAGCATCAGCCTCAAAGACAGCAACGCTGGAAATCAACTCAAAGCGCAGTGGAGAAGTAGCCGTTGCTAGGTGGAGCAGCTCTCGAGTGCCGCCCACGTTGGCAGCAGCGAGTTGGGCGTAGCTGGCCATCTGGCTGAGCTGGGCACCGTTGTGGAGAATTCCACCCAACCCTTGGCCAAGAGCCGCAAATTGATCGGGGTCTAGTCCCAGCTTCGGCTGGGCAAGGTCTCCAAGCACCACCTCCAACCGCTCCGACCAGGCCGGATTCCACAGACCGTAACGACGAAGATTCCGCTCCAACTTTTCCGATCCTTGATGCAAGGAGGAAGCTCGCACGAGACAACGCACCCGCAGCTCCGGCCAACGCTCCAGCTGCCCTGCCAGGAGATAGGCACCTAGGAAGCCACTCGCGCCAGTGAGCAGAACTCGTTCTCCAGGCGCCTCAACGGGTGGGCTCTCCGGCACTGACCAACTGGCTTCTAGCTGCGCCTCTTGATCAAGGTCCAATCCCTCCCGTGCCGCTGCAGATCCGTCTGGCAACAATCGCTCGAGAGCCATGCTGGCCAGATCATCCAAGCAAGGGGCGTCGCTAAGGGCAGCCAGATCTAGGCGCCATCCCAACGCCTGCTGGACTTCGGCAGCAAACTCGGCCGCCATCAACGAATCGAGCCCTAAATCAAAAAGGCTGGTACGGGAATCGAGCTGAGCTTCCGGTTCTTCCATCACTCCAGCCAGGATGTCTTGGAGCGTCGACAACATCCATGGCCTGCGCTGGTCCACTGACAAGGCCTCCAACTGAGCGCGTACCTGGGCTTCTGAGCGGCCCCCCACGTCATTGATCAGGGATCGGAACCAAGCCGCCTGGCGGGGCAAGGCCTGACTGACGAGCCGCGGCCAATCGGCCGCCATCACGGTCACCACTCCGCTACGGCCTCGCTGCAGCAATGACTCCAGAGCCGACAACGCTTCGTCTTCCGCCAAGAGATGCAGTCCTACGGACTCAAAGCGCCGCTCCAACCCTTCAGCCATGCCAGCACCAGCCCAAGGCCCCCACTGAATCGCCAGCTGAACTGCGCCATCAGAGTCCGCGTTGATGCAGGTGGATTCAACAGCCCCATTGGCAGCGCCATAAACCAACTGGCCCGGCGAACCCAGTGCCGCGGCGATTGACGAGAACATCACCTGAAAGTCGAGGTTTTGAAACGCAGCTGGCTGCAGCCTTTGCAGCTTGTCAAGCAGCTGCTGAGGACCCAACTTCGCCTCAAACACAGTCTTGATACTGGAGAGTTCAATCTCACCGACGCGCTGATCTTGCAGGGCTCCAGCAGCATGAAAGACACCGCGCAGTGGTAGGTCCTGAGGTAATCCAGCGAGTGCTTGAGGGAGATCGTCCCATCGGAGCGCCTCAACCTGCACACCTTGAGAGCGGAGGCTGTCCAAACACTCGGCCGTTTCTGTCCCTGGTACGGGCAGACGTCGGCCCAGCAACAACAACGAGCGCGCACCCCGATCCACCAACCAAGACTGCAGACGTTGGCCAATCCCTCCAAAAGCACCCACCACCAGATAAGTGCCGTCCTTACGGATGGCACAAGGCGGGGCGGACCTTGGAAGGGTGATTACCAACTTGCCCACATGCTTTCCCTGCGCCATCCGTCGGAAGGCGTCCTTGCACTGATCCAAAGCAAAGGCTGATACCGGCAAAGCAGGCAAAGTTTTGTCTTGAGAAGCCGCCACCAACCGCAGCAATCGCTGCCTTAAGGGTTGTGGATCGCGCGCTGCCACTTCCAGCAGATCAAAGCGGAAATAGCCCACATCAGGCCGTTTCTCCCGCACCTGCTGATCGCTCCAGATCTCCAACTTGCCAAGCTCTACAAAGCGTCCGCCTGAAGCGAGCGCCTGAAAGCTGGCATCCACCCACTCACCTTTAAGGCTGTTCAGGACCACATCAACACCACGGCCTTCGGTGTGCTTCAAAACCTGATCAGCGAAAGCAGTGGAGCGGGAATCAAAGACCGCCTCCACACCTTGCTCCAACAATCCAGCCTGTTTGGCTGCACTGGCGGTGGCCAGGATGCGAGCACCGCAGCGCAAGGCCACCTGCACAGCCGCCTGCCCTACTCCACCGGCAGCCGCATGAATCAACACCGTTTCTCCAGCCTGAAGCTGTGCCAGCTGCTCCAGCCCATGCTCTGCCGTGAGATAGGCCGTTGAAAGGCTTGCCCCCAACACAGGATCCAACTCTTCTGGCCAAGGCACACAGAGGGCTGCCCTGCAACTCACATGGCTTGCCAGGCTTCCCAGGGTGAGAGCCGCAAGCATCCGCTGGCCCACCAACGAGGAATCCACGCCGGGACCAACAGCGACCACCCGCCCCACGGCCTCCCCGCCGAATGGCAATTGAGCATTGGCCCTCAGCCCAAGGGATTGGTTGTGACTGTGCAGAAGCCCCAAAGCATTCAGGACATCGCGAAAGTTCAGGCCCGTGGCCTCCACCGCCAACTCCAACTCTCCTGGCTGAAGGCGCGCTAGTGGCAAAGGCGCCTTGACCAGCCCCTCAAGTCGACCACTTCCATCGGACAGCATGCGAAACCGATCTTGATCAATCGGCTGAAAACAGCGGGTTTCAATGCAATCACAACCGGACCAGCGGACCTCAGCATCACCGGCGGTGGCAGCCAAAAGACGTTGCCACTGCGCTGACGAGAGCCCTCCAGCCAGCGCAGAGGCTGAGGCTGTCATCGTGCTGCAACGCCAAGCAGAACAGTCCTGGGCCAGGGAGCGCACTGCCGCCTGAACTGCCCCAGCCGCAGGTGTGGCGAAAGCCGGCATCCACAACAACACTTGACGCGGCTGACTGAGGGGGAGCGCCTGAAGCTGTTGCACCAGCGCTGAAGTTACAGACTGTGGATCCCCTTGAGCATCCAGTTCCAAAGGCACGATCGCCTGCTGTTGGCACCAAGCCCTAACGGCATCTGGCAATGGCCCCATCGCGATCAGGGTGATTGGCTCGGCGGCTCCTGGGCTCCAATCGCTCAGTGCATGCGCCGCAAGAGGTTGCCAAATGGTCTCCAGCAGTTGCCCGGCAGGTTGAGAAGAGTCCTCAGGAAGCATTAACTCCAGCAGAGTTCGCGTCAAACGCCTCAACTGCAAACCACGGATCCCACCGAGCAAAACCCCAGATCGATCAAGAAGGTCCAAGTCAGCGGTCACATGCGCGCGACTGCCCTCAGCTGCGTTGTGTTGATCTTCTGGGCGAAGTTGTAAACGACATCGCAGCTGGTCGGGCAAAGGCCATCGCAACATCTGCATCTGTTCCACTCCCACAGGGAGTAGCAATTGACCATCGGAGTGCGTTTGCGCAAGAACCGCAGCCACCAGTTGAAAACAACCATCGATCAGGCTGCGATCAGGCGCCGCATCATGACGATGCAGCAGTGCTTCGGCGCCCGTGGCGTTGGCTTGCAAAGCAGCAAGCGGCCGATAGCAGCTGCCGTAATCCAGCCCAAAATTCTTTAAGGAGCTATAAAAATCGGCGACATCAAGGTCAGCACCATGGTCAAACTCCAAAGCCTGCAAGGGCTGAATGGCTTGTTCCGCGGATCTGCATAAACGGAGCTGCCCATGGAGCTGCCAGCTGCCGGCGTCTTCAGCCTGGGGAGTGCGGGCATGGAAGCTGAAGTCATCACCGTCGCGCACAGCCTGGAGCTGCACTGATCCAGCGTTGAGCCACAGCGGACGATCGAGATTGAGATCAGCACACTGAAGTGGCTGTTGTTGGTCTCTCAACAAATCCAAGACAAGGGCGAGATAGCCCGCTGCCGCAAACAGGGGATATCCGCACAGCGCATGATCTTGCAAATCGCGAGTGATAGCGGGATCCAACACGGTCTGCCAGTGCTCTGACGCTCCTGGAAGGTCCAACTTCTGAAAAGCCATCCCTGGCTGTTCCGTTGTGACACTGCTGCCAACACCGATGTGATCAAGCCAAAGGCTGGCTTTGCCTTGTTCCAGATCCTGGTCCCGTGGCGTCCACCAAAAGCGTGAGCGCAGAAATGGATGACCTGGCGGCCGGAGCTGACGCCAGGAGGCACCTTGATGCCATGCGCGCCAATCCATCTGGGCTCCTTGAGCCAAGGCTTGAACAAGCTTCTGGAGCTGCTCAACCCCCACGGGACCCTCAGGCAATGTCTGTTGTTGCAGATCTCTCAACGTTTCTGGCAAAACCTCAGATCCACGCGAGGAAACGACACCGGTCCAAGCGGCAGGGTCTTGCCCGCGCAGCTGGCGTACCAGGTCCTCACCACTGCTCGCAATCAACGCCAGCGCATGGGGGAATTGGGAGCGTCCCACATGGATGCTGGCGCAGAGATCCTCCAAGCTGAAAGCTGCTTGAGCCTCGAGCCAATCCGCTATTTGCGCGCGAAGCACGTCAAGTGCTTCCTCGTTGCGTGCGCTCAACCAGAGCAGGTGAAATGAATGCCCTAATACAGATGTAGCAGAGGGTGTGGAAGAGGGCTGAGAAGGATCAAGGTCAAAAGAAGCACTGCTGAGCACAGCGTGAGCATTGGTCCCACCGAATCCAAAAGAGCTGACACTGACCACCAGCTCCTGCTCAGGCTTAGGAAAAGGTTGCAGCGTCGTCGAAACCTTCAACCCAAGGCCAGGCAAATCCACGCTGGGATTGGGCTGCGAATAGTGCAGGCTTTCAGGGACCATTCGCTGCCTGAGACACAACACGGCTTTGATGAAACCCGTAATGCCTGCAGCCGTTTCCGAATGCCCCACATTGGTTTTCACCGAGCCAAGCAAGCAGGGATCGGTGCTTGGCCGCCCCTGACCCAGCACCGATCCAAGTGCACTGAGTTCAATCGGATCCCCCTGGCGAGTCCCTGTGCCATGGGCTTCGACGAATTGCGCTGCCGAAGGAGACAGCCCAGCAGAGGCATAGGCGGCTTGCACACACGCGATCTGAGCTTTTTTGTTGGGTGCAGCCAAGCCTTGACTGCGCCCATCGGAATTCACAGCCGTGCCCCGAATCACAGCTTCAATCGGATCTCCATCACGCAACGCCGCCGCCAACGGCTTAAGGAGTACAGCACCGGCGCCTTCGGAACGCACATAGCCATCCGCCTCAGCATCAAAGCTGCGGCAGTGCCCTGATGGCGACAGCAACCCCGCCTTACAGAAGCTCATCTGTATGCCGGGATGGATTAAGGCCTGCACACCTCCAGCAAGAGCAAGCTCTGACTCACCGCGCCTCAAGCTCTCGCAAGCCAAGTGCAAAGCCACCAGAGACGAGGAACAAGCCGTATCCACGGTGAAGCTGGGCCCTTTGAGATCAAAGGCGTAGGAAATTCTGTTGGCAGCAATGCAACCGGTGTTGCCGGTGAGGATGAAGGGTTCGTTATCAGGTGTGAGGTATTGATTTTCCGAAGCCCAGAGCAATGCGCTGTAATCAGCGCTGGAAATGCCCATGAACACTCCCACTGAGCGTCCACGCAACTGCTCCAGGGGCTGGGCACCCGCCTCCATCGCCCTCCAGCACACTTCAAGCAACAGGCGTTGCTGAGGGTCCATGCACTGGGCTTCCCTGCCGCTTATGCCAAACAAGGCTGGATCGAACTGGTCGATCCCGTCCACCAATCCAGCTCGGCGGACATGCTGGTGCAACGGCCTGCGCGGATCGGGATCATGGTGACGCTGAAGATCCCAGCGATCTGAGGGAATCTCGCCGATCGCCTCACGTCCTTCAGCCAGCAGTTGCCAAAACTGTTCAGGGCTCTCGACCCCACCAGGCAAACGGCAACCCATACCTAAAACGGCAATGGGCTCCTGCTGCTTAAACGTACCGGAAGGATCCAATACCATCAGTGAACCGAATAACCATCAAACAGGAGCGAGCGAATCGCCTCCCGATCAGCAATAAGACGATGGTTCGCAACCCGCTCTTTGAGTTTCTGATAGTGCTCTGGTTGATCCAACCAGCCGCGACACAAATTCAATAGATCTTGAGGCTTGCGAATGCAGCAATCAATCTGACGCGCCTTGAAGTAGCGACGGGCCAAGAGCTCTTGTGGCATCGTCGTACCGAAGCCGTTGAAAATCAGCACACAGCCTGCTGCCAAGGCTTCCGTGGCCGTGCGCGCTCCTGGTCTCGCCACCATCGCCCAGGATTGCTTGTAAAGGCTTGCCATCTCAGCAGGCCCTTGAAAACCCAATGGCTTGAAGGACAACTGAGGGTGCTGCTCAGCCCACTGCCGCAGCTGATGCAAAGCAGCCTGACGGCGACCGCACAAAGCAACCACACGCACCCTGCCAGCCAGGGGCAGCAACATCTCAAGCAAGCGCACGTGGTTGTTTGCACCGTTGGCACCGGCCCCCAGCACCAATAACGGCAGCTGATCAGCTATGGCAGCTTTCTCCGGCCGGGAGAGCTCCTCATCAAAGGCTGGATCAAACAAGGGGCCGAAGGCCGGAGCTGGGACCGTTCGATAGCCCTGCCGGCGCGCATAAGAGCTCACCTCAGGGGTCAACGTCCAGAAAGCCTCAGCCCTCTTTGAAAACCAATTACGACTGAATCCGAAACCACCATCAAGCTCTGTGCAACAGGTGATGCAACGCATCTCGGGACAAACACGCCGAGCCAAATCAAAATGACCTCGATTGATATGGGGATGGGTGGATATCAGCAGATCAGGCTGGAAACGCCGCAAAATCCGAATCACATAGGAACGACCCGCGAGCAAAGTTCCCGGCTTGGTCACATCCTCAAACTCCACCAAACGCCAATAGATCTGATGCATCCAGGGGCCATGGCGTTGAATCCAGTTGTAGAGAGCAACACCGCCGCGGGTGAACCAACTTGCCTTTTCGAGAATATGTTCCACCAACACTTGTCCATTTGGATCCCAGCGGCGCAGCCAGGCCTCGAGGGCATAAGCCGCAGCATCGTGAGCTGTACCACCACTAGAGGTGAAAATCAAAACCCTCATTGACTCAGGATCTCATGCCCAAAGTCGACCTAAGTCGATCTCTTAACCAGTAACTTCTGATCCAAATTGCTATCACGATCAACCAGCCCAACCCCCCCATCGCGATGGCCATCTCCCGTCCTGGCCCTTTACCAAGAGCATCCATCAACCAGAAAGGCCAAATCGACCAGCTCATCGCTGGACGTAGCAAGCGATCAATCAACAAAGGAACCGCCAAAAACGCCACCAAACGAGTACTCCACTCGCAGCCATAGCGAAGCGCGAAATAACGGGGCAAAGCCTCGCGAGGTGCGAGTTCCACCCAGGCCTGATGAAGCGCTGCCATCACCACTGGCAAACCGCAGCTGAACACCAGCACAGCCCCCATCCAGACTCGATCGCGATCAGCAAACGCCTGCAAACCGGAGCCCATCAAAATTAAGGCTTGAATCAACAGCGCCACCAACAAGGCTGATCGCCAACAACTTCCCAGCCACCACCGCCAAGCCGCAAATCCCAATAAATAACCACACGCACCAACCAACAACACCGCCCCCATCCGCTCCGGGGGATAGGCCAAGGACAACCAGGCCGGAAACAACACCTCCAAACCGGCATAAACGAACGCCGCTATCCCCGTAAGCAGTAGAGCGGAGCGAGCCGACCACGAACGCTGCCAAAGCTCCATGCCACGCCTAATGGTGCTTCTAGGCGCCCACGGTGTTCGCTCTGAAACGACCGCTTGCTGCAAGTGTTGGATCTGCCTCTGCCAAGGCGCAATCACAACGGCCAACAGCGCCAA
>ERZ802819.2506-NODE-2506-length-10166-cov-7.5494_pt1 | contig 10166 bp, 7 predicted proteins | sample MGYA00345647_ERZ802819 | MGnify/ENA primary metagenome ERZ802819 (study PRJEB30503, sample SAMEA104212355) | marine metagenome | biome: Westerlies Biome; feature: [SRF] surface water layer (ENVO:00010504) within the epipelagic zone...; material: water... | reverse complement strand
GGAACGGCGAGTGAGTGCAGGCGGCGATGCGCTAGAGAGTTATTGTCGATTGGACGGGCACGTCGCCAAACCATAGTGTGGTTTGGCGGAAATCTTAGTTGGTCTTACGCATAGTTTCTGAAGGTGCTCGTCATGTGGAAGGTGTGAGGAAAAGCTTGTCCTCGAGATAGCAGGGCATCTTTTGTACACTTATTAGACAAAACTCGAACGCAGAAATTTTGGTGGGCTGTGGTGTCCAATTTCGACCCAGTATTGAGTAGCATACAAGGGCTGGCCTCTGCGGAAGGTAAGAGCGAGTGGACTGCACCCGGAGCCGTTTGGGCGCAACGCTGATACCTACAACTAGACAACGTGTGAAAGTTACGCATATTAAGTCCCTAGTGAAAACATCGAATTGCAGATATAAGCACCATGCAGAGTGATAATGGGCAAGCGCGGTCTTCGTGGCGAGCGGATTTGGTCAGGTAGAAGGAAAAGGCAGGATGATTGAATTGCGAGGTAATGTATGAAAATGGACCGTCCGGGTAGCGTGGGCTTATGGGAGACCATTCTATTTAATTTATCCTTAGTGCCGATGGTGTCCATCTCTCATCGGGTTTCCGGCATGATCTTGTTCGCAGGTGTTGCCTTTGCGCTTTACATTTTGGATATGGCCTTGTCATCCAGTAATGGCTTTGCGCAAGCCGAAGCGTTGTTAAGCACTCCGCTTCCAAAGTTGATCATGTTGACCTTGCTCAGCTTGCTTATGTTTCACATTTTTCTCGGTATTAAGCACCTAATGCTGGATTTTCATATAGGCGACACCATTAGAGCGTCGCGCATCGGTTCGGCCTCGGTGCTCGTGCTCACGGGGTTAAGCGTTGGAGTGTTGTATCAATGGCTTTGGTAATGCGGTTTTCGGGAATCTCCGGTCGTGGGGTAACGGACTTTGTTCTACAACGAGTGACAGCCGTAATCCTCACTCTTTACACCGCGCTAGTGGTGGGCTTTTTCGCGGTGAATCAAGTCGATTATCAGACCTTTGAAGCGTTCTTTGGCAGCTTTCCGATGAAGGTTGCCAGTACTGTCGCGATACTTGCGACCATCGGGCATGCATGGGTAGGAATGTGGACAATCGGAACAGATTACATTCAACCTGGGCACTGGGGGCTGCCTGACTCGGCAGATAAGATAAGAGTCGCCTATCAAGTTGCCTGCATAACGATTATGGCTGCTTATTTCTTGTACGCGCTCAGCGCTATCTGGTAAGCGCGGAATGGCTCAATTTTGCACATTACCCCGGTAATTTTAGGAATATAAATGACAAAACTACGAACTATGGATTTTGATGGCGTTATTGTCGGAGGCGGTGGCTCTGGCCTTCGAGCGGCGCTGCAGCTTGCGCAATCGGGATTGAAAACGGCGGTGATTACCAAGGTATTCCCAACGCGATCCCACACGGTTTCAGCGCAAGGCGGGATTACCTGTGCGATTGCCAGCGACGATCCTAATGACGATTGGCGTTGGCATATGTACGACACTGTAAAAGGGTCAGACTATATTGGCGATCAGGACGCCATTGAATACATGTGCTCCGAGGGTCCGCAGGCAGTGTTCGAGTTGGAGCATATGGGCCTGCCTTTTTCACGTACTGAATCAGGCAGGATCTACCAAAGGCCGTTCGGCGGACAGTCCAAGAATTTTGGTGAAGGGGGCCAAGCTGCACGCACCTGCGCGGCTGCTGACCGTACCGGCCATGCGTTGTTGCATACCCTTTATCAGGCCAACGTAAAAGCTAATACGACCTTTATGAATGAGTGGTTCGCGATCGACTTGGTCAAAAATCAGGATGGCATTGTCACGGGTGTGATTGCCCTCTGCATTGAAACTGGCGAAGTCGTGCATGTCACTTCGAAAGGTACCGTGCTGGCGACCGGCGGTGCGGGTCGGATTTATGCATCTACCACGAATGCGCTGATGTGTACCGGCGATGGCTTTGGGATGGCGCTAAGGGCAGGCGTGCCCATGCAGGATATGGAAATGTGGCAATTTCATCCGACCGGCATAGCCGGCGCGGGTACGCTCGTCACAGAAGGGTGTCGTGGCGAAGGCGGCTATCTTATTAATAGCGATGGCGAGCGCTTTATGGAGCGTTATGCACCGACTGCTAAAGATTTGGCCGGTCGCGATGTGGTTGCTCGTTCAATGGTTCTCGAGATTCTTGAAGGCCGAGGGTTCGGTCCTGACGGCGATCATGTAAAGCTTAAGCTCGACCACCTAGGCGAAGACGTCCTAAACAGTCGACTCCCAGGCATTCTTGAATTGTCTCGTACGTTTGCGCACGTTGACCCGGTCAAGGAGCCTATTCCCGTAGTGCCAACCTGCCATTATGCGATGGGTGGTATTCCAACCCAGGTCAGCGGACAGGCGCTTACCCAAGACAGCTCAGGCGCGGACGTAGCTGTGGAAGGGCTTTATGCCGCAGGAGAGGCGGCGTGCGTCTCCGTGCATGGCGCGAATCGACTGGGCGGTAATTCTTTACTCGATCTGGTGGTATTCGGCAGAGCAGCGGGCATGCATTTGGAAGAGGTGATGAAGCAAGGCGTTTCTTATAGAGAGGCCTCGGAATCAGATGTTGAGGCTGCTCTGGATCGCTTAAATCGTTGGAACGAAAGTAGCTCTGGCGAGTCGGTTTATGATTTGAAAAAAGAACTGCAGACGACGATGCAAAATGGTTTTGGTGTGTTCCGCGACGAGGCAAACATGCAGAGCGGAAAAGTTAAATTGGAAGAGTTGCGCGAACGCATTAATGCGGCACACATGCCCGACAAGTCGACGGCGTTTAATACAGCAAGACTGGAGGCTCTTGAGCTCGATAACCTTCTGGAAGTCGCTGAGGCGACAGCGATTGCCGCGGAGGCACGAAAAGAGAGCCGAGGGGGGCATGCGCGCAATGATTATCAGGAGCGTGACGATGAGAATTGGCTTTGCCATTCCCTCTACTATGCAGATGGTAAGCGAGTGGAAAAGAGAGCCGTCAACTTCGCTCCGAAGACTATGGAGGCATTTGCACCTAAAGTGCGTGTTTACTAGCGCGGCTTAATAAGTCGGGTCTATTTTGAAGATTTAAGGAACGTAACAATGTTGGTTAGTGTTTACCGGTATAACCCTGATGTGGACGAAGTCCCTGCCATGCGGGATGTGGAAGTAGATATACCTGAAGGTAAGGACCTTATGGTTCTCGATGTACTGCAACTGATTAAAGATAAGGACCCATCCCTTAGCTTTCGTCGCAGCTGCCGCGAGGGGGTATGCGGATCTGATGGGATGAACATGAATGGGAAAAATGGCCTGGCATGCATAACGCCGCTCTCTGAGGTGGTTAAACGTAAAAAACTTGTTCTCCGACCTCTGCCCGGGTTGCCGGTAGTGAGAGATTTGGTTGTCGATATGAGCCAGTTCTACGAGCAGTATTCGAAAGTGCAGCCGTACCTAGTCAATGACAATCCCCCGCCAGAGAGCCAAGAGCGTCTCCAATCGATCGAGGATCGAGAAAAAATAGACGGGTTGTATGAATGCATCCTGTGTGCCTGCTGTTCGACTTCATGTCCGTCGTTTTGGTGGAATCCAGATAAATTCATTGGTCCGGCCGGGCTGCTTCAGGCTTATCGGTTCCTAGCAGATACGCGAGACACGGACACTGAAGGCCGGTTGGCGAATTTAGATGACCCCTTTAGTGTGTTCCGCTGTCGTGGCATCATGAACTGCGTGAGTGTTTGCCCTAAGGGTCTTAACCCAACTCGGGCGATCGGTAAAATTCGCTCTATGCTTTTACAGCGGGGCGCTTAAGACATAAAAATAGCCGCCGTGTTGGGGCGCGACGGCCCCTGAAACAATTCGGCCATTCGACGCAAGTCGGAGCCAAAGAGGCGAAGCCGTGACTGACAGCTTTATGCAGCGTATGCAAAAGAGTTCCCATTTGGGAGGGCTTAACGCTGCATACATCGAAGACCTCTACGAAACTTATCTTGAAGACCCTGGCGCTGTCACTGAAGTCTGGCGCAGTTATTTTGAAACCTTGCCGGTGGTGGAAGGGGCGATCGGCGCCGACACGCCACATTCCTCGGTGGTACAGCATTTCGAGCGGCTTGGGCGTAATCGCCTCAAAGCCAAGCCGGAAAAGGTTGCCACACACATTTCGGATGAGCACCAAGTTCGCCAGATGCGCGTGCAGGATCTTATTTCAGCCTACCGTCATAGAGGTCATAAGCGCGCCGACATAGATCCTTTAAGTATGATGGAGCGTCCGGCTACGCCAATTCTAGAGTTGGATTATCACCGACTCTCGCCGGCTGACCTCGATGAAACCTTTAATACCGGCACGTTCCACTATGGCGACGGCACCGCCAAGTTACGGGATATAGAAACCGCTTTGCAGCAAACCTACTGCGGTTCTATTGGTGCCGAATACATGCACATTGTTGACGCGGCCGAGCAACTATGGGTGCAGCAAAGATTGGAGAGCGCGCGCAGCCGGCCGAGTTTTGATGCAAAGCAAAAGCAGGCGATTCTTGAACGGTTAATCGCCGCGGAAGGCCTGGAAAAATACCTGCATCGACGTTATCCGGGCACTAAACGCTTCGGCCTTGAAGGGGCTGAGAGCCTGATCCCGATGTTTCACGAACTGCTGCAGCGGCTCGGTGATCATGGGGTGGTGGAGTCGGTGATTGGCATGGCGCACCGTGGCCGTTTAAACGTTCTGGTCAACATACTTGGCAAAAATCCCGGTGACTTGTTTGACGAATTTGATGGCAATGTGCGGATCGAAAACGGTTCCGGCGATGTGAAATACCATCAGGGTTATTCCTCCAGCGTAATGACCCGAGGTGGTGAGATGCACTTGGCGTTGGCGTTTAACCCCTCGCACTTAGAGATCGTTGGCCCGGTTGTTGAGGGGTCTGTGCGCGCGCGTCAGGATCGTCGGGACGACCCAATCGGGGACCAAGTTGCGCCGATTGTGGTGCATGGGGACGCCGCGTTTGCCGGACAGGGCGTGGTTATGGAGACATTCCAAATGTCGCAGACCCGTGGCTTTCGTACCGGCGGCACGATTCACATTATTGTTAATAACCAAATCGGCTTCACCACTGATCGCCAAGAAGCCGCGCGATCAACAGAATACTGCACAGAAGTAGCGAAACTTGTGCAGGCGCCGATCCTCCACGTTAATGGCGATGACCCGGAGGCGGTAATTTTTGCTACGCAATTAGCTGCAGACTATCGCATGACCTACCGCAAAGATGTGGTAATCGACCTTGTCTGCTATCGACGGCGTGGACACAACGAAGGCGAAGAGCCGATGAAGACTCAGCCGCTGATGTATCAAACGATTCGCAACCATCCTTCAGTTTGCGAGCAGTATGGTAATGCACTTGTGGAGGCTGGTGTTGTAGAGCGCGAGCGAGTCAACGAAATGTCAGACCGTTATCGCGACACTATTGAAGCGGGTGAGAGCGTCGCGTTGAGTTTAGTTCAAGAGCCAAACACTGAATTGTTTGTCGACTGGAATCCTTATATTGGCCATGACTGGGATGCGCCGGGTGATACTCGGGTGGCCCAGGCAGATTTTCAGCGCGTCGCGGCTAAGCTCGAAGAATTGCCTAACGGGTTTGTATTGCATCGCCAGGTCAGCAAAATTTTAGACGATCGGCACCGTATGGCGGCCGGAGCTAAGCCGGTTAACTGGGGTATGGCCGAGATCATGGCCTATGCGACGCTGGTTGATGCCGGTTTTCCGGTGCGCATGACTGGACAAGACGTTGGTGTAGGCACGTTTTCTCATCGGCATGCGTCACTGTTCAATCAAAAAGACGGCGAACGCATTATTCCGCTGAATCAGGTTCGCGACGATACGCCATTTGAACTTTACGACTCGTTGCTGTCGGAAGAAGCGGTGTTGGCCTTCGAATACGGATACGCCGCTACTGCGCCCAAATCACTGGTGGTCTGGGAAGCACAGTTTGGCGATTTCGCTAATGGCGCCCAAGTCGTCATTGATCAGTTCATCAGTTCCGGCGAGACTAAATGGGCGCGATTGTGTGGTCTGGCGATGTTGTTGCCCCATGGTTTCGAAGGTGCAGGCCCAGAACACTCGTCAGCGCGTTTAGAGCGGTTCCTGCAGATGTGTGCCGAGCACAACATGCAGATTTGTATTCCGTCAACGCCGGCGCAGGTATTCCATATGCTGCGTCGTCAGGTCATCCGTCCGGCGCGTAAACCTTTGATTGCGCTGACACCCAAAAGCCTGCTGCGTCACAATTTGGCCGTATCAACCTTAGAAGAGCTGTGTGCAGGAGAGTTTCACACAGTGATCGACGAGCTGGATGACCTTAATCCCAAGAAAGTCGATCGGTTGGTGTTGTGTAGTGGCAAGGTTTACTACGATCTGCTTGAGGCGCGTCGCGAAGCGCAATCCGAAACCGTTGCCATTGTGCGTTTGGAGCAGTTGTACCCATTCCCGGAGAGCACCTTGGCTGAACTGCTCACCCGGTACGGCAAACTAAAAACCGCTGTTTGGTGTCAGGAAGAACCTATGAATCAGGGCGCTTGGTACTCTTCACAGCATCACATTCGCAAAGTATTACAGCAGCATCTGCCGCAACTGCCATTAGATTACGCAGGTCGCGACGCATTCGCAGCGCCCGCCGCGGGTTCGCCAAGCCTGCATATTGAGCAACAACAGCAGCTCGTAGCTGAGGCATTGTTTGGGGATGCCGATGTTTGACCCACCACCCGCAATGGAAACCAACTATGGACATTAAGGCGCCGACCTTTCCCGAATCAATTGCTGATGGCAGTGTTGCTGAATGGCATCACCAGGTCGGTGATTTTGTCGCAAAGGACGCACTGTTGGTGGACATTGAAACCGACAAGGTAGTAATTGAGGTGTATTCGCCAGAAGATGGCGTATTGACCACTATCATGAAAGCCGAAGGCGAAACGGTATTGTCCGAAGAAGTAATTGCCCAGTTTACTCCCGGTAGCGGAGCGGCTGGGGAAGATGCTGACAGCGCTACCGTGGAGGCTGTTACAGCCGTTAGCGAAGCAGACCGCTTTGCGAGTCCAGCGGCAAAGAAACTCGCGGCCGAGAATAATCTGGATTGGTCCAGTATTGCCGGTACTGGCAAAGACGGGCGTATTACCAAAGAAGATGTGGCGACAGCCATAGCAGAGCCGCCACTCGCAGCGCCCGCGGTGGTCTCGAGTGAACCAACAGCGCCCGCGGCCAGCAATGTTCCGCAGCCTGTGGCCGTTGATCTATCGGACGAAGGGCGGGTGGAGCGGCGAGTACCGATGACACGCTTGCGCGCCAGTGTTGCTAAACGGTTAGTGGCCGCACAGCAAAATGCAGCGATGTTAACGACGTTCAACGAAGTGGATATGCAGCCGATTATGACGCTGCGCAAGCGCTATCAGACTGAATTTCAAAAGGCCCACAATGATACCCGTTTAGGCTTCATGTCGTTTTTTGTTCGCGCAGCGACCGAGGCTTTGAAGCGCTTCCCAGCTGTCAACGCGAGTATCGACGGAGACGATATTGTCTACCATGGCTACTATGATATTGGCGTTGCGGTCTCAACAGAGCGAGGCTTGGTGGTACCTGTGCTGCGCAATACAGACGCCCTAAGTCTGGCCCAGATTGAGGATGAAATTGGTGCCTTTGGCGCCAAGGCTCGGGATGGCAAGCTGGCGCTGGAAGACATGGCGGGCGGCACGTTCACCATCTCTAATGGCGGAATTTTTGGCTCTATGCTGTCCACGCCAATTCTTAATCCACCCCAGACCGGTGTATTGGGTATGCACAATATCCAGGAGCGTGCGGTGGTAGTCGATGGCGAGATCGTCGTGCGCCCGATGATGTATCTGGCACTGTCTTACGATCACCGATTGATTGATGGCCGTGAGGCCGTCCAGTTCCTGGTGGCCATTAAAGGCATGATTGAAGACCCTGCTCGGATTTTATTGGAACTTTAGTATTTGCCAGTAAGGTAATCGTCGAAAAGGGGGGCGTGGCAGATAGCAGAACAGGCGTCTGCCCAATACAATTGGAGCCTCGGCTTCATCAGATTAAATTGGCATGAGGTTCATGCCCCGAGTGGAAAAATCCATGAGCAATGACTACGACGTAATCGTTATTGGTGCTGGCCCCGCTGGCTATCATGCGGCGATTCGCGCTGCGCAGCTGGGCTTTAAAACCGCCTGTATTAATAAAATGTGCGACAAGGACGATAAACCAGTATTGGGCGGGACCTGTCTAAACTGGGGCTGCATTCCCTCGAAAGCGCTATTGGATGCATCGCACAAGTTTCATGAAGCGCAACATGATTTCGCCGATATGGGTATCAATACCGGCAAAGTCAGTGCCGATGTCCCGAAAATGATAGCGCGTAAGCAAGAGGTGGTAGATGGCCTGACCGGTGGCGTTGCAGCACTATTTCAAGGTAATGGTGTCACCTCGCTCGAAGGCACCGGTCGCTTGCACGGCAATTGTCAGGTCGCGTTTACGCCCCATGACGGCACAGAGCAAATGCTGCAGGCTGCGCACGTGATCTTGGCGCCAGGATCGGTGCCCGTAGATATTCCCCCAGCACCGCTGCAGGACGGCCTCATTGTAGATTCGACTGGGGCACTGGAGTTCTCAGCAGCGCCGGCACGCCTTGGAGTGATTGGCGCAGGAGTAATTGGCTTGGAGCTGGGTAGCGTGTGGAAGCGTTTGGGTTCTGAGGTCACCGTGCTTGAAGCGTTAGACGAATTTTTGCCCATGGCCGACAGTCGCATCAGTCGTGATGCCCAGCGCATGCTTAAAGCTCAGGGCCTAGATATCCGAATGGGCGCTCGAGTTACCGCTACCGAGGTGCAAGGCCGTGGCAACAAGAAAACTGTAACCGTCACCTACCAAGATAAAGACGGTGAACAGCACATAGAGTTTGATAAGCTGATTGTCGCAGTGGGACGCAGGCCGTATACCGAGGGGTTGCTTGCGCCGGATTCGGGGGTAAACCTCGATGAACGTGGCTTTTTGTATGTAAACGATCTCTGCGCCACGGATGCACCCAACGTTTATGCCGTTGGCGATGTTGTGCGTGGCCCCATGTTGGCGCACAAGGGCATGGAAGAAGGCGTGATGGTGGCGGAGCGCATTGCTGGCCACAAGCCTCTGGTGAACTACGATACGGTGCCTAGCGTTATTTATACCCACCCTGAAATTGCTTGGGTGGGTAAAACGGAACAGCAACTAAAGGCCGATGGTGAAAACTATAATGTCGGCAGTTTTCCTTTTGCAGCAAACGGGCGCGCTTTGGCCGCGAATGAAACCGAGGGCATGGTTAAATTAATCGCTGATGCGGATTCTGATCGAATATTGGGAGTACATGTGCTTGGCCCTCAAGCCTCAGAGATCATCGCGCAGGCAGTGATCAGTATGGAATTCAGTGCCAGTGCAGAAGACTTGGGACTTATTATGTTTGCGCATCCGACATTGTCAGAAGGTGTGCACGAAGCCGCGCTTGGTGCAGCAGGACATGCGATTCATATGGTTAATCGCAAAAAACCGAATACCAAAAAGTCGTAGCGATGAAGACAACGCGCGTTCAAGCGCACACATGAATATATTTTAAACATTTAGGGGAGGAGCGCGCGCAGTGAACTTACACGAATATCAGGCGAAGGGGCTATTTGCCGAATACGGGTTACCCGTATCAGAGGGCCATGCCGTAGATACCGCAGATGAAGCGGTTGCTGCTGCGGAAAAAATTGGCGGTAATCGCTGGGTGGTCAAAGTTCAGGTGCATGCGGGTGGCCGTGGCAAAGCGGGCGGGGTAAAGCTTGCAGATTCCCTAGATGAAGTCAGAGCATTTGCTGATCAGTGGATCGGAAAAAATCTTGTCACGATTCAAACGGATGAGAACGGTCAGCCGGTTAGTAAGATTTATGTTGAAAGCTGCACGGATATCGCCACTGAGCTGTATCTCGGCGCGGTAGTGGATCGAGGCACCCGACGGGTCGTTTTCATGGCGAGCACCGAAGGTGGAGTAGAGATCGAAACCGTAGCTGAAGAAACGCCAGAGAAAATTTTGCGCGCGATCATTGACCCCTATGTTGGTGCCCAGCCCTTTCAAGGTCGGCAG
>ERZ802819.2497-NODE-2497-length-10189-cov-7.75854_pt1 | contig 10189 bp, 10 predicted proteins | sample MGYA00345647_ERZ802819 | MGnify/ENA primary metagenome ERZ802819 (study PRJEB30503, sample SAMEA104212355) | marine metagenome | biome: Westerlies Biome; feature: [SRF] surface water layer (ENVO:00010504) within the epipelagic zone...; material: water... | reverse complement strand
AAAGCCATTTTATTTTCCTCAATAAACCTAAAATAAAGCCCAGTTAAAAATGTAACAGTGACTATAAAAATCGGATAACTAATATCTACAAGCTCAGACCTAAATTTATAAATTGAAAATCCAATTATGATAATTGTTAAAATGTTTCCAAAAAAAATCGATAAGCTATATTTGGGTTTAATTTTCTGAGACAATATATATGTAACAAATGCAACAATTATAGAAAATAATAATTCAAAAATATAGGTGTTGGGGTTTCTAATTAAATAAGATTGATCTAAAATATTTTCTATAACATTGGCGTGGACCTCAACTCCTGGGACAGTAACTCCTAGTGGGATTTTAACTAAATCGAATAAACCTTGAGCAGATGCACCAATTAAAACATATTTATCTTTAAAAAAATCAGATTGAAATTTTCCATCATACACATCTTGAGCTGATATATATTGTTTCTTGTCAGGTTTTTTATATTTGATCCAAATAATTCCATTAGGATCTGATTGAATTTTATATGGTCTTGCGCTTATTCTTTCAATTCCAACTTCATTCAGTTCTACATAAATATTTTTTTGTTTTGAACCAACTCGAACCATCTCTAATCCCATCGTTGGATATATCTTTTTATTGAATTGAACAACAAGAGGTAATGATCTTATAATTCCATCTGATTGATCTAAAAATGAAATAGATCCTAAACCTTTTACATTGCTTTCTAATTTTTCTAGTGACCCTATGGAATAAGGATAAGAATAAGTAAATAGTTTCGGATCACCCCCTTTAGATAAAAATCTGGCTTTAGCTTTTCGATCATAATTTGAGTGTGATGGAACATTACTTCCAAGTACAGCTATTATAGAATTATTTTCTTTAAGTTTTTCAGAAAAAACATCGTCTGGACTTTTTAACTTTTCAATACTTGCAATATCTGATGGGATTAGATTATAGGACTTAATTATTGCCTCAGGTGATTGTCTATCTTTTTCAGTAAAGAAGATATCAAAACCAATAGCTTTTGGATTAGATTTATTTAATTGATCTAATATTTTTGCAAAGACTAACCTGTTCCATGGAAACTGGCCAAATTTACCTAAGCTATTTTCATCAATATCAATAATAACTACTTCGCTATCTTTTTTTTCTGCGAAGACTTTTTGATATAGATCAAAACTTAAATATGAAACTGATTTAATGAAAGAAGGGTTTAAAATTTTTAAAGATATGAGCAATAATAGAACAACTAAAAAAAATAAATAGTTTCTATGTTTTTGCAGAAATGGCTTCACTTAACAAATCTATATTCAATTTATATAAAGTAAATAAAACTTAAAGGATCAGAGCTAATTATTTCTTCTTTTTTCTCTTCTTTTTAGCTTTTTTCTTCTTAGCTGCTCTTTTCTTCTTAACTATTTTTTTAATTTTTTTCTTCTTCTTAACTATTTTTTTCTTTTTCTTTTTTGGCTTTTTCTTTACAGCTTTTTTCTTTTTCTTAGATGATTTTTTCTTTACAGCTTTTTTCTTTTTAGAATCTTTTTTCTTAACTGCTTTTTTCTTTTTAGAACCTTTTTTCTTAACTGCTTTTTTCTTTTTGCCTTTTTTCTTATCTACTTTTTTAGCTTTTTTCTTTTTATTCTTTTTCTTTTCTGCTTTAGCTTTTTTCTTTTTAGCTTTTTTCTTTTCAGCTCTCTCTTTTTTTAGAACAACTTTCTTCTCTTTATCTTTTTTAATATTTTGTTTAATAATTGTTTTGATTTCTTCTTTTTCAAAACCCATTGATTTTAATTCTTTTTTTAATTCTTTTTTTAGAGCTTTTCTCTTAACTTTCTTCTCATCTGGAGAAAGTTTAGCAACTCTCATAGCTTTCATTTTTTTATTGAATTTCTTTAATTGGTTTTTTGTAATTTTTTTTGCTTGTCCTGGTGCTTTACCTTTTGTCATTGAGGTCATACTATAAGGGTTATCTAATAAAGTTTGGCCTAAACTATTTCCGACAAGGACTGCACCGGGTCTCATGCCTAAAGTATTATTTTTTCCTGGACCAATTAATAAAGTATCAGTTTTCCCTTTTGAAACTATTGTTTGAAATTCAGTTCCTCTTGAACCTAAAGTACCTTCTGGAACTTTGACTGTTAAACTGTCAGGATTTTTTTTACTAATTAAACCTGAGATAACTTTTAAACTACCTTGTTTTACACTTGCAACTATTTTTCCATCATTTGTTTTAGGATCAAATACAAATGTGTCCATTACTACTTCCGAATCCTCACCTACTGTAAAAGTAGATTGATCTAAAAGTAGAATTTGAGTACCTGCACCAACTCCTGCATAAATTGTTTCATTTAAATAAATTTTATCACCAGCTTTTAATTCTCTGGTTTCAGTTTTAACCGTTCCTGAAATAGCTCCAACTACTCCAACTAATTGTTTTTCAATTGATAATTTTTCCTCAGCATTTCCATAAGTGTTAAATAAAAAAATAAAACCTACTAATACTGAAAATATTTTTTTCATGTAGTGAAACTATCAAACAATTCAAAAAAATAAATAAAAATGACCCACATTGAGCATCTTAAATATCCTCTTTTATAAAGGTTATTTAAGTTAAAATTGTTAAATAATAACGTTAATTAATTTAGTCTTAAAGTTTTTGAAAAACTAAGTGCAAAAGAATCGGCTAAATAATCATAATTCATTATATTAGCTTCAGAAAAAGTTTTTTCATAAGACAGGTTGATAAATAATGATCGGTTAGGATCAATTGCTGGAAAAATATCTCCTATTGATTTTGTTATCATTAAATCTGTTGTCGTTGCATGGTCGGATCTTAACTTTGTTGAATCTACAGATGTATCTGCAACTTTATAATCGTTAAAACTAGTTGAAGTGCTCCAAGCAATATAAGCCCATGGAAATGCAAAATTTAAACCCAAACCAAATTCATAAGTTTCATAATCATTTCCTGCATCAACTTTTGCATCAGAGTCACTATAACCTAAACTTAATGAGCTAGAAATTATTGGAGTTAAAATTAAATCATATCCAAAAGTATAACCATGCCCAATTGAATTAGTTTCATCTGCGGTTGTGTCTGATAAATTATGATTTGCTTTAGAGTCTGAATATGAATAGCCATAACTAAATGAATGTCTTTCACCAGCTGTGAAGAAGCCTCCTATTCCCAACATTAATGAAAAACTATCTGCATCATGTTGTGCATCCGTTTTACTTGTAATTATATAAGGACTTAAACTTTGATTTCCTAAAGTGGTGTCAAAACCAATAGTTAATCCATAACTTTGAAAATCATCATCAGCTTCTTGATATTGGTTAGATGTAGTATGACCAAAATTTAATAACAAAGACGACTCTTCACCAACAGGTCTAGTTGCTGTAATACCGATAGAGGCACTTTCAGTTCTGTCATGTTTAGGAGAAGTAAATGCAGCTATTGAATCTGAATCGTATTTCAATCTAGTTTTTGAAACACTATTTACATTATTAGAAAACGTTGCACCAAATCCAACATCAGCGGTCAAGTTCCATAAGCTTGGTTCCCGATCTCTTAACTCCTCTTCAATTTCTTGCAAAGTTTCTAAATCTTCTGCTGAAAGATCTCTTCTTAGTTTCATTTCTTCAATTATAGTATTTGCTTTTTCTGGTGAGTCGACCTGAACTAAAATGGATAGTAAATATAGTTTGATCTCAATACTGTCTGGATAAAGCATGTTTAATCTTTCAAGCGTAGAAATTGTTTGTTTAAAATTTCCCATTTTACCTTGCTGTTGGGCATATTTAATATTTAAATCTAAATCATTGGGATTCTGTAAAATCTGCATGTAAGTAATATTTTTTTCTGATGAAAATGCAGATGTGAAAATCAACAAAGTTGTTGAGATTAATAATAATTTAAATCTAAAAAGTTTTAAAATCATAAAAATAAAATGATAAGGATATTGGGTCTATCATTTTTTTCAATTAATAAATTCTTAAAATTATTCTTATTTACCTATAGATATCAATGTCAAATCATCAGACAAATTTTGACTTTGACTTGTATTCATTATTTTTTTTGTAATTTTATCTAATTGTTCACTTGTGTCTGTATTGAAATTTTCCTCAATTATTTCAATTGAACCATCAATTCCTATTTCTTCGCCTTTATCGTCTAAACTTTCAGACAATCCGTCTGTGAAAGCATAAAATCTTGAGCCATTTAATTTAATTCTATTTATAATGTAAATACTTTTTTCCTTTTGTTTGATTACACCTAACGGAGGTGCTGAACTTTCAAATTGACTATATTTTCCATTTTCATCTCTGAGAACTGCTGGCTGATGACCTGCATTGACCCATCTAATCTCATCAGTAATTAAATTATATTCACCTACAATTGAAGTAACAAACATTCCTGATGTTTTAGTTTGATTTAAATCATTGTTCATGTGAAAGGCCATCTCATCTGGATCTAATTTAGATTGGGATAAAACTTCAAATAGTGTGGATGCTTTCGCCATAACCATGCCTGCATGAATTCCTTTTCCAGCTACATCAGCAATTATAAAATAAATACTATCATTATGAGGATAAAAGCTGAAAAAATCACCAGATACCTCTCGTGCAGCAATATTAATTCCATGCACAGGATAATTTTTTAAATTTCTTTTTGGTAAAAAATTTTCTTGAACTTTTACTGCAAGTTTTACTTCTTTAGAAATTCTTTCACGCCACTTACTTCTCTCTTCTTCAGAAGTTTCAAGTTTACTCATAAGTTTGTTATAATATAAGCCGATTACTCCTCCTGCAGTAAATGGATCTTGCGGACCTCTAACCTTGAGATCTCCTGACTCTGATTGCTTGTCTAAAATTGAAATTAAATCATGCTCTATAGATACAGCATTATGCTCAGCAATATTTAAACCTAATTCCTCCTGCATAGGACTTACTCTTAATGGGTAAACTTTATTGAATAAACTTAAAATAATATATGAAGATATAAAAGAAAATAAACCAATAACGATAATACCAATTAACTGAATTTTAATTTGAGCAAATCTATCAAGTCCAGTATCTAAGATGGTTAAATCACTAAACAAACCAACAGCTAGAGTTCCCCAAACACCTGCAGCCAAATGAACTGGTACTGCTCCAACTACGTCATCGATTTCATATTTATTTAAAACTTCATTAACAATAATTGCAATAATGGCTCCAACTATTCCAACAAAAATAGCTGTGACTGATGTCATTGAATTACATCCAGCAGTAATTGCAACTAGTCCTGCTAAAGGTCCTAAAATAATATAAAAGGGATCAGGTTTTTTAAATCTAAAGTAAGAGATACCTAAACCAGTTAGTAAACCAAATGCTGCTGCTAAAAAAGTATTTATTAGAATTAATGGAACAGTTTCATCCATTGCTCCATTGCTACCACCATTAAAACCAAACCAGCCAAACCATAAAATAAGTGTTCCTAATACTGCTAAAGGAAAACTAGACCCAGTAAACTTTCCTTTATTAGCATCAGAATATTTTCCAATTCTTGGTCCTAAAATAATTACTGCTGCTAAAGCTATCCAACCCCCAACTGAATGAACTATTGTGCTACCGGCGAAGTCTACGAAACCCAAATCAGACAGCCAACCTGTAGTTTTAACAGTTCCTGTTATCGCTAGCAGTTGATCAACTGTGTCATATTTAGAAAGATAACTCGAAGACCACGCCCAATGACCAACTATAGGATAAATTATTCCAGTTGCTAATATTGTCATGATCAAATAACCATTAAATTTCATTCTCTCAGCAACTGCACCAGAGATAATAGTTGCTGCTGTTGCAACAAACATTGCTTGGAAAACAAAATAAGTCATGTACTCAGCTTTATCTGTTTTAAAAAAAAATAAATCTGTACCAAAAAATCCGTTAAAGGAAGTGCCAAACATAATTCCAAATCCAAAAATCCAAAAAATAACAACAGAAACACCAAAATCTGCTGCATTCTTTAAGGCGACGTTGATGCTATTTTTATGTCTCGATAATCCAGTTTCCATGCACATAAATCCAGCTTGCATAATGAAAACTAAAATTGCACAATCTATAACCCATAGGGTGTCTATATTGCTCGTAAGTAAATCAATCACTTCTTGGGGCATCATTTAATTTAAATTATCTGTAAATGCTCATCGGATCAAAATAACAATCTAAATGTTCAACAGTTTCAAAAAATATTTCATTAAGTTTAGAACTATGAACTGTTGGGCATATGTTCTCACTGTTGATTTGATGAATAAAATTTTTTTTTGCTGCATTCATTGCTAAAGAGCTTGATAGAGAAGTTGTTGCTTGTAAAACGCTTCCCGAATTAGCTAAAGTAACACCTGGTCCAACCAAAGATGAATACTGTGCACAGTTACTCAAGATAGGTAACAACAATAGAGCAAATAATATTTTTTTCATAAATTAAGTTTATTTCATTTATAGATTTTCATAAAATAATAAAGCATCCATTTTGGGTAAAATCCTAATTTATATTGAATTAACAGCCAGTTCTTAGGGGAGTACCGTACTTACCAACGGTTATGACACATGTAGAGGTGCCTGTTTCTTGAGCTGAGACTGTATAATCAGCACCTGACCCAAAAGTGCATATTTGAAAATTTATATCATCAGGAATAACGTTCTCTCCATCAAATAAATTTGTTTCAATACCTTCTGAACTAGTTTCGTCTGCATCACAATTATCATCAGCACCTGTAATGTAATACGAACCAGTGTTCGCATACTCTTCTGATTGCGCTAATGAAATTTGTTGAATGATATTTTCGGCTGAGTTTCTTTTAGCACCTTCAACATAACCTGTATAAGTGAGCGTGCCTACTGCAGATAAAATTCCTATTATGGCTACCACCACCATAAGCTCAATAAGTGTAAAACCTGAGCTTTTGGTGGTCATAGCCTTTAATTTTTTAACTTAGCAAAAATTTTTATTCGATTGCTATTGTGTTTGTAAGTGTCGAGGTAGCATCATCAGCAACACATGCAGCAGCAGAATCATCATCGTCATCGCCCGATGATATTTTCTCAAAACAAGTTGCGACAGTAACATCTGACCCATCATCTGTTACTTTAACAAAACCAATAGTGGCACTTGATGTAGAAACAGCAGCACTTGCTGTATCAAATGGATTTTTAAAATCTGATAAAGCTAATACAGCAGCAGCTTGTACTGTTGCGGGTGTATCTCTATCAGCACAAGTAAGATTACTATCCATTGATGCTGTTTCATCCATGTTACATTTTTGTAATTCAGCAGCAATATACTTAACTACTGATGCATGATTTGATTTTGCAGCAGATTTTTTTGCATTAGCTGTGTAACCTGTGTATGCTACAGTTCCTACCGCAGCTAAAATTCCTATAATCGCAACTACCACCAATAGTTCGATCAGTGTAAAACCTTTATTATTTTTCATTTTTCCTCTTTATATTAATTAAATTTATTTAATTAATTGGAATCTAAAATTTTTTTAGCGATATGTAAATAAATATAGCAGTAATATTTACGTTTTTTTTGTGGAAAATGCACGATAACTGCTCATAATGAGCATTTTTAAAGATCTATGACTTATAAAGTTGAAGAATTTGATAATAAAAGAGTTGTTCATCTAGTTGGTGAAATTGATATGGAAGTTTCTGATAAAGCTAGAAATACAATATTACCCCTAATAGAAGCAGGGCATGAGGTACATTTGAATTTAAGTAAAGTGGAATATATGGACTCCTCAGGAATATCTGTTTTAATTGAAAGTAAAAAACTGTCTGAACAGAAGAATACAAAATTTGAATTAGTAGAAGTTAGTAAACCTGTTGAAAAAGTTTTAGCAATGGCAAGAAAATTTTTATGAGTTATAAAGTTACTGAAGAAGGAAACATTACGACTATTCATCTTGATGGTGAAATAGATATGGATGTTACTGAAGCAGCTAAAGAAAAAATATTTCCGCATATTGATGCTGGCAAGGTAGTTCACTTAAACTTAAGTAATGTCCAATACATGGACTCTTCAGGAATATCTGTTTTGATTGAAAGCCATCAAAAAGCTTTAGAAAAAAATACAAAAGTAATTATAAAAGATGTCAGTAAGTCAGTTCTTAAAGTCATTATGATGGCAAAATTAGAACAAATATTAAATTTGGAATAATTTTTTATGAGTGAAATTACTCAAGTGAACCATACTGAAAAAAAAGCATTTTTAGTAAAATCATCTAGCTTAAAAGAAGTAAGAATTTTTTGTAGAGATGTATTTGCAAAGCTGCAAATTGATCAAGGTTTAAAGGATGAATTAGTTTTAGCTATCGCTGAAGCTGCACAAAATATTGTCAAACACGCTTATAAAGACTCTCCTAATCAGGATGAATTAATGGTTGTCAAAATTAGTTGTGAAGGAAATAAATTAGAAATAGCCTTTTATGATATGGGTACTCCTGTAGATCCAAAAAAAGTCAAGCATAGAGAGATTGATAATGTTAAACCTGGTGGACTAGGAACTTTTTTTATACAAGAAATAATGGATGCTGTTGAGTTTAAAGATGGAAAAAAACCTTGGATAAACCATTTAGTTTTAACTAAACAATTATAATTTAGCCAATCAAAGCACCAACGTTAAATATCGGAGAGTACATGGCTATCATAAGTCCTCCGATCATGATCCCCATAAACACAATCATAATAGGTTCAATTAAACTTGAAAGATTGTCTACCGTAGTATCAAACTCAGACTCATAATATTTAGCAACCGATCCAAACATTTCATCTAACTGCCCGGTTTGTTCACCAACTGAAATTAACTGACTAAAAGTAGGAGGGAATAATGGATCTTTTAAAAATAATTTTGTTAAAGTGTCTCCAGAAAAAACTCCTTTTTTAACATTTTCTAAAGACTCTAAGACAACTACATTGGTGCTTACTGATTTAGCAATTTCTAAGCTTTCAAGTAAGTTTACTCCAGCAGAACTTAAGTTACCCATTATTAAAGAAATTCTAGCTAACATTGATTTTAAAATCATGTCACCAAAAATTGGTAATTTTAAAACTTGCTTATGCCAAGCATACTTAATTTTTTCATTTTTTGATGTGAGATATCTGAATACAAAAAAGAAAATGATTAAGCTTAAAACCAATATTTGACCTCCAGACCCTCTCAAAAAGTCACTCATTCCCATTATTGTAGCTGTTGCAGCTGGAAGTTCTATACCCATCCCGTCATACATTTTAGCAAATACCGGAACAACTTTTACAAGCATAAAAGCACTAACCGTTATTGCAACTGTAAACATGATACTCGGATACATCAAAGCTGATTTTATTTTCTTTTTGATATTTTCTTTTTTTTCAAGAGACTCTACTATTTTGAGTAAAAATACGTCTAGCTTACCACTGGCTTCTCCAGCTTTTATTAAATTTATATAAACGTTATCAAATAGTACTGGATATTTTTCAAAACATTTTGATAAAGTTACACCACCCTCCAGGCTTTTTCTGATATCTTCTATGACATCTTTCATTGCAGGACTTTCAATTTGATCTCTCAACATTTCTAAAACTTGCAAAATAGGTAGGCCTGCTTTGACCATTGTTGCAAACTGTTTTGAAAATATTAAAACATCATCTACTTTAGCTTTTTTTTTGCCAAATAGGCTTGAGCCCTTACCTTTTTTCTTTTCTTTATCTACTGATTTCTTCTTTTTTGAAGTACGAGCTATATTAGTGATTATAACCTTTTGCTCTTTTAGCTTGTGGGATGCTTCATCTAAATTTAAAGCTTCAATTTCGCCATCTACATATTTGCCATCAGAAATTCCTTTATATGTAAAAGCTTCCATGTATTAAAATTATTTATTCGTTTGAAAGAACCCTCTCGTATTCTCTAAAATTAAGTTCTCCTGCTGCAATTAATCTTCTACCCATATCTTGCATAGTTTGGAAACCTTCTTTAATTGCAATTTCTCTTAATTCAGGAGTTTGTGCTTTTCTTAAGATTGCTTCTTTTAAAGGTTTAGATACCGTAAGTATTTCATAAATACCTTGTCGTCCTTTATAGCCCGTATCACTACATTTAGCACAACCTTTACCTTTAATAGCTTTAACTCTAGAAGCTAATTCTGCAGTAAAACCTAAATCTTGTAAAACTTTT
>ERZ802819.2492-NODE-2492-length-10211-cov-6.12269_pt1 | contig 10211 bp, 8 predicted proteins | sample MGYA00345647_ERZ802819 | MGnify/ENA primary metagenome ERZ802819 (study PRJEB30503, sample SAMEA104212355) | marine metagenome | biome: Westerlies Biome; feature: [SRF] surface water layer (ENVO:00010504) within the epipelagic zone...; material: water... | reverse complement strand
CAGATGAAGTATCCGAACGCTACGGCTGCTCACCACAAAACTGATCAGAAGTTATTTAATGAAGTACTCGGAAGCCGGGGTGTCAGCAGAGCGAGTTACGCCAACCGTGCTGTAAGTGTAGGCAATCGCTTTGATGAGATTGTTCAGGCAATCGATCTTTACAGCTAACCTGCTTTTTTTTGCAGTGACTAGCAGTCTTTGTGCGTCGATGTAGGATGTGACCTATGACGAACACACAATCTTGCAAACTTGTTGTGCATGGGGCAGCCGGCCGAATGGGTCAACGAATTGTCGCCTGTGCGCTTGCTGAACCGGAACAATGGGACCTTGTCGCTGCGATTGACAGAACTGGGCATCCACGACTTGGTGAAGATGCAGGTCAGGTAGCTGGCGTCGGTCAGGTTGGGGTTCCTCTGAGTACATCCTGGGAAGTTTCAGCTGACGTCGTCGTCGATTTTTCCCTGCCAGGGGCCCTTCGCGGAATCGCTGAGGCGTGTATTCAAAGAGGTGTACCACTCGTTGTCGCGACGACCGGCCTTGAGCCAGATGATGAAGCTGCAATTACTGAAGCTGCAAGAACAGTCCCAGTGCTGATCTCTCCGAGCATGAGTCTCGCAGTCAATATTGCGATGGATCTTGTGGGCCGTGCAGGCAGGCTGCTGCGTGGCGTTGGAAGTCGTGCTGATGTGGAAATCATTGAGTGCCATCATCATCACAAGGAAGACGCACCGAGTGGGACGGCGCTGAAGTTTGGGCACATTATTAAAGACGCAATGGGTCAGTCTCGCGAGACACATGGACGTGAGGGTCGCCCGGGCGCTCGGCCTGTAGATGAGGTCGGGTACCATGCAGTGCGATCAGGTGATAACCCAGGAGAGCACACGATTCTCTTTGGCCTTGAGGGAGAGAGTCTGTCTGTCAATGTTCGGGCAACCAATAGAGACTCCTATGCACGTGGTGCACTTGCTGCCGCGGCGTTTTTAGTTGGTAAGCCAGCCGGCAGATATGACATGAACGACGTGTTGGGTATTTCGTAGATGGTTCGGTGCTGGGATTAACTCGTGATTGCTTTCGTGCGAGCACGAGTAAGCAGCCACCATCCGAGAATCAGTTGAACTAGAAGAATAACGAGCCCGGCTCTGGGTATCCCCGAGGCCATGTATGCCCATCCAAAGATAAGACTCGCAATGAATCCCATCAGTTTCGTACCAACTTGCATAACACCAAAAGTAGCAGCGTGATGCCCGGGTGGTGCTGAGACAGCAAGCATGGCACGGAGTACACTTTGTATCCCGCCAAGGACCAAAGCCAACAGGACTGCCAGTGCGTAGAGTTGAGGAACAGACCCAATGCCCCAGGCCAGACCGAGAACAAGTGCCCATCCTGTGAGACAGATATTGGCTGCTCCGTGGCGGCTCCAGACTCCTGATAGCCAGCCAATAAGAATTGCGCCGGGCAATGCTATAAATTGCACAATGAGAACAAGTTGGACGAGTTGAGGGGGCTCGAGGTGAAAGGTCTCAAGGGCGACGTTTGAGAATTGCGGGATTGCAGTCTGAACGACGCCGAGGATGGTCACCGCACCAAGTAGGAGCCAGCCAAACTGTGGAATACACCGGTCTTTCTGATTGATCGGAAGTGTCTCTTGAAGAAATAGAAGAAGCTCTTTTGTGCTTGTTCCGGAATGGCTCTTTGTTGACGCTGTGCCCATACGCACACATGCTGCGGGTAATGAAAAGATAAGCCACCAGAGTCCCATGATTGCAAAAGAGCCACGAAGAGCCCCAGCTGCGGAGAGCCCAAAAGATTCTCGTGCTGCAATTAGGCTGGTAGCCAGAATGAGCGCGATTGCCCCACCTGCATACCCTGCAGCGAACCCGACAGACGACAGCGTATCGGCCGCGCGTCCTTGAGCAAGTTTTGGGAGCAGGCTCGCTGTGAAAATAGAGGCCATATCAAATGCCACCGTTGCAACAATAATCGCGGTAATGATCCCGAGTTGTGATGTCGATGGCTGGAGAGCAAGAGCAATACATGCCATTGCGCCGATCACCGAACTTATGATGACAGCTCGTTGGTGCATATGGCGACGGTCAACCCAGGCCGATAAGAACGGTGAGAGAAGTGCAGAACAGAGCATTGTTGCTGCCAGGGTCCACGCCCAGAGAACACCGCCAGGGAGGCCCCAGCGTCCATCCGCAAATGCTATCTGGTTGAAGTAAGCGACTAAAAGCGTAATCGAGATGGTTGAGAATCCGCTTGCTGCCCAATCGAGAAAAATCCATGCGAGGACAGGGGCTCGAGAAGCACGCTGCGGTAATTGAATAGAGTTTGTAGCGATAGGTCACCGAGAGATCGAGCCAGTGTCATTCAAGTTAGGTGGGGATAACAAAGACTGTTAGATTAGAGAGTACCTGTCTTGGTAGGTTCAACAGGAGAATCTTTTCTGCAAGCAAGAGTCCACATGGAACATTGTTTCAATTTGGGGCGCAAGGCATCGTGAGGGATCAGTACCTTGTTCTCAATAGGGGATCTACTATGCAGGCAAAAACTGAAGCTCTGGGAGGCGATCGTCGGTGTTTCTCTCTTATTGTGGTCTTTTGCTAAGAGCATGTAGGGTGGTGAGCCAGCGGCTTTGAATCAACCAACGAATACAACAAACATCTGGGGGACACTATGGGCAGTTGGTCGGATTTGAAAATAATAAATAGATCGTCGAGCGAGATATGGTGTGTGATTGCTGGGCTGGTGTGCATGGGTACCGCCTTGCCGATCTGCTCTGCAGAATCCCATTGGTTGCGACATGTCATTCATGAAGGTGAGCAGTCAATGACGGCTGTTGCGGCTGACTTCACCGGCGACGCCCTGCCAGATGTGATCTCTGACTCAGGGGGAATGACCCGATTGTTTGTGGCTCCAGATTGGCAGGAAATTATTCTCAGCGAGCATCCTGAGTTTAAGTGGTACATCCACAGTGAGTTTTTTGATGTCGATGATGATGGCGATCTTGACTACATAGCTGCTCGTTACAATCCCGGGCAGGTAATTTGGTTAGAGCAGCCAGCCAATGGTCAGACGCAGCGATGGAACAAGCATCTAATCGATGACACGATTCATGGCATTCATGGTCTAATGAAAGGTGATATTGGAAATGATGGCCAATGGGAGCTCTTTGCGACCAGTGCTCAGCCCAAGGAGCCGTACCCCGAATCACTTGTATGGTTTGCTGTACCAGAAAACCCTCGTCAGGCTGGTCGGTGGAAGCCACATGTTTTCGCAGACCGCGATGCGCCGGGGCTGACCCATTATCTTGGTGTCGGTGATATCAACGGTGATGGTCTGCTTGATGCGGCAACAGGTGCCAAAGGTGGTCCGCAGGCAGCATCGCAAGGTGAGTGGTTTGCCTGGTGGGAGTCATCCCTTGATCCGACGTGCCCGTGGGTAAAACATTCGGTGAGTGATAAAGAGCCGGGAGCTACCAATATTCATCCGGCTGATGTCAACGGAGATGGCGTGATGGACCTTGTTGCCTCGCGTGGACATGGCACGGGTGTTATCTGGTTTGAGGGGCCGGACTGGCAGGTGCATGACATTGATGCAGCGATCCAGGAACCACACTGTCTCGTTGCTATCGACATGGATAGTGATGGAGATGTTGATGCAGCAACATGTGCCTTTGGAAGTAAGGAAGCCGCCTGGTATGAAAATAATGGCGAGGGCCAGTTCTCAAAGCATGTCGTCGGTCGTGAACAAGAAGCGTATGACATCCGTGCGGTGGATATGGATCGCGATGGCGACCTTGATTTTTTGGTTGCTGGTCGTGGCAGTTGTAATGTCGTCTGGTATGAGCACGTGCAATAGCCGGCAACGTCTTTGCTACTCGGATCAGTTTTGTGTAACAACGACGTTGTCTAGATAGGCTTTTTCGTCAGGTGAACCGAGGGAAATAATCTTGAAGTCTGTCCCCCGTGTAAAAAAATAGTCTTGGGACGGAATCTTCTGTCGCCATGTATCACCGTTTTCTGTGTTCACGCAAACACTAAGCATGCGGTCAGACAACTCGCCAACGGTGTATTCAAGATCAATGTGCGCCCACAGTCCCGGTTGCATTGGCGAGACCAAAAAAGTGTTGATTCGTATGCCGTCTTTGGCAAGTAAGATCGTGGCAAGATCCTGGCTGGTTTCGCTGGAATCGGTGCCGTGGATGGTGATCGAGAGAGTTCCTGGCAGGGTTGTGTCGAGCATTGCGTCGAACGAGACATGAAAGCCGGTAGCACTCCCCGTTTTTGCGGACTGAAGTGGAATGCTGACGAGTGGCATCCACGGTTTCTTATTCTCTGCACGTTCCTCGATTTCGAGGCTTTGCTTGCCAGCAGCAGCGGCCAGGTGCGAGAGAGAACTTCCTTTCCCAACGCGGCTTAACTGATTGGTGGTGCTTTCTTCAAAGTCACAGTTGGTAAGACGGTCTGCTGGGGGACTATCTGACAATCTTTTTCGGTACGCCTCTGTGGACAAGAGAGCCTTCTCGTGACTGGGGTGAGGGTAGCCCGCTTTCAGAGCCACGTCGCTTACAGAAAGGTTTTTCTTTTTGAGAGTGGCGTCATCAAGAGGTGGGTAGATCGTAAGGAAGTTATTTTCATCAACCAGATTAATGAAATAGTGGGTTGTCATCGGTGGCAGCGTAAAGAGAGCCTTGTCGTCATCGATTATGCCAGATGCCAGAAGCCACTCCCGTCCTTCGTTCCGGCTGTAGATAAGATCTGCGTGTTCTACGTGCGAACCATGGTGCTCTATGGACACAGTCACTGTGTCCTCGTTTTGCGTGTGTCCCGTCACCGTCGGGGCCTGATCACCTTTTGGCAGATCTGCTGCGGCAGGGTTGAAATACGGTTCTCTTCCGCCCATTTCCGAAATCATCTTTGACAGTTCCGCAGAGAGGATCGCTTTCTTTTTAGGCAAGTCGTTTGAGAGGTCTTTTGCTTCCTCGATATCACCTCTGGGGTTGGACTGGTGCTGTATGTAGAGTTTGTAAAGGGATTCAACAGATTCTGGAGACCGCGCCTGATAGTGACGAAAGAGTTTGTAGTCACCCTTTCTTATTGAGGATGAATTTTCAGCGTGTGGAAAGTGCCAGAACATTGTGTCACGAACTGAACCAGACTGAGTCCGCACAAGTTGAAAATCAGAGGGGTTCTGTTTGAGGAGTTGACTGAGATCACACCCATCAAAGATTTTGCCTTCTGGTGCCGTTGAGTTGGTCAGCGTGAGAATGGTTGGGTACAGGTCGAGCCCGTTGACCATGACATTGGTCTGCACATTGTGTGGGATGCTAGGTCCGGTAATCACAAGTGGAACTCGAGTGCCTCCTTCTTTCAGTGAAATTTTGCCGCGGTCGAGCGGAAAATTATCTGTATAGATTTCATTGCCACCACCTTCCATTCCACCGTTGTCCGACGTGAAAACAATATAGGTATTTTCTATGAGTTTGTGTCCAGGCCAGCGAGGGTCGTCGTTTGATTCAAGGTACTCAATAACCTGCCCAACGTAGTAATCAAGTTGCTCAACCATCGCGCAATAGAACGGATTGGTCTGTCCAGGAATCTTCCATGTTGTTGCGTGTTCTGGCTTGAGAGTCACACCAAGTTTGGCTTCGTATTTTCGAAGAAGGGCCTCGCTCCGCATGACGATTGGCGCATGAACAAGCCAGGTTGCGTAGTAGAGGAAGAACGGTTCCTCCTTGTTAGTTTGGAGGAAATCAAGTGCTGCCTGTTGTGGAGTATCAAACGGAAATCCGTTTTCATCGAGTCGGTATGGATCCTCTGGGTTGGAGGTAGCAAATCCTGTGAGACGGTCAGGCTTCATGGGGACCTGAACACCACGGTTGTGTACAGAGCTATCAAAACCGTGGTGATATGGTTTTGGATAGTCGTAGTGGTTTTTGGAAATATGCCATTTGCCGCAATGGCCTGTTCGATACCCAGACTGTTTGAGCGCTTCAGCGAGCGTGAAGCGTTCCATCGGCATGCGGGCAAGATAAAAGGGTGAAATTTGTGGAGCATGCTGAGTGCGTGGACGCGGTGGAAATCCACCCGCTACAGAAGTCATACCGCCACGGGCTGGATGCAGACCGCTGAGGATGGCAGCTCTGCTTGGAGCGCACACGGGAGCTGGAGAATACGCCTGCCAGAACATGACTCCTTGTGAGGCAAGACGGTCAATGTTCGGTGTCTCCATCGGAGATGGTTCGTCAATGTCATAACAGTGGACATCCTGCCAGCCGAGGTCATCCGTGAGAATCAAAACAATGTTCGGTTTGCTGGGGCGTCCGGCTGCGCTGTCTTCAGTGGCACATGCCATACCGGCATGGAGACCCGCGAGCAAAAGAAGTGCGTAAGGAAACCTCGGCATGACACATCAATTCTGAGTGGATTGAACGGGTTCTTGACTTGGTAGGAGCCTGGCCTATCGTTGCGGGAACATGTGGCAGGTTCTCGTTCTCTATTGTGGATGGTGTTGAAGAAAAAAGATAGAAACGGTTACGGAAATTTGGATCCCAAAGACTTGGTAGAGTACTGTCATTGAGTGGGTTGATTCCATGCATCAATACACGTAGGAGGGGAACGATGAGTCGGTTCGTGATAGGTATGATTCTGTGTCTGCTGGTACCTTATGGTGTTGGCAGGTCTGAAGGAGTAGCTCGTCCAAATATTGTTTTCCTGTTTGCAGACGACCAGCGTGCCGACACGATTGCAGCACATGGCAACAACCGTATTCAGACACCGAACCTTGATCGCCTAACACGACAGGGTGTGAGTTGTCGGCAAAACTATTGTGCGGGGTCGTATTCAGGAGCAGTGTGCGTTGCCAGTCGTTCCATGCTCATGACCGGCCGGCACTGGATGCGAATTGATGACAGACGCAACTGGAATGGATTGCAGTTGCTTCCCGAGGTACTCGGTGACAATGGATATACCACCCACGCTGTAGGTAAATGGCACAATGGTGGCACAACGCTAGCCCGTGGGTTTCAGTCAGGTAAGGCGATCATGATGGGTGGCATGTGTGATCACACCAAGGTGCCGCTGCAAGATCTCACCAAAAATGGCGGCCTGACGAACAGCCGTGTTGGGGATGGATTCTCGAGCACACTCTTTGCCGATGCAGCGATCGAATTTCTTACAACACAAGCAACAGATACAAAGCCCTTCTTTCTCTACGTAGCATTTACTGCACCGCATGATCCAAGGAATCCGCCAGAGTCATTTAGACAGACCTACTATCAAAAGCCACCCCCGCTCCCAAAAAACTTTCTGCCGCAGCATCCTTTTGATAACGGTCAGATAAGTGGCAAGGGCCGTGATGAGAGTCTTGCAGGCTGGCCGCGCCAGCGCAAGGTGATTAGCGATCAGCTCTGCGAGTACTATGGGCTAATCACCCACTTGGACGAACAGGTGGGCCGCATCCTTGATGCAGTAGATGCTACTGGCTTGAGCGGTGATACGATCATTGTCTACACAGCTGACCATGGACTCGCATTAGGCAGTCATGGTCTGCTTGGAAAACAGAATGTCTACGAACACTCGATGGGCTGCCCGTTAGTGATTCGTGGACCAGGAATACCAGCAGGTCAATCAACAACTGCACTGACCTATCTGCTGGATCTGTATCCGACGCTGTGTGGATATGCAGGAATCGATGTGCCAGAAAGTATTGATGGGCACGATCTTCGCCCTGTTTTCGAGGGCACCCAAGAATCAGTGAGGGATACTGTCTTTCTTGCCTATCAGGACAAAATGCGAACCGTGCGGGACAGCCACCTGAAATTGCATGTCTATCCTGAAATCAATTATCAGCTTTTATTTGACCTTGAGGCAGATCCACTGGAGATGACAAATCTTGCGAAGAAACCAGAACGGGCCAACGACGTGAACCGCCTTGTTGGTCAGATGAGAGGGTGGCAGGAGCGCCTTGGTGACACCTTGCCGCTGACAGTTGAAGACCCAAGCCCAAAAAGGCTTGATTTGACCGGTCGGCCTCGATTGCCAGATAGATGGCAGCCAAAGTGGATCCGTGACAAATACTTTGGCGGGCGTGAATCACCTGATTCTGAGGCCACTTCGAAAAAAGAACGCAAAGCCAAGAAGTAGATTTGACTCTAAGGATTGCCGTGTTGGCATGAAGTATGAGGCGTGAGAGGCTTGTGTTCGCAAGCAAGATTTCAGGCGTTGTAGGTAGACAACCTTCGGTCATTCTTTCAGCGGTGTACAAGTTATCGCGTGGGACGTTTAAAGCCGCGATGGTATATTGTTCTTCTCATGTAGTGCACCGGAACGGGATGGAGATAGAAAATATGGATGTCATCAATCAAGAAGATACTGTGCCATTTACGACGGCTGATGGATCAACGATTCGTGAATTACTAGCGCACCGTAATTCATCAATTCGACAACAGTCGCTGGCAGAGGCTCGTCTGGCACCAGGGGTAGCTACCACGCCACATCACCACGCGGTGACGGAAGAAATTTATTACATCTTGGTTGGTGAGGCAGAGATGTCCCTTGGTGACGAAACCCGGGATGTGAGACCGGGTGATGCAATTGCCATCCCTCCAGGACAACGCCACACTATTAAAAATACGGGTGCCGAGGAGCTGGTTTTTCTCTGTACCTGCGCCCCAGGGTATGAGCATACCGATACGTTTTTGCAAAATTGAGTACCTGAACAGAATTCAGGTATAGCTCAGTTTTACGTGTTTTTTCTGTTTTGACTGACGGAATCAGCCCAGATACCCAAAGTTCTGTTTGTATTTGCATAAGAAAACGATCAATTGCGTATTTTTTGCGTAAAGAACCACAGTTCGGACGCCTTCATTGATCAGGTCAGGATGGTGCACGTATGGACAACGAAAAGCACTCTCGAAGCAGATTTGAAAAGAATGTCATTGCTGGGGCCCTGATTGCGCAATGGGGGTGGGAGCCTTCAATGACGCAGGCGAATCATTGCCGATCGCAACGAAGTCTATCTAAGAAAGGGAGTTCAGTAGGTGCTCAGAAACGAGAAGAAAAGAGTCGATGACCCACCAGCCTTAAGTCTCAGAGTTAGTTCACAACTCTGATTCGAAAATTATCAAAATACACTGCTTCGTTTGCGGTGGTCTGCCACGAAGTGTCTCCACCACCAAAAAACGTACTGAACATGAAGCCATCAATCGAAAATGTGTCGGTGTCACGGAACCGAATAGAATCCATTTTCAAAACCGGCTGGTTGTCAAAGAATGCGTGTAGCCTCCCATCGCGTTTACCAGGTGTGTTTATAGAGAGTTGATGCACGACCGTGTGCCACTTCCCTGGAACAAACTGAATTTGTCTGCCGGTGGTAGCGTCTATCCATGGTATCTGGTGGCCATAGCGATCGGGTTGATCAGGATAGTAAAGATATTGCACAACCCGTCCGTCATCTCGCCACATCATACGAGCTGAAAAGCCGTCATCGCCACTCGGTTTGTTTCCGCCAGTATTGCCATTGCCACCGAAAAGTCCCGGTAGTTTGCCTCCTCGGACAAAGTCAAAACCTTTTTTGAACATGACATCAAACCGTACTTCAACAGCAGAGTAGGATGAATCAAATTGAAGTCGCCATACCGCGCCGTTCTTTTCAGAGCCGTAGGTATGGGCAGGGAACTTTACTGAGAGGGCCCTTGTTGCTGGTTCGGTTTCAACGATCCATACCCGTTCTTCTTCAATGCCGTCTGACCACTCAGGGCTGTTCCAATCTCGATTGAGTTGTGCTTTCGTGTAGATACCGGGTTCTGCGTGCTCAAAGTCTGCAGAAAAAATTGTGCGTCCGGGTGTGTCTATTGGTTGGACGAGAGTGGAGTCACCCTCATCTGCGAGCAGAACAATCCCTCCGGTTATGAGCAGATTGAGCAATGCAATGGCGCTAGCGTATATACAGTGTTTCATTGTTGCCACACCCGGTGTATCCCCTGCCGTATTCGCCATAAGCAGTCTAGAAAACTCAAATGTCGTATTGGGCTGGCTGAAACCTTCCGCCCTGCTCTCCGACACTAAATCAGTTACCGTTGCCGCTGCGTTGGCTCACATAGTGGCTATGGTTGCACATGTTCAATGGTTAACTTCTTCGTGTCAATTTCAAATGTACCGATATCTTGTGTTTCCGCCTCAGTGATTTCACATCTGAGGGATGCCTCT
>ERZ802819.2490-NODE-2490-length-10218-cov-30.8198_pt1 | contig 10218 bp, 9 predicted proteins | sample MGYA00345647_ERZ802819 | MGnify/ENA primary metagenome ERZ802819 (study PRJEB30503, sample SAMEA104212355) | marine metagenome | biome: Westerlies Biome; feature: [SRF] surface water layer (ENVO:00010504) within the epipelagic zone...; material: water... | reverse complement strand
AGCCTTCTTACTTGCTGTGCTTTTTTATAATAAGCATCATAATAGCCAGCAGAAAGCACGTAAGATCCAATAAGAATTCTTCTTTTTACCTCATCACCAAATCCTTCTGATCTAGTTTGAATATAGAGCTCTTCAAGATCTTTTGGATTTTGGGATCTTCTGCCAAACTTTACCCCATCAAATCTAGATAAATTTGATGAACATTCTGCTGGAGCAACCACATAATAAGTAGGGACTGATAAAGAAAGGTTTGGTAGTGAAATATCAACAAGTTCAGCCCCTAATGATACAAACTCTTTCAGGGAATTTTCGTAAACTTCAACAACATTATTATCAAGACTAGCTAAATCAAGATCTTTTACAACTCCAATCTTTTTGCCTTTTAATGACTGATTCAAAGCATCTTCAAAATTTGGAATATTTTCATCTAAAGAAGTTGTATCTTTTATATCATGAGAACACATTTCATTTAATAGCAACGCGCAATCTTCAGCAGTCCTAGCCATTGGGCCTGCTTGATCAAGACTGGAGGCAAAGGCTATCATCCCCCATCTTGAAACTCTTCCATATGTTGGCTTGAGGCCAGTTATTCCACACAGAGAAGCAGGTTGTCTTATAGATCCACCAGTATCGGTTCCTGATGCAGCTGGAACAATACCAGCAGCAATAGCAGAGGCAGAACCACCAGAACTCCCTCCTGGCACTAGATTCTCACCCCAAGGGTTATGAACATTTCCAAAATAACTTGTTTCGTTAGATGACCCCATTGCAAATTCATCCATATTTGTTTTACCAATTGATATACAACCAGCTTTTTCAAGGTTATCAATAACAGTGGCTGAATAGGGAGGAATAAAATTATCTAGAATTTTTGATCCACAAGTAGTTCTTAAATTTTTTGTGCAAAAAAGATCTTTCTGTGCAATTGGGATACCTGCTAAAGAAGAATCAGATGGATTGTTATCAAAATTTTCAGCTTTTTTAAGAGAACTGTCTTCGTTAAGAGTTATAAATGCATTTAAATGTGAATTCTCATTTATTAATTTATAGACTTCTTTGACAAGTTCTTTGTTAGAAATCTCTTTATGAGAAATCATATTTTTTATCTCTTTAATTGTTTTATATCTTATTGTCACTCAACAACCCTTGGAACTAAAAAATAGTCTTCATTTGAAGATGGGGCAATTTCAAGCAATTCTTTCTTAAGGTTATCTGCTGTTACTATGTCGTCTCTTGTTTTTGCAGTTTTTTCTAAAGGGTTTGTAAGTGGCTCTATATCAGAAGTATCTATATCATTTAATTGATCAACAAATTTAATTATATTTTCCAGATCATTAGTTATTTTTTCTTCTTTTTCTTCATCAATTTTTAGTCTTGATAGGTAAGATATAGTTGTTACTGTTTTCTTGTCCATATATAGGATATTATTATAGATTAGTGGGAGAATATTAACCTAACTAAGGTATTATTTAAATTAATTTATTGCAGGAAATCAGGTGAAATTTAACTTATTCAAGATGATTGGAGGCTATTTCTCTAACGATTTGTCAATTGATCTAGGGACTGCTAACACATTGATCTACACCAAAGATGTTGGCATTGTGCTAGATGAGCCGTCTGTGGTTGCGATAAGAGAATCAAGAGGGCAGAAGACTGTAGTGGCCGTTGGTACAGAAGCAAAGAAAATGCTTGGAAGAACTCCTGGTAATATTAAAGCAATAAGACCGTTGTCAGAAGGCGTTATTGCTGACTTCCAAGTAACTGAAAAAATGCTACAACATTTTATTGCAAAAGTTCATGAAAAATTATTCATAAAACCAAGTCCTAGAGTGCTTGTATGTGTTCCATGTAGGTCAACTCAAGTAGAAAGAAGGGCTATTAGAGAATCTGTTCTTGGGGCTGGTGCAAGAGATGTAAAATTAATAGAAGAACCTATGGCTGCAGCAATTGGAGCTGGCTTACCTGTTGAGGAGGCAAGTGGAAATATGGTTGTTGATATTGGCGGAGGAACTTCAGAGATTGCAATATTATCCTTGAATGGAGTTGTCTACTCAGAGTCTGTAAAGATCGGAGGAGATAAAATGGATGAATCTATTACATCATGGGTGAGAAGAAATTATGGATGTGTTATTGGAGAATCAACTGCTGAGAAAATAAAATATACAATAGGATGCGCTACCGCAGAATCTGAAAAGATTGAAATGTCTATTACTGGAAGAAATTTAGCCGAAGGAATACCTGAAACTTTTTCAATAAATAGCGAGCAAATTTTTGAAGCTATGAAAGATCCATTATATGGAATAGTAAGAGCAATTCGAAATGCTTTAGAGCTATCTCCTCCTGAGCTTGCTGCTGATATCGCTGAAAGAGGCATTGTTTTGACTGGTGGAGGAGCGCTATTAAGAGACTTGGATAAATTAATTTCAAACTCTACAGGCATTCCGGTTATCGTTGCAGAAGATCCGTTAACTTGTGTTGCAAGAGGTGGAGGACAAGCTTTGGAGATAATGGATAAATATAATATTGATCTTTTATCGTCTGAATAATAGCCATGGCTAGGATTGCGCCAACTCCTGGTCAAAAACTAAGTTACTTTATATTCCTTTGTATAAGCGTATCAATACTCTACTTGGACATAACCTCTAATAGCTTTCAAAGCATTAAAAATTCATTTAAATCTTTTAAAGTTTCTGCTGTCTATATAACAAATGAAATAACAATAGAGCCAATAAAATCCGTAATAAATTTAACAAAATCTAAAAATGATTTAATAGATGAAAATAAAAATCTGAAAGACGCACTTAATGTTAGTTATTTAAATAATTATTTAATCTCAAGAGACAATAATTTTTTTAAAGATGAAGAGATTATAAAAAATGCAATTGAAAAGAAAAATTATAATTTTTCATATGATATTGCTCAATTACGAAGTCTGGATCCAAATATTTATAAATGTTGTGATAGGCATAGAATGCACATCGAAATTTTAAGCAATGGTGAAAATTCATATAAAGATAATGTTGTTTTTAATTCTTCTGGAATACTTGGATTAATTGTTGATCAAAATAAAAATAAGTATCATGAGGTACTTCTTCTTACAGATGTCTCTCACTCATTGCCGATAAAATCAGGTTCTAATCAATTCTTTTGTAATGCTAAGGGTAGCGGAAGATTGGATATTATAGTTTGTTCATATAACCCTCTTTTATGGAAAGAAGAAATGTCAATTAATAAAGAGTTTTACACATCTGGGTTGGGTGGAATTTATCCTAAAAACATAAAGGTTGGCTTTCTAAAAGAAATAGTAATCGAAGAAACGACCATAGTCCGCTTAGAAATAAAACTTACAACAAACCCTTTAGAGGATAGTGTACTTGGGGTTATCAAATATTAATGATCAATTACCTAAAGAGAATACTTTTTATAACTTTTGTGAATGTTATAGACCATTTCGTTGCTGGCTTGTTTTTAAATTTTTTTATAGTTTTACCCCTAACTTTTTTAACTTATTCTCTTTACGTATACAGATCTAATAAAAATATAAATTCATCAGAAGCCTTTCTTGTTGGATTGTATATTGATCTAATTTCAGAAACATATTTTGGTTTAAATGCACTAATATTTTGTCTGACAACATATACAATAAACTTATACGCTAATTCTTTTAAATTATTTTCATATTTACAAATTTGCTTGTTTTTTGGCATTTCAGCATCCGCCTATGTCGGATTTATTCAATTGGTAGAAAACTTATATAATTTTTCATACTTAGTGTTATTAATAAGCAGCCCAATAAATATATTATTTTGTACATTAATAGCATTTATATCTTTGTATTTCCCAAAATCTTTAAATAAAAGTTTTTAAATGACTTACGTTAGAAAATTTTTAAAATTATTTTCAATTTCGTTAATATTTTTTATGTTTTTAATTGTAATTGCCTGCTCATCAATCCTTTATAAGCCTGAAACACTTATATTTATAAGTAATAAAATATTAAATGATGATTACTCTATAGATTATTCAGATATAGATTCTAAAATTAGTTTGAGATCTCCAAGCATTACTTTGAGTAACTTATCTGCAAAGAACCAATATTTAAACGATATTGTAAAAGCAAAAAAAGTTGAGATTGGTATTGATATTTTTAACACAATATTAAAAGGACACATCAATTTAAGCTCTTTAAAGTTAGAAGATATCCAATTTTTAGAAGAATCAGCAAGTCAAAATAGTAGTTCATATAAAGTTCAAATTAATGACTTATTTATAAAAGCAGAAGAGTTTCACCTTAGATCTAAAGATACTTTTGTTATCATTGACCAAGGAAGTATTTCAATAGTTAGCACAAACGGAGAATTAAATGACATTCCTTTCACAGATATAAATATTTTTAACAACTCAGGATCAAAAAAGTATTTTTTTACTTCTAGTTTTTTGTTAAATGAAGAAATTATAAAAAAGGGCGAATTTATTAATCTTGATAATTTTTCAGATACGAAGATAAATCTGTATCTTCAAAGTAACGGTTATTATGATTCTGAAATAAATAATTTTAATAATCTTAATAAATATTCTTTTTCAGACTCAAGGCTTGTAACTAAATCAAAATATGAAATTAATGATATTGATATGGTTTTATTTGGAAATATCGATGAAAGTCTAAGCGGACTTTTCTCCTCAAACATTCCTGATCAAGGGCTTACTGGCTCAATACTAATCAGCAATAATGAAATCAAATTGCAATCATCTCTATTATTTGACATGGCTGATTTACTTGAAAGTACTGACTACTTCAGCATGGATGGATTAGAAGAATTTGATGCAATTATTAATATCAACAATGAAGTAGTATCTTTAAAATTAAATACGAATTTGAATAATACAGTGATCAAATCTAATCTTGATGAATTAAAAAAAGACTTAAATATAAAACTAGCAACCAATATATTTATCTCTGATTTATCAAACCCCACATATTTAATAGAAAACAAAAAATTCAAGGCCTTTATCGGAGAGAGAAATAATGGCTTTTTTTCTCTAGGAGCCAGCCTTGACAAAGAAATAATGGAAATTAATACCAACGATGGATTTCACATATTCTTATCTCTCAATAAATTTAAAATAGATGACTTATTTTCTAATAATGACTTAAATAATACCTCTAATTTAAAGTCTATGACTATTTCAATTAACCAACTAGATATTTTTCAAAATTTGTATGAGGATCAATTATTAAAAATTGACTTTTTAGAAGATGAGATAAATGCATCTTTTTCAGGAATGGATCTTAATGGAACTATAAGGATTGATCCATCTAATTTTATTAGAATTGATCTAAATGATTCCAAGTTTGATTTTAAAAACTTAAGTTATGATGGCTTAGAGGTATCCTCAGGAATTAATGATATCAACCTGAGGTTGGTAGGTAAAAATATTGAACTATTTAATGAAGTATTTCAAGATATTGATTTTTATCTTCTAAAAAATAAAACGATAACAACACTTGATAACATAAGAATATCTAGCAAAAACCTTAATATAGGACCTTATATAAATAATGATAAGGCTTACATTAGCTACAACAAAAAAGTTGATTTATACAAAATAAAAGGCCTTTTTGAGATTAATAATAAAAATAATATACTTAGTAATATGATTGATTATGACTTTGATTATTTATCTACTAACCTGAACATACAATGGACTAGTTTGAAAGAAATTAAAGATTTAGAAGGAGATATTGATTTTCTACTCAAAGACTTTCAATCAAAAACATCTTTACCTGATTCAGCTTTACTTAGAGCCCTAAAAATTTTCAACCTAAATGCTATTATTGAAAACATTAGTAACGAAACAATTCTTGATTCTAATAATTTGGTAATAAATAGAGCTGAAGGTAATCTATATATTGGAAAAAATAGGGCTCTAATAAGCAAGTCCATCAAACTTGAAACTAATGAGGCAAGAATGAGATGGGTAGGCCAAATCCTAAAAGACAATGATGGTTTGTTAGATGAATTGGATTTAAATTTAGAAATGAGATTAAAAGTATCAGAAAATATTCCTTGGTATGCGGCTATTTTTGGTGGAATACCAGCTCTTGCTGGTGGTATCGTATTTGAAAATATTTTTGATGAAAGGCTTGATGATGCTTCAACATTTAAATTTAATGTTAAGGGCTCTCTAGAGAACCCTCAAATAATAAGATTAAATTAAATAAATTGTTGCTAAGCCTAGGAATGATAAAAACCCAATAACATCTGTGACCGTAGTTACAACAACACTTCCACCAATAGCAGGGTCTTGCTTTAATTTCCTTAGTATAAGAGGAACCACAATGCCTGCAAATACTGAGCTGATTAAGTTTATTACAAGAGCACAAGATATCAGTATGGCGATAGTAATATCTTGAAACCAAGCATAAGTAATAAAACCTACCAATATTGACAAAACTATGCCATTTAAAATTGATACAGCTAATTCTCTTTTAAAGAGCCAGCCAATATTTTTTGTATTAATTTGATCGAGAGTTAATCCTCTTAAAACAATTGTAAGAGTTTGTGTGGCTGCCACTCCACCCATGCTGGCAACAATAGGCATAAGAACTGCCAGATACACAATTTTATCAATAACGTCCTGAAATAAATTAATAGTACTTGCAGCTATAAATGCTGTTACTAAATTCATACTTAACCAAAAAACTCGACTTTTAGCTGCTCTTCCTGGTGGGGCAAAAGTATCTTCAGCCACACCAGCCATGCCTAAGAGATTTTGATCTGCATCTTCTCTAATGACGTCAACAACATCATCGATAGTAATTCTTCCAATTAATTTTCCATTTTCATCAATAACAGAAGATGAAATTAAATCATTTCTTTCAAAAATTGTTGCAACTTCTTTATCATTTAGCCCAGCATCTAAGGGAAAAAATTCTGTTTCCATTATTTCTCGTACGATCATGGATGGGTCTGAGGTAATTATTTTTCCAATGGATAACTCCCCTAAATACTCATTTTCATGATTGACTACAAAAATTTTGTCAGTATTCTCTGGTAATTCTTTTTGATCTCTTAAGTAACTTATTACTTCATTTATAGAATTATCTGGCCGAACGCTAATCACATCAGTATTAAGTAAACCACCTGCTGTGTCATCTGGAAAAGTAAGTCCCATCTCAATTCTATCCCTATCAACCATAGACATGTTTGAAAGAATTTTTTTCATTCTTTCTTCTGGTAAATTTTGTAAGATATCTACAATTTCATCTAATTCGAGTTCCTTTACAGCTTCTGTAAGTTCCTCATTTGAGATATTGGATAATAAATCTTGTTGGATTTCTTCTCCTAATTCAAAAAGGACATCTCCTTCCTCTTCTGTTTTTAATAATGAAAATAGAAGACCTCTTTGTTTTGGTGGAGACGACTCAAGAGCATGAGCAATTTCTGAAGCAGACATTTTATTTAAAAGATTTCTTATTTGATTAAGAGATAAATTTGATGAGTCATCAATTATGATTTTTAAATTATTTTTGCTTTCGACATTATCCATTTACATAATTCTAACCTTTAAAGGCCTACCTATATCTTGAAGAAGGGATATTATTTTTCTTTCTATATTTTGAAATTGTTCTTCTTGCAAGGCCAAAACCTCTTTTATTAAGCTCTATTGCTATTTTTTTATCGCTTTTTGGTTTTTTCTCAGAATTTACAATATCTTGAATGAGCTTCATTAATTGAGCAACAGATACATCCCTAATTCTTGATACTGATGAAATTAAAAGAGACTTCATTGGCATAATACCTTTTGGCGTATCAATGTACTTATTTCTTAAAATCCTTGAAACAGTTGAAGGATGCACACCAATCTCATCTGCTATTTCTTTATTGCTTAAAGCATTTATTTTAAGAGGATTATTATCAAAAAATGCAATCTGTTTTAAACATATATATTTACCAACCTTTTGCACAGTCTCATTTCGTTTTTTAACAGATGTTAGGAGCCACTTCGCATCATTTATTTTTTCAAGAATTTCTTTATTTTTTTTTGATTTTAACTCTTTTTTTACATCACTTATCAGATCATTATCTAATTTAATTAATGGAAAAGTACCTTTATTAAAATTTACCTCGATATTTTTTTCTTTGATAGAAATTTTTAAATCTGCTTCTATATATTTAGTATCTTCATAGTTTAATCCAGGACTAAGATCACAATTTTTGATCTCTTTTAGGGCTGAATTAAAATCTTCTTCACTGTAACCGTTCTTGATAACAGTTCTTTTTATTTGATTTAAGTCGTCTAATTTCTCATTTGATAAAATAGCTATTATTAAGTTCTTTTGCCTTTTCTTGATCTCTGGATTATTTAGGATTTGAATTTGTATACATTCTTTATGATTTCTATAACCAATTCCTGATGGACTAAGTTTATGAATAATGTTCTTAAGATTATTCTCTATCTCTATTGCACTATATACATAATTAGATATCTCTTCTATTTGACCAATATCTTCTGTAAGCTCTCCAGATTCATCAATACAGCCAATAATAAGTTTTGAAACCTGTATTTCTCTATCACTTAAAGAAAGCTCATTTAATTGCTTGATTAGGGATTCGCTAAGAGATAATTTTGATTCAATTTCAAAATCAAAATCTTTATGATTAAAATCTATTTCACCAACAAGATCATCATTTCTTTCTAAAAAGGGGTTTTCAATAATTTCTTTTTCTATTTTTTTTATTAATTCAAACCTTGACAATTGAAGCAGATCAATAGACTTTTTAAGTGAAGGGGTTAACTTTAGATTTTGTTTTTGCTTAAGGTTTTTAGATAATGAAATTGCCATGTCTACTTGTACATATTACCTAGATAAACTTTCTTAACAATTTCATTAGATATCAAACTTTCCTTATTTCCTTCTGCAATAACCTTACCATCACTTATGATCGCCGCTTTATTACATATCTCTAGAGTTTCTCTTACATTATGATCAGTAATAAGAATACCAATATCTCTTTTCAACAATTTTGTTAAAACATTCTTTATATCTTCAATAGCAATAGGATCAATACCAGCAAAGGGCTCATCTAGCAAAATAACTTTTGGGTCTGCGGCAAGCGTTCTTGCTATTTCAACCTTTCTTCTTTGCCCTCCAGATAATTGCCTGCCCTTAAGATCAGAAATTTTTGATAAATTAAATTCCTCCATGGAATTGTCAATAAAAATTTCTATATCCCTTTTATTATCAAACGAAAGCTCTGCTAAACCATAAAGATTTTCATAAACTGAGAGATTTTGAAATATAGAAGGTTCTTGTGGTAAATATTTTATACCACGCTTAGATCTTTGGTGCATGGGAATAGCAGAGATATCCTCACCAGATAGTATTATTTGTCCTCTATCTGAACTTAATAGACCTGCAATAATATAAAATGTAGTAGTTTTTCCTGCTCCATTTGGACCCAAAAGCCCATAAATATCACCTGCATTAACTTCAAAACTAACTCCAGAGACAATTTTTTTATCTTTAAAAGCTTTAGATATGTTATTAATTTTTAACATAAAGAATTACTAAGAAGACAATTTGCCTGTTTGAGGATTAAAGATAATTAAATCCGAAGCAATTGAGATGCTCTCATACTTCATGGAAGCATTCCCAATAAGATGTATTTTTTCGTCGTTAAAAAAAAGTATTTTATTAGCCTTGCCAGAAAAAACTGTGTCTTTCATACTTGATTCTATCGTTGAAGGCCTACCTGAAATTGATATAACATTCTTAAAATCATCATAAGTAGCTGCATTTGCAACAATTCTTACAGAATTTGATCTAATCTCAACATTATTCAAGAAACTAATTTGATTATTTTCTTTTAAAAATTCAATAGAATCCGATTTAATTTTTATATCTTTATTTATTTCAACCGCATGAATAACAAAAGAAAAAAATATGGACAAAGTTATTAAAAATAGTGATTTATTATTCAACTAAAGGATCCTTGCCTCAATGAGGTCATGCATTGAAATTACACCAATATGTTTATTTTTGTCTATAACAACAAGTGTAAAAATTTTATTATCTTCCATAATATTTGCTGCATCTATTGCAAGCGCATCTGAATTGATTGTTTTAAATTTTTTTGTCATTACATCTTTTATTTTAGTATTTTGTATGTCGACCTTCTTATTTATACATCTTCTTAAATCACCATCAGTAAA
>ERZ802819.2488-NODE-2488-length-10227-cov-6.30712_pt1 | contig 10227 bp, 8 predicted proteins | sample MGYA00345647_ERZ802819 | MGnify/ENA primary metagenome ERZ802819 (study PRJEB30503, sample SAMEA104212355) | marine metagenome | biome: Westerlies Biome; feature: [SRF] surface water layer (ENVO:00010504) within the epipelagic zone...; material: water... | reverse complement strand
CCAAGTAACTATAAGGACAGCAAGTTAATCATTCAGCGACTCCGAGAACTTCACGCGACCCAAGGGATTGGTGCCGTTGGGGAAGAACTCCTGTTCTCTCAAGTCCGCTCGGCAGAAGAGCTCTATTTGTATCGTCAGGACAGGTGGCAGATTCATAATGTAGCTGGAAACAAAAAGTATACGGACGAGTTAGTGCGCCATCGTGAGCTGCTCGACAAATGGATCAGGCAGACAAACGATCATGGCACCGAGTCTGATGACGTCTACGTGCTCGAAGTAGAAGATCAATTGAAGGGGATAAAAAGTGAAGCATCGCGGAAAACGTATCGTGCAAACATAGAGACGTATAGGCGTTGGGCCAGAGAAGGCATGTAGCGACGTGCTGGCGGCTGTTTTGAAGTGGTCGTGGTAGCGTCTTGTACTGAAGTTGGCGGAACCAGCACCGAACCGGCGGCACGCGGATTTTCAGTCCCAAAGAAGCCTTTTGTCACCCTTTCGTAAAACTTCGAGTACCTACTTTACCGCGGTTTCGTCCACTCGCTACATGTGCGGTTACGCCCGAGGGTGGCCCAAAATGAGTCCGAAAGGTTAGGCTTCGGATTCCAGTTTTCAGTTTGGCAATGCAAAGGGAGATTGAGCAATGGCAGCTGACGTGGCAATCGCGAGAGCCAAGGCCAGACTCGAAGCCTTACGAGGACGGGATCCTGTCGCAATCATGTATTCCGAATCGGCGACAGAATTAAAACCGCTGTCGCCCAATAATCTCCCTCGGCATTTCCGCAAGTTCGAAGGGATGAGAGCGTACAATTTTCATCCCAGCAAAGATCGTCGTGCCTTGTTGGTAACTCACTCTGCCTGCACTGAGTCTGAACGCCTCGTGATCGATACTTTTCGGAGCGTTTCAAAGGATTTGGAAGAACATCTCTATGCGCACAAATACACCACGTGTTTCAGAATCAGAGAACTGGATTGGGCCATTGCTCTGGTCGAAGCCTCTCATAGGAAACTGCTTGGTTCTGAGGGGTACGAATGGCAGTGGTGGCAGGATGCCGATGAAGAGTTGCTAGTAACGGGACGAATTGCCGACGCATGGGGCAAGAACATGCACGTCATGGATCGCTATTTTATCGAGTTGAAAAATGCCGTTGAAAGCAGTCTCCGGTTGATTGAACACCTCGAAATCGAACACCTCGAAGCAGAGCCAAGTGTACCGAAGCAGACTGAATCCTGCGGGGAGACTACCAATAAGAAACTGAAAGCACTCTGGAAGAAGGAACCGGCATTCTGTCTGCTGAAACCAATTCAGGCTATTGCACAAAAGATCGGCAAAGGAGAGATCTCCGTTTCGGAATCTGATTTCTGGAAAGAAACGATTATGCCCCAGAAAAAGCTTGTAGGTTCTGACGGTAAAAAATTACAGCAACTCGTAGAAGCCAGGAACAGAGGCGACAGTATTTCCGACACGGACGAGAAGGTCTTGAATGCTTTTGAAGAACGAGTTGGTGCTGAGTTGAATTAAGCCGACGTTTCGATACCGAACGCTCAAAAAGAGCAGGCTGCCGATGTCGTTGGAAGACCTTCTTTTCAGCCTCAGGCAGAAGGCTGTTTTCACTGTGAGTTCCAGTCTCACTTGGCTTACCCACCACCCCTGTTTTTTAATGGACAGAGGGAGGCTCGAACTCCCGACACACGGATTTTCAGTCCGTTGCTCTACCAACTGAGCTATCTGTCCTAAGCTTCGAAAGGTGTGGCAAAGGCCACAATCGCTCGAAGAATAACCACATTGGTAGAAACGTTTCGCCCCGTTGTCAACGAGTGGTCGCGTTACAGGGGCTCCAGCCGTTGTCGATGTGCATCCTGCCGTGAGGTCTACGTGGCAGCTCGCTTGAGGCGGTCGCGAACTGCTGCCCACTCGGAATCGGCCGGGACCGCATCAACAACCAGACGGTCGAGCCCCCGTTGATCAAGGGCGTGCAGTGTGGCGTAGAGGCTGCGTGCGTATGTCGTGGGGTCCTTTGGCATCGGAATCACCAGAAGGCCTGCTGACGCAGCCAGTGCCCGTACAGCTGGGTTCTCTGGTGTACGGGACAACCAGCCAACCCGGTGCCCCTCCGCCACAAGTTGTGGAACAAGTGACGTGGCGTCCCCGGACAATATGAGTTGGGTTTGAGGGGCATAATGACGGTGCTGATTTCCGGGGCTTCGGAGAGCCTTTTTCTGCCCCTCATGCTGCTCTGCAGAATCATGTTCTGATTCGTGGATTTCGACACCAATCGCTTCTGTAAGTTGTGCTGCAGATATCGGACCAGGACGCAGAATTTTTGGCGGGTAAACAGTGCAGTCAAGAACCGTTGACTCAAGTCCATGCTTACAGGGCCCGCCATCAAGAATCATACCTATTCGGTTACCCAGTCCCTCGAGTACATGTTGTGCTGTCGTTGGAGAGACAGCTTCAGAACGATTCGCGCTCGGAGCCGCAAGCGGACATTTAGCCAATTCGATGAGGCGACGGGTACTGACCAGACCAGGGCATCGTAACGCAACAGTCTGTCCATTTGCAGTGACAATGTCTGGTACGACGTCGGCTTTGGGAACAACCACGGTCAACGGTCCCGGCCAGAATGCAGCGGCAGCTTTCTGGGCTATATCCGGCCACTGGCTTACCAGAGTCTGTGCCATGGTCTCATCCGAAACATGCACGATGAGCGGATTAGTTGCCGGCCGACCTTTGACTTGAAAAATCTGTGCAACTGCATCAGCGTCCATTGCATCCCCTGCCAGGCCGTACACAGTCTCGGTTGGGATCGCTACAAGTTGGCCATTTGCAAGCCTTTCAGCGGCTGCCGCGAGGGCTGCAGCAGTCGTATGGTCAGGCGTTCCAACACCCTCAGGCCAATTGATCGTGGCAAGGATTGGGAGTGCTGGACGATGTACGGGAACTGGTGTCATAACGTTACCGGTTGCAGATACAGGGAACACCGAGCATGATGGCATCTTCAGCAGACTAGGCAACCCGTTTTTTGGAGCTTTTTATCAAGATGGCCACACCTTCCTCACAGGGCTCACCTGCCCCCGCTGTTGGAATCATCATGGGTAGTAAATCAGACTGGAAAACGCTTGAGCGTGCGGCAACCACTCTCAGTGAGCTTGGTGTGCCTCATGAATGCGAAATTGTGTCCGCGCATCGCACACCAGAGAAACTCGCTGAATATGCCCGTACCGCCGTCGAGCGAGGGTTGAAGGTCATCATTGCCGGTGCTGGTGGCGCAGCTCATCTACCAGGAATGGTGGCAGCGCAGACCCCATTGCCAGTGCTGGGCGTTCCTGTGGAGTCGGCTGTTCTGCGTGGTGTCGATTCCTTGCTGTCAATCGTTCAAATGCCTGCAGGTATTCCCGTTGGAACGCTGGCAATCGGAGGTGCTGGTGCTGCAAATGCAGCACTTCTTGCCGTTTCAATTCTGTCGTTAAATGACGATGAATTACGAGAACGTCTCTGTTCATATCGGAAGGCGCAGACCGATCGAGTGCTCGCTGATGATCTCCCTCCTGTTGTGTAATTCTCTGCTGAAAAATGTAAGGTGTCTGCATGAGTGATGACGCTGTCCAACTCGATCCGGTCATGCCTGGAGCCCTGCTTGGGGTTCTTGGAGGCGGTCAGTTGGGGGCAATGTTTGCAGTGGCTGCTCGCCGCATGGGGTACCGCGTTGCTGTTATTACTGATACTCAGGAATGTCCTGCTGCGCGTCATGCAGATCGACTGCATGTTGGTAGTTATGACGATCCCGCTTTTCTGGCACAAGCAGCGGAAGGGCTTTCTGTTGTCACATTCGAATTTGAAAATGTGCCTGCAGCGGCCGGTGAGGCCTTAAAGGCTGCTGTTCCGGTTCGTCCTCATCCTGAGGTGCTTTTCACAACTCAGAGCCGTGAGCGGGAAAAAGCATTTCTTGTCGAACGCGGTATTCCGTGCGGTCGGCACGCGGTGGTTCGCACCGAGGAAGAGTTGCGAAAGGCGGTTGAGAATATTGGTTTACCAGCTGTTCTGAAAACAGCAGCCTTTGGCTATGACGGAAAAGGTCAGAGGATGCTGAAGGAAACGTCAGACATTCATGACGCATGGGTGAGCCTTGGTGAATTGCCGTGCGTCCTTGAGGAGTGGATTGACTTTCAATGTGAACTGTCAGTGGTTGCTGCGAGAGGGCTAGATGGTGCCGTCGTTGCTTTTCCTGCCATACGGAATGAACATGCGAACCATATTCTCGATGTGAGTTCCTGCCCTGCAGAGTTGCCGGTGGAGGTGTTGGGAGAAGCAGAGCACCTCGCAGCGACAGTCCTCTCAGAACTCGGCGTTGTTGGTGTCGCGTGCGTGGAATTCTTCCTTGCAAAAGACAGCAGGCTTCTGGTGAATGAAATTGCCCCACGGACTCATAATTCAGGCCACCTGACGATTGAGGCATGCCCTACCAGTCAGTTTGAGCAGCAGGTGCGAGCGATCTGTGGATTGCCACTCGGCGTAACCACACTCCTTGCACCGGCAGCTATGGCAAATCTTCTTGGTGATTGTTGGCAGTCAGGTGAGCCAATGTGGGAGCATGTTTTTTCCGTCCCTGGAGCCGGTCTTCATCTTTATGGAAAAGCGGAGCCGAGGCCGGGCCGAAAGATGGGCCACATTACAGTCACAGCCAAAACGACGGACGAGGCCAAGGCATTGGTACGTCAGGCAAGGCAAGGTGTCCAAGGCAAGGCGTCGCTTCTCGGTAAGTAAAGCACGACAGAGGCTGGGCTCACTGCGGCTTCAGCGAACGGCCTTTCCACGATGTTTTGATTCCGAGTGTGCGGCGGCCCAGGGCAAACCACTGCACTGCCAGAAAAATGCCCACTGCGAGTGGATGAAAGAAGGCACTGCCAGCCGATTGCTGGAAACGATTGAGCGTGATCAATCGCGGAAAATAGCTTAAGGCAAGACCGAAAAGTATCCCGGTCGTCGCAATCCAGGATTGGCTGCTGCCACTAAGCATGGAGGCGAAGAGAAGTGCAGGTACAACCTCACCTCCACCAAGGAGTAAAGTGAAGGGGATGATTGTCTTGGGTGATCCGATGCCTTCCGTGGCATTCTTGGTGATGCCCTGAAAGACGTCTCGGTTTGTTTCGTACATTCGGCATGACGCAATGTCACTGGCGTCAAAAATATCTGTTTGCAGACCGGCTTTTCGGAACGCTCTTGGAAGCATGATTCCGTCATGAAGCGACGACTTAATTACGGCGTGCCCCCCTGCCCTGTCATAGGCCGAGCGAGTTGTGATGAAGAGTTGCCCACATCCTGCTGCAAGTGAAGGGTCGTTTGAAAGTCGGCTCCGGGAAAGAGGCAGATATCCCAGTAAGACAAAGTGAATTAATGGTAAGAGAAGCCATCCGGCTACTGTCGGGGTTTCCTGATGGGGGAACCCACTGCCAAGATCGACTTTTGACTGGTTAAGGAAAACAGCGCTGCGTGCGATTGCGTCCGGCTGAACGGTTACATCAGCATCTAGAAACAGGAAGGTATCGTAGCGTGCGGATTCGGCTAGTTGCTGGCATGCATGCTGCTTCCCACACCATCCCGGCGGGAGAGGCTTGCCATGAATGAGTCTCACTCGCGAGTCGCGGTCACTCCATTGCGACACAAGCTGTGCTGTTGAATCTGTGCTCGCGTCATCAAGTACAACAAGTTCAATCTCAACGCCCTGACTTGCCAATACGCTGCGAATAAAACCATCGACAACCCGCTCTTCGTTTCGGGCGGGAACTAATACGGAAACAGGTTCTGAGTATTCTGCCTGCTGGCTCGTGCGAAAGATTTTGAGGTTCTGCCACGTAAGGGCAGCAGGAATGGCAGCAAAAGCGCACGCGGCGAGTGCAATGACAGAGAGTACAACGTCCGTGTCGGTCACGCTGGCTCCTCTTCATGTGCCGGGTTGAACGTTTTTCCAGAAAGAGTGGAGCGAATTCGTCGAATGATGTCGTAGGCACCTCCAATACCGACAGTGCCTGATGCCAATTCAGTAAATGCGTTTGGGTTTCGGGCAATCGCAGCATCTCGTAATTCGTTTTGTGTTTCCTCAAGCGATGCTGCAAGGATTTGATTCCACTCGTCTGCGTCGTGTTTTGTGTGTTGATCGATTCGGTGAGGCTCGCCAAAAGAAACGATTGCTTCGGGTAGTCGTTCGTTCCAAAATGGATATTCAAGTGCGAAGGGGATAATCAATCCACGTTTCGCAACGGCTGCAGCGTGGCCAACTCCAGGCTTTATGGTGACGGGTCGGTAGCGAGGGTCAACAAAATCTCCTTGGGCCGTAACCCAAAAGAACACATCAGGCCGTTCAAGAGCAGCTTTGGCGAGTCGTAGAAAGCGAGCGGCTCCTTTCCATGAGTCCGGTTCGATTCCTAGGAAACCTATTTTTTCAAGAAAGGAGTATCTCCCCAATGCGGTTGAATCAATCGGTCCGTAGTTCAATCGATCAGGAAACAGCTTTTGCGCAACTGACAGAAAGATCAAGGGATCCCACCAACTTGGATGATTCGTGTAGAGGAGCACCGGTTCGTCGACGATGGCCGGAATGGGTGATCTTCCATCAGGTGGATTCAAAAGACGGACAGCATGAAAGTGTCGGCGGATGTACCCCCTGACGTACCACATGAACCAGCTGTGAAGGTGTGTTGCGTATGGTGGCAGGCTTGTGTCGTCGCGCTGCTGAATAGGGGACGTTTTTGGAGTACCCTCTGGTCTGTTCACGATGCCACACACGTAGACTGGTTGATAGATCCAATAGGTTCGACAACCCGGTCTTGGTCGACACAGTCGCCTGCTATCCAGCCGGACATGAGTACCATAGGCATTCCAGGCCCAGGATGAGCAGACCCCCCGGCCATATAGAGACCTTCAACGTCAGGCGATCTATTAGACGGTTTAAAAGCGCCAAGAAATCGCCCGTGGCTTGCAAGACCATAGATCGCACCATCTAAAACGTGGTAACGGTCCTGAATGTCCTGAGGGGTGAGTGCGTGTTCAACGACAATATGCTCTTCAATGTCCTCTAGCCCAGCTGTTTGTTTCAATTTTTCGATGATACGGTCTCTGTAACCAGGCAGCATATCGGACCATTTGTGATGTGGTCGGAGGTAGGGGGTGTGGACAAGCACGTAGAGGGATTCACAGCCAGGTGGCGCTACTTCAGGCTCAGTAGCTGCAGGTGCACAAACGTAACACGTAGGGTCTGGTGCGGGTTCGCCTTTGCGGTAAATCGCATCGAACTCTTTGTGCGGATCACCAGAAAACACAAAATTATGATGGAGTAGTTGGTCGTAGCGGCGGTTCAGACCCAGATAGAGGACAACGCCCGAGCATGCTGGCTCATAATTCCTTCGTCCAAGAAATCTTTTTCGCGGTCGGCCGTCGAGCAGTTCCTGGTGCGTGCGAACACTGTCAGAATTGCTGACAACTGCGCCACCTCTGATGGTTTCGCCATCGGCCGTTAGGACGCCGATGGCCCGCTTGTTCTCAACAAGGATCTGACGAATCGCAGTATTGGTTCGAATCTCAACACCGAGACGTAGTGCAAGTTTTGTGAGCGCCTTAGGGACCGCGGCAGTTCCGCCGCGCGGGTACCAGACTCCGTCGTTTGATTGCATGTGGGCTATCCCGCAAAGCACCGCCGGGGAAGACTCAGGGCAACTTCCTACGTATTGCGTGTAGTGGTCAAGCATCTGAGCAGCGCGACTGTCCGGCACATACGAGCGGACCGTTCCTGAAACACTGTGTCCCGGTCGCATTCGCATGACTTCCCGAAGCATGGAAATGGTGACACTTCTCTTGGGATCAAACATGTCCTTCAGTCCACCAATAGACTTCCAGAAAAAGAAGTCATCCGAAATTTTGTGTAATTTTTTTGCGAGATCCATGAACCGGGAATACCCATCACCTGCGCCTGAACCAGGAGAGAACTTTTCGAGTTCCTTTCTCATCATTTCAACATCAGCATGAAGATCTAAGGTCGTGCCATCGTCAAAAAAACTTCGCCATTGAGGGTCAAGTGGGACGAGGTCGAGAGCTGTTTCCAGTGGCTGATTCGCTTCATCAAATATGCGTTTCAAGACCGCAGGGATGGTCAGTATGGTCGGTCCCATATCAAAGCGGAAGCCATCCTCTTCGTAGACCGCTGCCTTGCCACCAGTCCAATTATTCTTGTCACAGAGCACAACGGCATAACCACGGGCGGCGAGTGTGCAAGCCGTTGCAAGTCCACCTAGACCACCACCAACAACGATAACTCGATTGTCCACTTCAGCGTCGCTGAGTTCTCTCGGGCGAACGCTTTGCTCCAGGACGTGTTCAGTTGATGAGTCACTCATGAGTCCATCGATGGTTCTGTCCATTTCTCTTTTCCTTTTTGATATCCGGCTCAGAGTCTAAGCAATAACGATCTCGAAAGATCTATGACATGGCTGGCGGCCGCATGTTCACGGGACTTCCCGTCTCGAAAGAGGTTTTTTTGACGGCGATCTCGACGTCTTTTCCGCCTCTTCGGAAACCTAGCTACTACTTCCAATCGGTTCGGCCGGAACGGCCTCTGGGGTCCGCCATTGCTCATTTGTGTGGTCTGCTGGTTCACTTGTCTCTGTCGAAATGTCCAAGTCACGAAGTAATAAATCCGTGGTAATTTTTGCGGAGGAGTAAATTACTGGAAGACCACTGCCTGGGTGCGTGCCACCACCAACGAGGTACATGCCGTCGATGTCTTCAAAGCGATTGTGTGGTCGCATGTGAAGCATTTGGTTCAGGTCGTGTGACAGATTGAAGGTGGCACCTCTGTAGATCGCATAATCTTCCTGCCAGTCATCCGGCGTGATCATTTTTTCATAACGAATGCGTGGCCTCACATTCTCAATACCAATTTTTTCAAGTTGATTAATTGCTACTTCACGAAAAGCCGGAGCCTCTTTTTCCCAGTTTATGTTTGGGTGTTTGTGGCTTACCGGGATAAGAACGTAGAGCGTGCTCATTCCGGGTGGCGCAAGACTGGGATCAGTGACTGATGCATTCTGAACGTACATTGATGGGTCACTACTCAAGCAATGACGGCGCTCGATGTCGGCAAGAGCCTCACGATAGTTTTCAGCTAAATAAATATTGTGATGAGGGACTGATTCATAGCACCCGTCAAGACCTAGGTACAGCATGAAAGTCGAACATGAGAACCGCCGCGATGCTATTTTTTTATCACTCCATCGTCGTCGTAGTTCATCCGGTACGAGCCGTGTCATGGCTCTGGCGAAGTCGGCATTCACAACAGTCGCATCAGCTGAGTACGTTGCCTTCGAGGTGGTTACTGAAGTAATTCTTTTACCACTGAACTCCATCGATTCAACGGGTTCACCGTAGTGAATTTCAACACCCATTTCCTCTGCTAGTCGAGCCATTGTGGCGGAGACTTCACCGCACCCACCAATCGGATGGAAAACACCATGCTCGTATTCAAGGAACGACAGTATTGAAAAAAGACTTGGGCAGCGAAACGGCGACATTCCGAGGTATTTTGACTGGAATGTAAACGCGAGCCGAATTCGTTCATCGGAGAAAAAACGACCTAGTTCGGCATCAAGACTCTTCCACGGTTTGAGAAGAGGTACAAGTTTCAGGAGATCGGGATTTGCCAGATCAGTCCAGCTCTCAAATGGCTTTTCAAGAAAGGGTGCAAAGCGGGCGAATTTTTCTCGTGTCTCATTCATGAACCGAGTGAATGAACCACGATCATGTGGTGAAAGCCGAGCGACGGCATCCTCCATCCTTGCGAGATCAGGTGTTGCCAAAAGGTCACCACCTGAACCAAAAATAAGGCGATACTGTGGATCAAGTTTGACCATCTCCACTTCGTTATTGAGGTCATAGCCGCACGCAGAAAAAATATCCGACAAAACACGCGGGTAGAGAAAAAATGTCGGCCCAAGATCGAAGCGGAAGCCTGTCCCGCTTTCCAGCGAACTGGTGCGGCCTCCCGGCGTCTCAAGCCTTTCGAGAATTCGAACTTGTAGTCCAGCCCGTGCCAACAACATTGCAGAAGCAAGACCGCCAGGCCCGGCACCAACGATCGTGACTGTGCGTGTCATATATTATTTAGGTCTCAATAAGTCGTTTTCACAGTCTGCCCCGCATTTTGGGGCATGTGCATACCTGCCCCACTATAGATCGCTTGT
>ERZ802819.2486-NODE-2486-length-10230-cov-10.8149_pt1 | contig 10230 bp, 10 predicted proteins | sample MGYA00345647_ERZ802819 | MGnify/ENA primary metagenome ERZ802819 (study PRJEB30503, sample SAMEA104212355) | marine metagenome | biome: Westerlies Biome; feature: [SRF] surface water layer (ENVO:00010504) within the epipelagic zone...; material: water... | reverse complement strand
CCCTGATTCAACTAACACGGACGGTATATCAACAGATTTAAGTACTCTGAAATCATGGCAATTACCTCGTTAAGCACCACCTTGGTGCCCAATAGCGCACCAGCGGCACCTGCCTCGGACCAGGGTATACCGATCAGCCAAGCAAGAGGCGCAAAGGCCATGCCGAGGATCGATTCAAAGGTCCAAGCGTCGCTGCCGGTGATCCCCGCCAAGATCATGTTGCCCAATGCGACAAAGCTGATCAGAACCAGCAGCATGGCGCCGATGTTTACTGCCATGGCCAATCCGTCCTGAGTGCCCTTGGTCAGAGCATCCATGGATGACTCGTACTGTAAGTCTAGAGATGATGTGTTGGTTTCGATGGTTTGAGTTTCGGGGATGAACAGCCGTGACAAATACAGGGCGCCAACCGCGTTGATCATCGACGCACCGACAATGTGGCCGACAACGCCGTCGAAAAGCTCCCCAAGCAGGGATGCAAACAAGATCATGACCGTGCCAGCCACCGTCGACATAACCAAGGCCATCACAGTAAAGAACTCGGAGCGCGTCATTTGCGCCAAATAGGCACGAATAACCATGGGCGTTTCGATCATGCCTAAAAACAGACTCGCAGCACCTGCGGTACCGACTGCTCCACTGACCCGAAACGTGCGACGCAGGGCCCAACTAAGACCCTGCACAATGGCTGGCAGCAGCCGCCAATGCCACAGCAGTGCGACCACGACTGAGAAGACGATGACTTGCGGTAACACACGAAAAGCGAACAAATAGGGCGACTCCGACACGGAGTTAACGGGAAATTCGCCGCCACCAAGGTAACCGAACAAGAAGATGGTACCGGCCGCGGTCGCCTCACCTACTGCATTGACAAACTGATTGATGCCGACCAGTACTGTGCTCAACCAAGTGGAGTGTAAAAACAGGCCAGCCAGAGCAAATTGCACCGTGATACCAATGACCACCACACGCCAAGAAATCGCAGACCTGTTTTCGCTGAACGCCCAAGCCAGGCCGATGAGAACTAAAATCCCCAAGAGTGCATGCATGCGGACCTCAATCCTGAATGGCAAAAAAAACGATGACGTGAGAGTCAGTCAGGCGCCAGTACCCTACCCCAGACTCTAGCGCCCTATTTGGTTGATGGTCACCATGGTAGCGGATGTGGAAGCGCTGAGCCTGCCAATTCAGATCAATGCTGGCTTCCTGAAAGCCGATATACGCCCCACCAATGGGAAAGACAGCCTTGTAGCCAGCCTCTTTTGCGGCAAATGCCACACTCGGCGCAGACGCGGGTAACGTTGCAAAGGATGCCACTTCTTGTGGCCGAAAAAGTGTTCGGTAGAGTTTTTGCGTCACACGCCCTTGGGCTTCAACGTCAACGCCAATGCTGCGCAGCGTTGTTGAAACCGCAGCGAGGGCCCAATCCTTAGTATGGCTAATGCTGCCACACTGGCCTTCGGGCCAGACAGGTGCCCGCTCGTTGCTTAGGATGGGCTGTAGCGACAGTCCCAATTGCTGTTGAGCCAAATGCGCGCAATGGCGCCCGGAGGCAAAGTCCGCTCTGCGCTTCGTCCCCATTTGCTGGGCTATAGAACCCTCTGCGCCAACCAACTCCGCCCCCAACGCTAATTTGGGAATCAACGCCATGGCGGTGCCTGGCAACGATGGCCAGCGAGGGTCTAGCTCCTGCAGCGACGGCGATTCACAGAACCAGTGCATACCGGTGCCATGGCTGGATGGGAGCGACTATTCGTGGAATTGCTATCAATGGATCTGCTTTGCCTGGTGCGAGAACGCCAGTATCCTGCACGGCTTTGACGATGCGGTAAACGATCTACCCTGCCGCGCTTTCTGGATAGACACCATTTCTGGATAGAGACCATTTCTGGATAGACACCATGGCCAATGTAATCCTGCTCAACGGCTGCTCCAGCGCAGGCAAAACTACCCTCGCGCTCGCCTTACAAGATGTACTGCCCGCGCCCTATCAACATGTCGCCCTTGATCAGTTTCGCGACGGCATGCCCGGCCGGGTGCGCGGCTTGAATTCGCCCGAGGGAGACCCCGGAGCCACGGGCCTCAACGTAGTTCCGGGTAAACTACATGGTGAGGCAGTGACGCATATTCAATTTGGCGAGTATGGCGAGCGTGTTCTGGCTGGTATGCGCCGCAGTATCGCCACGCTGGCTGATCTTGGCTGCAACGTGATCGTCGATGACCTGCTGTTTAAGCCTGCGTACCTAAACGACTACGTTGAAGTACTTAACGCAGAAACAACTTGGTTCATTGCTGTCACCTGCACTCTCGACGTTGTAAGAGCGCGCGAGGCATCGCGACCGGGTCGTTTTCCTGGCACCGCCGTGTCACATTTTGAGCAGGTGCACGCCCACGGTAAGCCCTACGATCTAACGGTGGATACCAGTGACAAAAAGCCGATAGCTGTCGCACAAGAAATTGCTGCAAGGCTGCAAAGTCCTCCTACTGCTTTTCATTCGATGGCGGCTGATTTGACCTGAGCGGCGCTATATCCACACGATAAATGTCTGCAGATCGAAGACCGTGTTTACGCTCATGGGAAACATAGGCTCGGTCACTACGGTCTTTGGCGAATGCGATGGCCTCGCGCTGACCGACGAATGGCAGCATCACGCGGTACGGCGGCGCTGCAAGATTGTTTAGATCAAAGAGATAGGCATGTTCAAGGGTTGTCACGAGCAAGCGGTCATCGGCAATGCTCATGCCCGTTGGCATGGCGAGATATTTCCAAATCCCGCCATAGAGATCGACTTCGGCACGTGCTGGCGCGACAAACCCCTGCAGCGAGGTAACGTAGCTGGCTGTGATCGGCTCGCCGGCGTCGGTCTGTTCTTGGGGTTCCTTCGCAGGGAAAAGAGAGAGCGGCAGTCTATAGAGTTCCGGTGGCTTGGTGCGCTTGCTCAGGACGAGTATTTCCCCGCGTGCTGGGTTTACTGCGATGGCCTCGCTGTCTCTGGGTCCTTTTGGATAGACAAAATGTTGCGAAATAAGCGGACGCAAAATTGTATCGTCGGCCAGTGATCGGGCGTCTGGCTCCTCCAAGATGGTGTAAGACACCGAGCCTCGCATGGCGAAGTTGTCGCCGATGTCTGCAACCAGCAAGTAGTTTTTACCCCGCCACTGGAAGCTGTCCATGGCCTCCCAGTCGGTTGGCTTTGGCAGATCAATTGACCAGCGCCCGACATGTTCACCGCGAATCGTCAATGCAAACAGCTCCGCTTCGCTGCCGCTGTCGTTCATCGACCAAAGGATATCCTCATAACGCTGGCTCGCAGCGAGACCACTGGATTCGTCAAGGCGTCTCGACTCGATTTGCCCCATCCATTGCACCGTCGCGGCTCGCTCCAATGGCGGCTCTGCAAAGACCCATAACGGCACGACCAGCAGCGTACAAAGTGCCGCGATACGAATGTTTGCTATCAGAGGGGATTTACGCATGTCTCATCCAAGTTCGTCTGGCCAACCCATCGGTCCGTTCGCAAGCTCCTGCAGATTGGTGCGTTCGCGGCACCTCAAGCTTTGCTTGGGACAATGTTAGCATCGTCGTGTCCCCGAGCAGGCGTGTATCAGGAGGTGTAGGGTCAATGACTGAAGTACGAACATCGGTAGCAGAGCTAGCTGCCCTGCTGAGGCGAAGTCAAAACACCATATTTTTCACCGGCGCAGGAATCAGTACTGAGTCAGGGATTCCTGACTTTCGCAGCCCCGGAACTGGCCTGTGGAACAAAATTAAGCCCATCCAATTTCAAGATTTCGTTAACTCGGCTGACGCTAGGCGAGAATCTTGGCGGCGAAAATTCGACAGTGATGTGATGGCGAGCGCGGACCCCAACGCAGGGCACCAAGCCATTTACGAGTGGTTCGAAGCCGGCCACCTTGGCGGGGTCATCACGCAAAATGTTGACAATCTGCATCAGCGCTCGGGACTTGCTGATGATCGGGTTGTAGAACTGCATGGCAATGCGACCTACGCGAGCTGTTTGTCCTGCAGCGCGCGCTACGAACTGATCGAACTGCGCCAGCAATTTCGCAGCGAGGGCGACGTTGCCCCCTGCAGGGCATGCGGCGGCTTGATCAAAACCGCGACGATTTCCTTCGGTCAAAGCATGCCGGAAAGCGAAATGGCGAAAGCCCAGCAAATGGTCGAAGCCTGCGATTTGCTGGTAGTTTTAGGCTCGTCTCTCACCGTTTATCCGGCGGCAGGTTTCCCCCAATACGCAAAACAACTGGGCGCATCTCTGGTCATTGTGAATCGCGATGCGACGGATCAAGACGACCTAGCGGACTTAGTAATACATGAGTCGATTGGTGAGGTGATGAGTGGCGCTGTCGCGCTGGGGCGATCCTCGGCCTAGCTGAAGATGGAAGACGCATTAGAAACCTTTGATGTGTCGGAAGATGAGTTGTGTGCGCTCGTGCACAAGCTCATGCCGACTTGGCGCGATGACAGGTTAGATGAGTTTGAATACCTCAGCGGCGGTTACAGCAACTTCAATGTAGTTTTTAGACGCAGACATAAAACACCTGACGCGAGCGGTGAGCATGACTCCCGGTACGTACTTCGCCTGCCCAAGCGCGAGCAACCCTATGTGGATCGGCAGGCCGAGGCGGCTTGGTATGGGCGCTTGCCGAATGCGATTGGCCCTATCCCGCTAGCCCTCGATGTACACAGCGGTCAAATGATCACGCCTTGGATAACAGGAGATTTATTAGTTGACGTATTTCCCAGCAGTTGCTGCGAGGCGGATCTCGTGGCTTACCTGCAAGCAATGCACGCGCAACTGCCCGATGTTGCAAAGCACTACCACGTACCCACATTGGTACCAGAATTTATTGGCCTAGATTGGCCAGCAGATCTAGACCGGAGCAAATTCATGACGGGTGTGCAGTCCTCGGCGTCCTCATCAGATGTGGCGGTGACCTGTCATAACGACCTAAATCCTTGGAACATTTTGGTCACCCCGGAGGGCTGGAAGACTCTCGATTGGGAATTTGTCGGCCGCAACGATCCCCTCTTCGACTTGGTTGCCCTGCATCAAGGTTTACAGCTAAACATCAGTACGCTGCCTGCCTTAGCGACGGCCTTCCTGCCAAGTTGTTCTAGCCAGCGCCTGACACGTGCGTTCGCACATTTTTGGCTGCGAGAATGGTGCTGGGCGAGTTATCAACTGCGGCGAGGCAATCGGCGAAAAGAAATTGTTGAGCAAGAGAGTGAAGCTAAGCAGCAGTTATTGGTGTTACCAGAGTTCTAGCTGAGGTTTTGTATCGCCGCAAGGGCTTGCTCCAACCGCTCATGCTCAGTGCCGTGGCAGACGGTGAAGTGACATTGTCGTTTGCTCAGTTCGAGCTGGTAACGCGCAAATAGTCGATCTCGATCGGTGGAATTCTCCCGTTGTGGATCGTGTTGCCATGGTATGTCTGGTCTGCACAGCAAATAGCGACGGGGAATTTGGCGCTGCCATTGCGTCGGATACGCTCGGGGTACCGGTCCGTATTTCTCCTGCCACCAGATAATGAGCGTTAGCAGGTCAGTATCTAAAATAGCGTCTGTGCCTAGCTGTGCCTCCGTGCGCTCCTGCATTGCTGCCAAAGCCAGCAGATCGGATGGACGATAACGATAGTTGCCGGACTTTGCATAGCGTTCATTTAAGTAGCCACGCGCCAACTCCGGTACTAAGGGCCACCCCAAGTATGTGTGAAGCTGCTGGGCGAGAGACGTCTTGCCGCTACATTCGGAACCTGTGAGAACCCAGATCACGGCGCAAGCCTTTGCCGCCACTGCAGCCAGCCCCAAACAGCCATCAGCAAATAGACCCCGTATAGCCCGGCATACAAAAACAGGCCCGAGTCGGTAGACATACCCTTCACCACGTAGAGACCGATTTGCACCACGTCAATGAGAAACCACGCCACCCAGCTACTCAAAAATTTGCGCGCGCTCATCCACATGGCAACAAAACTGGCAACCGTGGTGAGGCTGTCGACATAGGCCATGTCTGCCTGGGTATATCGACTGAAGTAAAACCCCATGACGACGCTGCCGAGGAGTGTTATCCCAAGCAGGTAAATAAATGTGTTCTTGGATAGTCGCTGTGGTCGCAGCTCACCTGCGGCTTCGCGTAGGTGCCTACCGCCGTAGATCCAGTAATACCAACCGTAGGCATTCATTAAGACGTAATAGAGATTTAACACGACATCGGCGTAGAGCATTGCTCTGGCCACCACGACAACGGTGACAAACGCATAAAGCATGCCTATGGGAAAGGTTAGAACATGCTCTTTGATGAGTAGCCCCACACACAGCAATCCCGAAATGACGCCCGTGAGTTCAAGCCAGTTTTCAAACAGAAATTGCACGCATGGAAGGCCGCAGTTGGACCCGTACAGATTGCCGCTCCCGCAGGCCGCGCGCAAGCAAGGTGGTTTACGGCTGGATGATGCGCTCCCATCGTCCGTCACGTTTTACGCAGAGCGACATGGCCGAACGATCAAGAGGTACGAGCACTGGCGCAGACGATGCCATAGCGCTGTCAAAGGATGGGTAATTCGTCGTCCTAGGTTGACTGACCGCTTGTCTTTGCCAGCACGGCAGATGGCGATGTCTCTGTGTTGTCGATGCATTGAGCAGCGATTCTGAAAATGGCAGGAAGACGACGTTGGCGGCGTTCTTTGTCTGGTTCTGCCGAGTTGATACATCCTCGATGCCAGATTCGGGCGCTTGAGAGTTTCTTTCTACGGCCAAGGTTTCATGCTCCACGCGTTGGTCTTTGACGAAGTGTTCTGAAGACGTACTAAACCAAACTCTGGCCTAGAACCGCGTTAAAACCCCATGAAAATTGAGTGAGAGTGATGAAGACATTCGTGAGGTCATTCCTGAAGTCATTCATGAAGTCTTTCATGAAGCCACTGTGTCATTGCAAAACACCGCAACAAACGGGATAGACTAGTCTCTGATTTTTTTCAGGGATGTGTTCGTGGCGAAACATATTGTCATCGTAGAAGACGATCCGGATCAGCGCTTGAATTACGCTGATGCCATTACTAATAAGGGCTACCAAGTGAGTGCCTATGGCAACCGCGAGGAGGCGTTGGCGGCATTTGATGATGCACTACCCGACCTTGCGATCCTCGACATTATCTTGGGCGATGAAGTCGACGCAGGCTTCCAGCTGTGTCGTGAGTTGCTCGCTCGCTCACCGAGCTTACCGGTCATTTTCTTAACGGAACGGATTAACGAGATCGACAAGATCTCTGGTCTGCGACTTGGCGCATGGGATTACTTGCCCAAGCCGATTTCCTTAGATTATCTGGCGGAGCGTATATCCTCCTTGCTGCGAATCAATGAAGCCCGTAATGCTCTATCAAAAGCCGACTCAGCCACGCAAAGAACCATCGGTGACTTGGCCTTAGATCAAGACGCCCTGCTTGTGAGCTGGAAAGGCGAACGCATCGATTTGTCGGGGACGGAGTTTCGTATGCTCGCCAAACTGGTGCGCGCGCCAGGACACGCGGTGAGTTATGAAACGTTAATGAACGCGACCATGCAGAGCCTCGTGACCAACAACACGATCAACACGCACATGCGAAATATTCGCAAAAAATTTGAAGCCACAGACAAGGACTTCGCCTGCATCAAAAGTGAATATGGCTTTGGCTATCGGTGGACTAAGCAATAGGCCGCCACAGTGGCATTTAAGCTGAATTTTCGCGGCCCCAGATTAGGCACCAAGTTAGCCCTCATGGGCCTTGCCCTACTCGTGGTGCCGTGGTTTAGCTATCTGCAGCTGGTCGAGATGGAGCGCCTGCTGATCCAAGGCCAGTCTCAGGCGCAACTCTTAACGGCTGAGGGCATATCTACTCTGTTCAATGGGCGGGAGGATTTGTTCAACGACCTGCCAGTTACGCTCGAAGATTTTGAGCCCCTTTACGCCCAACCGCTGGAAAATACGATTCGGTTAGATGGCAGCGCGGACGATTGGGATCAAACAGGCGATCGCAATTATCTGCAATTCGGCTCCAGCACGGGGGATCAGGATGCAGACTTTGCCCTCATGCTCGGTGAGCGATCAGACTTTCTCTACGCACATATGCGTGTTCAAGATGAGCAACTGGTCTATCGCGACCCAGAGTACTTACGTCTAGACAACGCAGACCACATTCGGCTGAATTTCATTGGCGCCGATGGCCGCGACGGGCGCATGTCTTTGGTGTTCGATGCCTCTGACGTCGTCACGGGATTCATCATGGATGACCAGTGGCGTTATGCGTCCACAGGCAGTGCCGATAATCGCGTTCAGGGGGTGCTGCGCCGAGTTGAGGGTGCCAACGACGTCGTGCTGGAGTTTCGTATTCCACTGAGCTTACTCGGTTCACGACAGTACTTTGGTTTGACCTATGTCGATGTAGACGACGAACTTCAGCGCGACATTCTGCGCGCCACCCAAACTCTCCCGCCGCAGGCAAATCAGAGTTTTAACCTTGTAGTGCTCCGCACCCCTGAAGTGCGCAACATTGTTCAGGGATTAGGCTATTCCGGAGCCAAGATTGTCGTCATTGATAACCAACGCCGAGTGCGTGCTGAGGTCGGTGCTACTCGCCTGAGCACCACAGAAGAGGATAACTCACGCCAAATGGGCTCGCTCACGCGTCAGGTTACGCGCGTCGGTAACTTCATCCGAACGTTCTTCGTCAGCCTCTCAGGTGAATCGGCAGAACCGGACGCGACGCCCAGTGATCCTTTACAAGACGAAGATGAAAGTCCGTCAGATCGAGCCATTCGGCTGAGTCTGCAGGGTGACCCCATTGCACTGCGCAATCCGCTGGTGAGCGGTGAGGAAATTATTTTAGCTGCGCATCCGATTGTCTCTTCTGATCAAGTGATCGGCACGGTGATCGTCGAACAGAATATCGACGATATTTTGCGTTTTCAGCGCACGGCATTAGAGCAAGTACTGCTGTTATCTCTGCTGAGCTTGTTTGCCATCTTTTTGGCCTTGATCGCGTTCGCAGGGCGACTTGCTTGGCGTATTCGCAACCTGCGTCGAGAGGCCTCTGCGGCTATCGATGTACGAGGAAGGCTGCGTCGCGGCGGCTTGTTGAATGAGATGAATGCGGGCGATGAAATCGGCGACCTCGCCCGAAGCGTTTCCAACATGCTGGAGAAGCTAAAGCAGCACAACGGCTTTTTAGAGAATATGCCGCGAACCCTGCGACACGAGATCAATAACCCGCTGAACACATTGAGTACCTCGCTGCAAAACTTGGCGGAGGAACACCCAGATATCGACGACAGCAAGTACCTAGAAAGTGCCAAGCGCGGTGTTAATCGGATCGGTTCCATCGTTCAGAATTTGGCTGATGCGGCCAACCTAGAAGAAGCGTTAGAGGCAGAAGAACTTGAGAATATTGATCTTAATGAATTATTGGCAAGTTATGTCGCCAACTGTGGGTCTACGCATGTCGGCGTAACGTTTCAGTACAAGGGCAGCCCTGCCCCGGCACATGCCTTGGTATCAGACTTTCGCATCGAGCAAATGCTCGACAAACTCATCGACAACGCCGTCGACTTTCACCGTGCCGGTACGCCTATTCGCGTACAGCTAGAATGTTATGGCGACTTGCTACAGATCGTTGTGGCCAATCGTGGCGCTGCGTTGTCCGAGGAGCGGCTGAACTCCATTTTCGATTCAATGGTTAGCCATCGTGGACCAGACAATCGCCTGCACTTTGGACTCGGCCTGCATGTCGTACGCATTATCGCCGAGCATCATGGCGGCACGGTGTCTGCTGTGAACTTGGCCGATGCCAGTGGTGTCGCCTTCGTCATTCGCCTGCCCCTGGCTAACGACGGCGACAATCACACTGATCGACAAGAGCCAATTCTGACCGCCGAGCGCTAAGCAAGATGGTAGGCGCTATCCATGCCCATGGAAGTCCCATCACCCTCACCTCCCACGCGCACCTGCTGATTTCGCACCAGGTTTTCCATCGCCGCCAAAACGCTCCGCGCAGCAGCCGGATACATAAATTCTGGTGTGTCTTTGTACATTAGCGGCACCATTTCACGGATGTGATGGGTACCCTGCTTGATGCACTCTATGATCTGCCGCTCGCGATCAAGGCGGTGGTCGATGTAAGCCTGAACATGCGTCTTCGGGTCAATGATGGAAGGCCCGTGGGTTGGCCAGTAAA
>ERZ802819.2484-NODE-2484-length-10239-cov-10.5437_pt1 | contig 10239 bp, 9 predicted proteins | sample MGYA00345647_ERZ802819 | MGnify/ENA primary metagenome ERZ802819 (study PRJEB30503, sample SAMEA104212355) | marine metagenome | biome: Westerlies Biome; feature: [SRF] surface water layer (ENVO:00010504) within the epipelagic zone...; material: water... | reverse complement strand
TTAAAAAAAGATAAATTGTCTTTTTATACTAATAAGAAATATGATTTAAAAACTGTTTCTTCAGGTATTTGTATTATTGAAAAAAAAAATCTAAAACTATTAAATAATGAAGTTATTAAAATTCCGTATAATAATCCAAAAAAAGGTTTTTCAATAATTTTGGATAAATATTTTGGTAACTTTTATCTTAAAAATAAAATTAATAACATTCATCCCTCAGCAATTGTTCACAAAACAGCAAAAATTGGTAATAATGTTTCTATTGGTGCATATTCTTTTATAGATAAAGGAGTAGTTATAGGAGATGATACTTTTATATCAGAAAGAGTAAGTATTTCCTCCAACTGCAAAATTGGTAAAGGGTGTTTTTTGGGTGTTGGGTCAGTTATTGAATATACAATAATAGATAAAAAAGTAATAATATCGTCTAATACAGTCATTGGAAAGTCTGGTTTTGGATTTATACCTAATAAATCAAAAACACATTTAATTCCTCATATTGGTGGTGTTTTTATTGGTGAGGGCACTAATATAGGTGCAGGTTGTACCATAGATAGGGGCCTGATTGATGATACCTTTATAGGTAAATATGTTATGATAGATAATCAAGTACATGTTGGACATAACTCAACCATTGATGACTTTTGTATTTTAGCTGGTCAGGTTGGTTTGTCTGGATCTGTGATATTAAAAAAAAATGTGACTATTGGTGGTGATGTTAGTATTAAGGATAATATTACTATTGGTGAAGATTCAGTTATTGCTGGTGCTTCAAAAGTTTTTAATAGTTTTCCAAAAGGAAGTTATATTGGAGGGAGTCCTGCACAGAACATTCAAGATTGGAAAAGAATAGTTGCATCTCAAAGGTTAAATCTAAAAAAAAGAAAGAATAATTAAAATGTTTCTAAAAAATGATAATGGAGATCTATTAACTCTTTTACATAATGATATAATCAAGCTGATACCACACAGGCATCCTTTTTTATTGATAGACAAAATTACTGATATTAATTTAAATAAAAGTATAACTGGTATAAAAGCAGTTACTTTTAATGAACCATATTTTCCTGGACATTTTCCTGAACATCCAGTCATGCCTGGGGTGCTTATCTTAGAAGGGATGGCCCAAACTGCTGCTTGTTTAATATCATACGAATATAAGTCTTTATCTAAAAATAATCTTGTTTTTTTTACTGGTATTGATAAAGCAAAATTTAGAAAACCTGTTACTCCTGGGTGTAAGTTACTTTATAAAATTTATCTTATTACTAGTAAAAAGTCATTATATAAATTTAGAGGAGAAGCTTTTGTTGAAGAAAAATTAGTAGCGTCATCTGAATTTTCTGCAATGTTAGTTGATAAGGAAAAAGCTAAATGAGTAAGCAGATCCATCCAACATCTATAATACACAATGGTAGTGAAATTGAGGACAATGTGATCATAGGTCCTTATTCTATAATTGGACCTAATGTAAAAATTAATAAAAACACAAAAATTCACTCTCACGTGATTATTGTAGGTAATACAACTATTGGCTTTAACAATGAAATTTATCCTTTTTCTGCAATTGGATCGGATCCTCAACATTTGAAATATGATGGAGAATTAACTGAACTTATAATAGGTAACCATAATATTTTCAGAGAACATGTTACAATTCATCCTGGAACAAATGTAGGCACAAAAAAGACAATTATAGGCAATAACGGTTTTTTTATGGTAGGTTCTCATGTAGCACATGACTGTATAGTCGGAAATAATGTTGTTTTTGTTAATAATGCAGTTATTGGTGGTCATGTTGAAATTTCAGATTATGTATATTTAGGAGGACAAAGTGCTGTTCATCAATTTTGTAGAATTGGAAAACACGCCATTATCGGCGCTGGTACCACTATAGATGGTGATGTTATTCCATTTACTTCAGTTGTTGGCAGTAGAGGGTATCTAAGTGGATTAAATTTAGTAGGTTTGAAAAGAAGATCTTTTAAAAAAGAAGAGATAAAAACATTAAGAAATGTTTACAGGCTACTATTTGCTCCTGAAGGCACGTTTAATGAGCGGTTATCTGAAGTAAACGATACATATAGTGATAATTATTTTGTAAAAGAAATATTAGTGTTTCTTTCAGAAAATTCAAATAGACCCTTAGTTCATCCAAAAATGGATAAATTTTAATGAAAATTGCTATAATTGCAGGCAGTGGTAATTTACCAGTACAAATAGCAACGCAAAACAAAGAAGCTTTTGTATTGTGTATCAAAGATTATTCTTGTCCTAATTCATTTCAAAATAAGTCCGAAATTGTTTCTTTATTTGATCCTATTAGTTGGTTAACCGTCTTAAAAACTAACAATATAACTCATATTGTAATGGCAGGTAAAATTGAAAGACCGTCTAACTTTGATAAAATTACTAACGAAAAAGCTAATGAATTGATAAATAAAATTATATCTGTGGGAGACAATTCAGCTTTAAATTATATACAGGACTTTTTTAATAAAAATGGTTTTGAAATACTTCCAATTAATTCAATATTAAAAGACTGCTTTATGCCAAAGGGTTTTTATCAAGAAAAGTTATTTTCTCAAAATTTAAAAGATTTTGTTTATAAAAGTAGTCAGTTTGGTGTTGATCTACTCAATACAATTTCAAAATTTGATGTTGGTCAGTCAGTTGTAGTAAATAATAAACTTGTTTACGCAATTGAGGGATTAGAAGGAACTAACTCTATGATTGATAGAGTTGGAATTTTATATAACCATAATAAAAATCGTTATGACTTTGGGCCTGTCCTAATTAAAATACCTAAAACTGGCCAGAATACCAATTTAGATTTACCAGTAATAGGATTAGAGACAGTTGAAAAATGTAAAAAATTACGTTTCAGCTCTATTGTTGTATCCTCAAAGGGCACATTGATTGCAGAGTTAAATAAAGTAATGGCATATATTAAAGAGAATAACTTTTGTATTTATGCAATCTAATTTTAATAAATAATTTTTAACAAATTTATGTCAATGGTCAATAATAACAAAATATTTATATTAGCAGGAGAATCTTCAAGTGACTTGATAGGTTCTTCCATAATGAAAGGTTTGAAAAAGAATAGCAAAGAATTAAATTTCTTTGGTGTAGGTGGTTCTAATATGATTAAAGAAGGCTTACGTTCTGTCTATGAAATAAATTCATTTAATATTATTGGATTTTTAAACACTATTTATAATTTTAAAAAATTAAATAAATATTTAAATGAAATTGTTAAATTGATTTTGAAAGAAAAACCAAAAGTTGTAATCACAATTGATACAAAAGGTTTTTCTCTTGCTTTAGCAAAACAATTAAAATTAAAATTTTCTGAAACTAAGTTTAAATGTCCTTTGATACATTTTGTTCCTCCAACTATATGGGCATATGGGAAATCAAGGATTAAAAAATGGAAAGATATGCATGATGGTTTGTTTTGTCTATTTAAAAAAGAAGAGGCTATTTTAAAAAAACTGAATACTAAATGTAATTATGTTGGCAATCCTGTAGTTGAAAAGGTCTTAAATTGTAATAATAAAAATGATACTAAACTAATTAATAATAAATCTTACCATAATCCTAAAAATATAAACTGTTTATTGTTACCGGGTAGTAGAGAAAGTGAATTAAAATATTTGCTACCTGAATTTATTTCTTTGATTAAAAGTGAAAATCCAAAATTTACTGACATAAATTGGATTATTCCAACAACAAAGCTTCAATTTGACGAAGTTACTTCAAAAATTAAAAAGTATAATATTTCAACTAATACTAAAGTAGTTATACTTGAAGAAAATTATGAATTACTTAAATATGCTGATTTAGCAATTGCATGCAGTGGAACAATTACGCTTGAGTTAGTTTTATTTAAAGTTCCAACTATAGCAATTTACAAATCAGATTTTTTAAGTGCTTTTATAGGAAGGTTATTAGTTGATTTTCAGAATGTGTTACTTCCTAATTTCTTGTTAGGAGATAAGTTAGTACCATTTCTATTTCAAGAAAAGTGTACCTCTTTTCATATTAGTAATTTATTAATTGAATTTATTCAGGATATTGAAAATAAAAGAAAATTATTTAGAAATTATTCACAAATTATTCTTAATAATATGGGCTACAAAGAACCAAAAGGATTGGATTTTTCAACTAGCTCATGTAAGGAGATAATTAAAATTATAAATAATTATAAATATTAATTATCTTTTATCTAAATTCACAAAATCTCTTTTGATTTCCCCAGTATAAAGTTGTCTTGGTCTTCCTATTCTCTGAACCGGGTCAGTTATCATTTCATTCCACTGAGCAACCCACCCAACTGTTCTTGCAACAGCAAATAAAACAGTAAACATATCCGTTGGAAATCCCATTGCTTTAAGTATAATACCTGAATAAAAATCAACATTTGGATAAAGCTTTTTTTCTATAAAGTATTCATCATTAAGAGCAATTTTTTCTAACTCCATTGCTATCTCCAACAAAGGATCATTCTTTACACCTAATAAATCTAACACTTCATGACATGAAACTCTCATAACTGCGGCTCTAGGATCATAATTTTTATACACCCTGTGACCAAATCCAAATAATCTAAACGGATCATTTTTATCTTTAGCTTTACCTACAAATTCTCCAATTCTATCAACAGTTCCAATTTCTGATAGCATTTTCAATACGGCTTCGTTTGCTCCACCATGAGCAGGACCCCAAAGAGAGGCTATACCTGCTGCAATACATGCAAAAGGGTTTGCACCAGATGAACCAGATATTCTAACTGTTGAAGTTGAAGCATTTTGCTCATGATCAGCATGTAAAATCAAAATCTTGTCCATAGCATTTGCGATGATAGGATTTATATTATATTTTTCGGCAGGAACAGAAAAACACATATGAAGGAAATTTTCTGCATATGATAAGTTATTTTGAGGGTAATTAAATGGTTGTCCAAGAGAGTATTTATAAGCCATAGCTGCAATTGTTGGAATTTTGGCTATTAATCTTCTAGAGGAGACTAATCTCTCATAAGGATCATTAATGTTGGTTGAATCAGGATAAAAAGCTGAAAGAGCACCTACAACACCTACCATAATAGCCATAGGGTGAGCGTCACGCCTAAATCCCCTATAGAAATTAATTAATTGTTCATGAACCATTGTATGAAAAGTAATAGCATTTTCAAATTCATCTTTTTCAGGCTTTTTAGGTAATTCACCATTAAGCAATAAGTAAGCAACTTCTAAAAAACTACTTTTATTGGCTAATTGGTCTATTGGATAACCTCTATGTAATAAAACACCTTTTTCACCATCGATATATGTTATTGCTGACTCGCACGAACCTGTTGATCCATAGCCAGGGTCATAGGTAAATATGCCTAAATTACTATAAAGAGATCTTATGTCCACCACAGATGGTCCAACTGATCCAGATAAAGTCTCTAATTCTAATTCTTTACCATTAAAGACAATTTTATTTTTTTCTGAATATGAATTATTTGACATGTATAACCTGCTTAAAAATTTTTAATCAATAATTAATTATGAAATTAGTATTTATAATTTAGTCGATTTAATGAAATTGTACAACCTAGTTCATAAATAATTGATACCAAGTCTGGAGCATTAGTTTTTCCTGTTAAAGCAATTCTAAGAATTGGTCCAACTTCTTTAAATTTTAGAGTGTTATCCTGAAAATATTTTTTTAAACAATAGTCTATAGATATTTTGCTCCATTCACATTTTTTTAATAAGTCACCGATACCGTTAATTATTAAATTATTATCTTGCAATAGTTTTACCTTATTTGTGTCTTTACAAAGAAAGTTATCATCAATTATCCATTCAAGATCATCTTTTAGGTCTATATATACATTAACTCTTTTTAAAAGGTCAGGTAATAGTGCTTTTACTCTTCTTTCCTGATTAATATTTAAAACTAATTCAAATCTTTCAGTTAATAAATTATATATTGTATTAATATCGATCTTATTTAGATACTTTGAGTTAATGCTGTAAAGTTTTTTAATATCGAATTTAGCAGGAGATTTGTTAATTTTTTTTAGTGAAAATAATTCAACGGCTTTTTCTAATTCATAATCGTCATCGTTATCATTATGAGATGTCCATCCTAATTGCGTCAAATATGATAACATTGCCTCACTTGTAAAGCCCATATTACGATAATCGATTAAGTTCGTTGCTCCATGTCTTTTAGATAATTTAGAACCGTCTGTTCCATGTATTAATGGTATGTGTGCATAAGAAGGTTTTTTCCAGTTTAAAAAATTAATAATTTGTATTTGTCTAAATGCATTGTTGAAGTGATCATCTCCTCTAATTATGTGAGTTATACCCATCTCATAATCGTCAACCACTGAAGATAACATATACGTTGGTGTTTTATCAGATCTAAGAATTATCATGTCATCAAGTATTTCGTTTTTTACCGATACTTCTCCTTGCACATAATCTTTTATAGTAGTTGTACCATTTATGGGCATTTTAAGCCTAATAACATATTCTTCTCTTTCACTGTTACATTCATTATCTCTCCACGGAGATTTTATCGGTTTTCCATTAGCTCTACTTTTAATCCTTAAATCATTTAATTCTTCTGAATTTAAGAAGCATTTATAAGCAAAGCCCTTGTCTAAAAGCTCATGAGCAACCTTCACGTGGGATTCTAAATTTTTAGATTGGTATATTACTTTTTCTGAAGAATTAATACCAAGCCAATTAAGACCATCATATATAGCTTTAACTGCTTCATTAGTTGATCTTTTTGTGTCTGTATCTTCTATTCTAACTAAGTATTTACCGTTGTGTCTTTTGGCAAATAAGTAATTAAATATAGCGGTTCTAGCGCCGCCTATATGCAAATACCCTGTAGGTGAAGGAGCAAATCTAGTTACAAAGTTCAAAATTATTCTCTTATTTAATGAGTTTTTAACTAGTTACATACATTACAGAAAATATAAAGACTTATTTAATACTTTCTTATAAGCGTACACATCTTACCTTGAATGGTAATTCTATCAGGGCCATAAATTTGAGTTTTATAATGCTTATTAGCTGGCTCAAGAGCAATGCTATCACCTTTTTGTCTAAACTTTTTAAGTGTAGCTTCCTCTTTATCAATTAAGGCAACAATTATATCGCCATTTTTAATATCTGTTTGTTTATTTATTATAACGGTATCTCCATCATAAATACCTTCATCTATCATCGAGTCTCCCTCAACATATAGTGCAAAACACTCCTTGGAAGATATATATGAAGATGGCACTTCAATAAATTCGTCATAATTAGATATTGCCTCTATTGGTGTCCCTGCGGCAATTTTTCCCAAAAGGGGAATTTGTTCAGCATTATAGTTTTTTGGCTCATTTATTACGCTAGACTTTTTATCTAAAAATTTATTAGCTAGATTTATTACATTGGTTATATATGCTTGTCCATTGGTATATTTTTTTGGAGCTATTGCTCTAGCTTTATTTTCTAAACGCTCAACGTAACCTCTTTCCTCCAGAGATTTTACAATTCTGTGAATTCCAGATTTTGATTTTAAAGATAATTCTATGCAAATTTCCTCGTAAGAGGGTGAAATACCATCCTCTTCAATTCGCTTTATAAGAAAAGATAATAACTGATTTTGTTTTTGTGTTAACATCACAACCTCAAACGTTCATGATTTGTTCTAACATATTTATTATAAATTACAAGCTTTTAAATATTATTTGGAAATTTTAATATTTTAACTATCTCACCATTACTTTTAATCGCATCAAAAGGTTCTCTTGTTATCAAACAGTTTGAATGAGAAAATTTAGTTATCATGGAACTATCTTGCACACTAATTGGTATGGCATAAATGTCACCATTTTTATATTTAATATTAGCTCTAACAAAATCAAAACGTTGATCATTTTTTGATAATTCTCCACACAAAATAGCTTTTTCAAATATTGGAAATTGATTAGTATTTCCTAACATTGTCCTAATAGCAGTATTAACAAAAATTAGAGAACAAACTCCTGATGAAACTGGATTGCCAGGAAGCCCTATCAAAGGAGTACCATTTACTTTTGAGAATAATAATGGTTTACCAGGTCTCATAGCAATTTTCCAAAATTCAGTTTTGTTTCTTTTAAAATGTTTTAATGCCTTTTGAATAAGGTCATATTTACCAACTGAAACCCCACCTGTAGTTACAATTAAATCACAATCACTAGCGTCTTTTAAAATTTTATATATATCTAATTCATTATCACCAGCAACAGGCAATAATTTTGGTATTCCACCAAATTCTTGAATCATTGCAGCAAGCATAAGACTATTGCCATTTGGTATTTGGTCTTTTTTTGGTGTTTCTCCTACTTTTATAATTTCATTTCCAGTAGATAATATTGAAACAATTGGTTTTCTTGAAACAGATAACCAAGTTTGGCCAGTCATAGCAATGGAACCAATGTGTCGAGACTTAATCACTATACCTTCGTTAAAAAGGATTTCATTTTTTTTAAAATCCAAACCTTTTTTTCTAACAAACTGATTTTTTTTGATATTAATCTTTGTTTCAACATATTTCTTATTTGATGAATTTCTAACATCTTCTTGGATAATTATTGTATCACTTCCTGAAGGTAATTTTGCCCCAGTAAAAATTCTAACTGTTTCTAGTCCTTCAATTTTTTTTGAGAATGAATTTCCAGCGGAAGATTCTCCGATTACTTTTAGCTTCTTAGGAGTTTCTTTATTTATTTTTGTGTAATTATTGTAATTCACGGCATAACCGTCCATGGAAGATACATCATATTTTGGATTGTCTATATTACTTACAACTGGTTTTGACAAACATCTGCCTAAGGCATTTTGGATAAAAACATCCTCAGAGCTAATTTTATCAAAACTTAATTTAATTTTTTTAATAGCTTCGTCTAATGATAACAAATTAGACTTTTGCATTAAACTCTCCGGATTTTCCACCCGATTTATGAATAAGTTTTATGTCAGATATAACCATTTCTCGGTCAATACTTTTACACATATCATAAATAGTTAGTGCAGCAACTGAAACCGCTGTAAAAGCTTCCATTTCAACACCAGTTTTGCCAACTAAGGCTGCTTCAGCTTTTATATTTATACATGATTCTTTTATTTCAGGTTTCAAATCAACATTAACATAGGATAAAGGTATCGTGTGACATAATGGTATCAATTGGTCAGTTCTCTTTGCAGCCATTATTCCTGCTATTTTAGCAATATTTAGCACGTCTCCTTTTTTTATTTTTATATCTAGTATTTTTTGAAGAGTTTCTGTTTGCATTGTTATCTTTCCAAATGCAATTGCAACTCTTTCTGTCATTTCTTTTTTGTTGATATCAACCATAGATGGATTTCCATCGTCATCTAAATGGGTTAATTTATTTTTATTCAATTCATTAACCCCAATATTTTTTTTGTTGCCAAAGTTAAATCTTCTTCTTTCATTAAGCTCTCTCCAATCAAAAAGTTTTGTATTCCGTTTTCTTTGAGTAATTGTAAATCTAAATTATTTTTAAGACCACTTTCGGCTACAATAATTTTATCAGGGTTAATAAAACTTTTTAATTTTAAAGTATTATTTATATCAACTTCCATAGTTTTAAGATTTCTATTATTTATACCAACTAATAAGGTATCAAGCTTATTAGCCATTTCTATTTCTTCCTTTGTATGAGTTTCTACTAACACATCCATTCCAAAATTTTTTGCTTCTTGTTCTAACATAATCGCCTCATTTAAGGTTAAAGCTGCCATTATTAACAATATACAGTCTGCTCCTAGTGATCTTGACTCTTTTATTTGCCAAGGGTCGACTATAAAATCTTTTCTTAAGATCGGTAAATCAACTTCTCTTTTTATAATGTTTATGTATTTATTATTTCCTTGAAAGTATTTTTCATCAGTTAAAACAGATAAGCATGCAGCATTGCCATCTTTATAGCATTTGGCTAAATGTAAGGCATCAAAATCATTTCTAATAAGTCCTTTACTTGGAGATGCTTTTTTAATTTCTGCAATTAAGTTTAATTTCTTTGGATCATTAAGTTTGTTAATAAAGCCTCTTGGTTTTTTTTGTTTGTCTATTATTGAATGCAATTCAAAATCTGTTATCTGACTTTTTCTAAAAGAAAACTCTTCTTTTTTATAGTTTATAATTTCTTGTAATTTTGTAATC
>ERZ802819.2483-NODE-2483-length-10241-cov-11.1927_pt1 | contig 10241 bp, 10 predicted proteins | sample MGYA00345647_ERZ802819 | MGnify/ENA primary metagenome ERZ802819 (study PRJEB30503, sample SAMEA104212355) | marine metagenome | biome: Westerlies Biome; feature: [SRF] surface water layer (ENVO:00010504) within the epipelagic zone...; material: water... | reverse complement strand
AAACATGCCAAGATCCATCCACTGGCCATAGCTTAGCGACCGGTCAATATAGGCAAACACGCCAACCGGCGCATTGAACATCAGCGCATTTTTGGCAAATTGCGCGCGCCGGCTGGCCTTGTCTTCCCGTGCGATCCCAAGAACCCGGTAAATATCCTCGCCGATCGCAAAGCGCCGCGCGTCAAATACGGTTTTGAGCGGTTTTGGATAGACCGCATATTCAGGCGTCGACAGTGGCTGATTTTGGGCAACCGTGTCACGGGTGGCCGCCTTCAAGCTGGCCAGCGCGTCCCCCGTCAATATAAATAGCTGCCATGGCTGCAAATTACCGTTCGATGGAGCGCGCGATGCCTGTTCAATAATGGTCCGCAACAATTTGCCATCAACTGGCCGGTCCAGAAAGGCACGGCAGGATTTGCGGTGCCGCAAGGAGTGTTCAACGGTCATTGCTACCCTCGTTCTTGTTGTCTTTTTTCTGGAAGTCTGCCTGCCCGTATCATCAATGCCAAGACAGGCCATCGTCAAGGCCTTTCGGATGGCTGGCACCGGCCCGATACCCCTCGCCGGCCATGGCGCTAGCCACAATGCGAGCCATCGGCGGCGCCCATAGTGATCACAAACGGAACTCGTGGGCGGCCTTGGAGCTATATTGGAATTCACTGTATCTGAACAACAAAAAACCGCCATCCAAGAGGGTAGCGGTGTAAGGAGGGTCTTGTTGATTGCGGGGGCAGGATTTACTTGAGACCCTACAATTAGTTCTTGGGTATGGGGTCTTTGCAAGACTCACAACCGCCATCACTTGAACCTTGATTATGCATTCATTGTAGTTCTCTTAAGCCAAAAGCATCCATTTACGCAAGCTTGGCTTTTATTTTGTTCCATACATACGATCGCCTGCGTCGCCGAGGCCAGGCAAAATATACGCGTGATCATTCAGCTCACGATCAACAGCAGCAGTGATAATTGGAACATCTGGATGCTGGTCTGAAAAAGCCGTCAGACCCTCTGGGGCAGCCAGCAAGCATACAAATTTTATGCGTTTAGCACCGGCATCTTTAATGCGCTGCACCGCCGCTGCCGCAGAGTTACCTGTAGCCAACATTGGGTCGACTACAATACATAAGCGTTCATCAAGTTGATCCGGTAACTTTGAATAGTACTCAACAGGTACCAACGTTGTTGGATCTCGGTAAAGACCAACATGCCCTACACGAGCCGATGGCACTAAATCCAGCATCCCATCAAGAAGACCATTACCAGCACGTAAAATAGATATAAAGCAAAGTTTCTTTCCCTCAAGCTTAGGCATTTTCGCATTTTCGAGTGGGGTTTCTATTTCAACTTGCTCTGTTTCCAAATCGCTACACACTTCATAAGCCAATAGTAGGCTTATCTCACGTAATAGCTGCCGAAACTTCGCAGTTGGGGTAGATATATCACGCATGATAGACAATTTATGCTGGACAAGCGGGTGGCCAACTATTGTTGTGTTTTTCTGGTTCATATTTTGTTTTCCCGTAGTTATTCCAAAACAGCATCAAAAGATTGTTCCCCTGCTTTTTAGGCGCAAGGGTGGGCTAGCGTCAGCGCGCAGCCTCTGGGCAATTCTCCGACCAGCTGACCAAGTGCCGCCTTGCAAGATGCTCACAAGCGGCATACTTTCTGAATTAGTATTCGTATGCTGCCTAATTTGCTCAGCCAATTGATCAAGAAGGGTTACAGTCAATGCTCTCCATTCGACAATAAGTGGGCTTTTAGGGTCGTGTACTTTTTCCATTTGAGTTTTATCCCTTAAGGAAATTGTCCCGGTGTCTATGAATAAACCACCATTACGATATTCTGCGAGGCCAGTTAGCGCATCGAGGTCAATAATCTTTATTCCAGCTACTTGCAAAGGCTCAATTAACGAGTATGACATCCATTGTGAGAGCTTATGGAATGGCACAATTCCATCTGTAATGTCAGATCTTTTTACTGCCTCATGATAGGCCGCATCACCAATCGCGATGCTATCAACCCAGCCGCCATCAGGCCAAATTTCTCCCATGCCCTCGAGAATTGCAATTAGAATTTCTCGAGCCGCTAAAACACCCTTTTCTTGCCGCTGCAAAAAATAGTCATAGAGGTTACCGGGTCTCAGAGCACCCCGAAATTCAAATATATGCTTATGCTCCATCAGCGCCCGGCCAAGCTTGTTTAATAACTCTGCACGTTCTTCTAAACCAACTAGCGGGTTGCTCTCACTAACTTGAAATACCGAAGCTAATATTTTTGGTGTGATATTTTTTAGTGGAGCCGCGTCTACCCTCAAAGGGTCATCCAAACCGTACTGGCTAAGCACACCAAGCTCAAATAAACGTAGGCTGGCAATCGCTAAACCTTCAGAACGGCTAAAAGTGATTCCAGATTTTGCATCGACGAAACTCCAGTCTGGACCAGCTCCTGCGTCAAGCAGCACGGAAATTACGGCCAAATCTATCTGTCGACGCGCAACTTCAGCTTTTGAGTTTTTCACAAGCGTAAAAGAAGCTTCATGCCAAAAATCTTGATCACCATATTCAAAATGACGCCACCTGCTATGAAATGGCACGTTACCATTAGGGTAGTTAGAAATAATTTCAGCAAGCACCAGCTCTACAGCAGCATCAAAATTTTCTTTATTAAGCTGGAAGAAATTTAGGGCGTTTGCTTCAGCGGCCACAAACACTTCAAGACAACGCTGACGAACAGCCTCTGGGGTAAGTAGAGTCAACGTTGTGCTGACATCATTTTGCTTCATTTTTCAATTTTCCGCCCAACAACTGAGTCAAGGTCGTCACCTTCTTTTGATGATTTGCTAGTGTAATACCCAGCTGCTTTCTTAGCTTCCATTTCAACATGAGCGTCTTCTGGTATAAGTTCATCCGGAATATCAAGACGTTCTATTATTTCAATCCCTTGGTTGACCAGAGCGTCATGCTTCATATCACTCATTGAAGCAAAGCGATCTATCCGTGTGACTCCTAGCCAATGAAAAATATCTGGCATCAACTCCTGAAAACGAGCATCTTGAACCCCAGCAACACACTCTGTTCGCTCAAAATATTTAGCAGCTGAGTCTCCGCCTTTTTGACGTTTGCGCGCATTATAAACAAGGAACTTGGTTACTTCACCAAGTGCACGACCTTCTTTTCTATTGTAAACCACAAGCCCGTTGCCTCCATGCTGTGCCATTTCAACACTTATCTCGATACCATGTGTTAAGTATGGCCGGCATGTGCAAATGTCGGATCCAAACACATCAGATCCATTGCATTCGTCATGAACCCTGCATGCTAAGCGCACTTCTGGATCGCTCAACGTGTCAGGATTACCAAAAATATAGGCTGTGATGCCGCCAATTGGCGGCAAAAAGACTTCCAAATCAGAACGCGTAACAAGCTCTGGATACATGCCACCCATTTGTTCAAAAATAGCTCTGCGAAAGGTATGTTCATCCACTTTAAAACGATCTGCTAATCCTGGGATATGCCAGACCGGATCTATTGCAATTTTAGTGACGTTTACATCACCGTTTTCAAGAAGAACTTGGCCGTCTGGCTGGAGCCGTCCTTGAGCCACTGCTTCCCGAATTTCCATCAACTGCAATCTCGCCTGAGTAATGGCTATCGTTGGACGAATGTCAAAGCCCTCTTTGAGGTGGTCCTTAAATTCATCGACCACGAGGTGACCCCATGGATCAAAGGAGACAATTTTTTTCGGATCAAACCATTGCTTATGGGGGCCAACTTTGGTTACAGGTGAAGTATTCGTCAAGTCTGGAACATGCGCAGGGTCGAGACGACCTGCCGCTACGGATATCGCTCTGTAAACAGAGTAGCTGCCTGAATGCGTGCCAATAGCATTACGATGTGATTGGTTCGATACACTAGCAATAATAGGGCCCCTGGTGCGCGCATCCTCAGCCCCCCAATGGACAGGTGATAAGTAATTGGACCCTGGCCTGGAATGAGACGTCAATACAATGTGGCCTGAAGACGCCATTTTTCTACCCTTAAAAAACCTATTACTTCTATACGTTAACATAAAGCTGACCATTTGGTCAACTTTATGTTAACGTGGAGTCAAACCACTCAGAATTATCTGGGTGACACTTTTTACGGCCCTGCCATATTCATCTGAGCCTAAATGTTGATCACCAAGGACAAGCTTAATCTGGGTCTCAAAATCAGCATATGTCTGAGTTACCGCCCAAATTACGAAGAACACATGATATGGTGAAACGTCTGCAAGTTGACCACGTTTTTGCCACACCTGGAATATTCGTACATGATTATCAACCCACGATTTTAGTTCGTTAGCTAAATAATCACGAATAACCGGTGCTCCAGAAATAATCTCCATAGCAAACACTCGGGAAGCATTTGGGCGTTGCATTGACAGCTCCATTTTAGCTTCAATGTATTTTCTTACCGCCTCGTCGGGCTCGCTACTCTCTGATATTTCACCAATCGCACCAAGCCAATTTTCCAAAATATCTTGGCACACATACCGGTAGAGGTCTTCTTTATTTTTAAAGTAATAAAGGATGTTGGCTTTTGGTAATCCCGCTTCCTCAGCAATCTCTTTTAAACGCGAGCCAGAAAAACCGTGACGGGCGAAAACACGCTCAGCAGCATTAAGTATCAAGGCCCTTTTTTTAATTTGGATCCTACTTTGGTTTATTTTTTTTGAACTCTGCAACTCTCCGTCAAGCCCCAAAACTAAAGCGAAACTCGGAGGGCACAGCATCATGTCCATTAATCGGGTTTTTATTCTGTGGACAGGCTGACATGACAGCGATGTAATCTGCCAATGCCATACGCAGATTAGCAGTACAGCGAGGCGGAATGCGATAGCGCTTTCCTATTTCAGGCCATCCGTTCGCAGACACCGCACTTGTAAGGCTGGCATTGGTGCCATCATAAACGGCCGGGCTATAAGCGAACGAGATCATATTTTAACCCTCAGCTATATCTTCCGCCCAGAGTTCTGGCTTTTCCCGAATAAACCGCTCCATCAACGTGATACAATCAGCGTCATCAGCAATGACCACTTCAACGCCATGGTCGCGCAAAAAGGCCTCGTTGCCACCAAAGCTTTTATTCTCGCCAATCACCACCCGGGGGATGCCAAACTGAACAATTGTGCCACTGCACATCATACATGGGCTTAGGGTTGTGTAGAGAACCGTATCACGATAGGTTTTCTGCCGCCCAGCTTTGCGCAACGCATCCATCTCACCATGTGCGATTGGATCACCCTGCTGGACACGTTGGTTGTGGCCGCGAGAAACTTCCTGTCCGCCTCGCGCAAGAACCGAACCAATTGGACAGCCACCAGAATCGAATCCAGATTTTGCCTGTTCATACGCAATTTTCAAAAACTGTTTATCGCTATTGGTCAGCATCGCATGTCCCCTTTATCCAGATGGCCCCACAGGCGCGGTGTAATAAGGCAATGTTTCACAACGTGGCTGGTAGGCCCCGGTTGATACAATCATATCCAGATGATCAGCGATCTGATCCAATCTGGCAAACCAAACATCCTTTGTATTCAAGGTGCCTTCTAACCAGGTCTCGACCTGCTTCCAGCGGGCAAGGCGGCCGGTCAAAAATGGATGCACAATCAGCATGAAAAACCCACCAGCCTCATATGCGGCATCAAATTCCTCCCAGAATGCCGCCAGCCCGGCTGACGGGGCTTTTACCGGCATCATATAGCCAATTTCCGCATAGTGCGCAAAAGGCGGCCAATCATCGGTACCCCAATGCACCGGCATTTCCCACAATCCACCTCGTGCCGTTTTCAGCCGATAGGGAATATCATCTGCCATCATGGATGAGTCATATCGAAACCCATATTCAATCAAAAGATCGACAACCTCTTGATTGATGTTATAGACCGGCGCACGGTAGCCAGCTGGGGTCCCTCCACAGTATTTATGATGCGCCGCCAGCGCCTTTTCAAACCAGTCACGTTGATCTGGCGCATCGATTGGATCCTCGTGCAAATAGCCATGATGACCGATTTCATGCCCGCCGGCCAAAATCGCCTCAACCGCTTCAGGGTAAGTCTCTATGCACCAGCCCGGAATGAAAAACGACTGTTTGATGCCAAGCCGGCGATAGGTTTCTAGAATACGCGGCACCGCAACCTGTGGCCCATATCGCCCCATGCTGATCGGGTATAAACGGTCATAAGAATCGGTGGGGCGGGCAATATGAATCAAGCTGTCTGCATCCATATCAAAGGAAATCACGCAAGCACAGCGCGCACCGTTTGGCCATGGAATGGGATTGTTAATCATCGCTTTACCCTCAATATTTAACAGGCACCAATAAAATGCGCCCGGTCTGACGCCCAACTTACAAACACCCTGCCCATATGTTTCAAATCCATATCAGACAGTTCACGTTCTTGGATTTGCACTTTAAACTCACTGCCGTCTGGGGCTTCAAGAAACAGTGTAACTACCGAGCCTATAAACTCCTCTGAAATGAGCGAACATTCGATCATATTGCCGGCCTTTGGCTTGGTTGTGCTCAGGTGAACGAGATCGGCTGCAATCACAAAACTAGCCGCATCACCAACAACGGGCTGGTGAACACCCCCAAGAGCCACCTTGAACTGACCAAGGCTTCCCGCAATCGTGACCATCTTGCCACTGGTCGATTTGACCGTACCGCTAATGATGTTGTTGCGGCCAACAAATTCCGCCACGAACCTGTTTTCCGGCGCCCGATAAATATCTCTTGGCATGCCGATCTGGGCGATATGGCCACGTGACATGATCACCACCCGGTCCGCCATAGCAAACGCCTCGGACTGGGAATGCGTGACATAAACAAATGTGATACCCAATTCGCGCTGAAGCCGGGTCAACATTGACTGCATACGAATAACAAGATTGGCATCAAGTGCCGAAAGCGGTTCATCCAGCAACAGTATCTTTGGTTCAGTCACCAACGAGCGCGCAAGGGCAACACGTTGTTTTTGTCCGCCTGAAAGGCTGTTGATATCGCGTTCAGCAAATTCACCAATTTCCAATCGATCAAGCCATTCAAGCGCTTTCTTTGTGCGGGCTGCAGCATCAACACCGCGCATTTCAAGCCCAAATTCAACATTTTCACGAGCGTTTAAAAATGGAAACAGCGCCAATGACTGCCATACCATCGGGGTGTCGCGCTCATGCGGTGGCAAATGATTCATCACCCGCCCCTGCATTCGGATTTCACCTTCAGACGGCTCCTCAAGCCCAGCAAGCATACGCAAGGTTGTCGTCTTGCCACAGCCTGACGGCCCCATAATGGCAATAAACTCACCTTCATGAATGGTAAAATTCATGGTTTCCACCGCGGTGAAATCACCAAAGCGTTTTACAACCGAATCAAATTCTACTAACGCATCAGCCATGATTTACCTTTTCTTTTTTATCTCTGGTCATCAAAACGACCTGTGCAATCACAACCAGTGTTATCGAGGTCAGAAATACAAAACTGCCGATCGCATTCACCTGCGGGTCTATATTGCCTGTTACAATTTCAAGAATGATTACGGGTATGGTTTTGTTTAACCCAGATATAAACCAGGCAATTGCAAATTCATCGAATGATACTGCGGCAGTCAGGCAAAATGATGAAACAATCGCTGGCCGGCAAAAAGGAACAATCACCCGCCTTAGCGCACGCCATTGATCGGCCCCCAGATTCCATGCCGCCGCCTCTAGGGTGGCATCCATTTGGCTGAGCCGCAGCCGGATAATCGCCATGGCAAAAGGCGCGGTCAGCACACTATGCGCAATAATGATCGATGCCACCTTGCCAGCAAGACCAATTTTGGCAAACCACGCCAGCATCGCCAATGCCATAATAATCAGCGGGATTGTTGGCGGCAACAAGATTAACGCCAGATAAAGTGGCTTTAGTTTGAACCGATAACGGTAATCTGTATAGGCGGTGGCAAACCCAAGTAATGTAGCGATTGTGGCCACTGAAAATGAGACAATCAGACTAGTTCTTGCCGCTTCCCATACATCCGGGTCCTGCCAGATGGTTTCGTACCATTTGAGCGTAAAACTGCCCAACGGAATGGTTGGAAATCGATCGGAATTAAAGGAAAAAATGACGCTGAAAATAATTGGCGCAAAGATGAAAATCAGAACAAGCGCAAGATAGCCATATAAAAACCATTTCAGCACACGATCGCTTTTCATGCGGTCCTCCGCCGATAGGCCGCAGCGATACCACCAAATGCGACAATGAATAAGGTGACCATCATCACCACCGCAACCACTGCGGCGCGCGGCCATTGCTGGCCAGATTTGACCGTATCAACAATCAGGATGGGCAAGGTTGGGGGTTTTGACCCGCCAAGGTAATAGGGGCTTACAAAATCGCCAAATGACAAAATGAAACAAAACACAGCGGCAATGATGAACCCAGTTTTGGCTAAAGGCAGTACAACACGTATAATCGTTCGCCATGGCCGACATCCAAGATTATGCGCCGCTTCGACAAGTCGCCGGTCAATATTCGCCAGCGAAAATGTCTGCAAAATAATGACCAGTGGCAGGGTCAGTGTCATATAGCCAATAATTGTGCCGAATTTGGTATTCAACATGACATAAGGGCCAAGCTCAATATAGTCGAGCATAGCATTGATTACACCGCTTTCTGCAAGAATTACATACCAAGAAAATATTCGGACAAGATAGCTCGTGAAAAACGGAATAATCAGCAGAAAAATAGCCCAACGGCGAGTGGCTTCCGACACCCGAAATGCAAGCGTATAGGCCGCCGGGAATGCCACCGTCGTCACCACCAGTGTGGCCAATGTGGCCAGCCCAATGGTCAATCCATAGCTGTCCCAGAAATAATCACGGCTCAACATCTTGAACCAGTTCTTCATCTCAAAAGCTTCGGTCATACGATAGTTGCGAACGATAAAGAACGACATCGCCACCAAGAAACATAACGGGGCGATAAAGAACAAGCCTTGCCAAATCACTATGGGCAGACGGAGGGCCTGTTGAAACAAATCTGATCGGTGACGCCGCCTTATGGGTGTATGGCCTGACGACGGCGTTTTAGTTGGATGATTGGAGACGGACATATTCCGCTATCCCAGGGCAGATGAATTTGAGCAGACAGTCAGAACAGGGCAAGACCCTGTCCTGAATTTTAGCGATCGAATGATCAAGCGTTTTTATATTCAGACCAGAAATCGTTCCAATCTTCGAGGGATTGCTGAACAGGAATATTGCGGTAATGAATCCGCCCTTCCTTGACCAGCGTGACCGGGTCATTCGCCATGCCATCAATCTGGCCGGTGCGTGCTGCTTCTTTGCGGTCAACTTCAATCAGCTTGGCCCGGCCCGATTTGGTAATAGCAAATCCCGGATAGGCGGCCATTTGTGCTGATTTAACCTGACCTGCAGGTGACAACATATATTGGATGAATTTCTTCACAATATCGGCTTTTTCTGACCCTTTGCCGATACAATAGGATTCGGTCCACTGGATACCGCCTTCTTTCGGCACAACTGAGCCAACCGGCGCGCCATCTTTTTCCAGCACGCCCGTGATCCAGTCACCAATACCGCACATCGCTAGCATTTCACCATTTTTCAGCGAATTAAAAGTCCCTCCATAATCAAAAAATCCACCAACTTGTGGACGCAGTGACAAGGTTGTTTTTTGCACCTTATTCCATTGGCTTTTGTTCAAATCCCAAAGGCCAGCGCCATTGCCGTCGTAAAGGCTCATCATGCCAAGGCTTGGCAAATGCCAGTCAAAATGCCCAACCTTGCCTTTCACCTCTGGCTTCCAAAAACATGAATAGCTCATGGCTTCATCAGCTGAAATCGCATTCTTGTTGTAGGAGACGCCAAGATGACCAAACCGCACCATCATTGAGAATAGTTTGCCATCTTTCCAATGTCCGGGAAATTGCTGGAAGTCCTTATACAGCATGTCATCAAACGGATAATCAGCAGCATTGAGTTCATCGATATACCCAGCGGCATTGAGCTGTTGTACAAATTCACCATCAGACAAAATAACATCATAAGTGCCCGGCGGAGACTGCGCGATCAAACCCAGCATGTTGTCGCCGCCAGCATAATATTTCGGCTTAAACTTCACATTATTAGCTGCTTCAAATTCGGCAACCACATCTGGTTCGCCATGCCCGTACCAGGCCAGCATGTTAATCTCAAC
>ERZ802819.2480-NODE-2480-length-10248-cov-12.446_pt1 | contig 10248 bp, 9 predicted proteins | sample MGYA00345647_ERZ802819 | MGnify/ENA primary metagenome ERZ802819 (study PRJEB30503, sample SAMEA104212355) | marine metagenome | biome: Westerlies Biome; feature: [SRF] surface water layer (ENVO:00010504) within the epipelagic zone...; material: water... | reverse complement strand
ACAATGGTCATACCCTGCTGCTGGTTAAGCTGCTGCAGCACCTCGAGCAGTTCCGACGTGGTTTTAGAATCCAGATTCGCCGTGGGTTCATCAGCGAGCAGCAATACGGGTTCCGTGACAATGGCGCGTGCAATGGCGACTCGTTGTTGCTGGCCACCAGACAGTTCACCAGGGCGACGGTCACCAAGTTCTCCCAAACCCAAACTTTGCAATGCACCGTTGGCGCGCTCCTGTCGCTCTTGGCTGGACACACCCTGCAACTGCAGGATGAACTCGACGTTCTCGCGAGCGGACAATACCGGGATCAAGTTGTAGGCCTGAAAAACGAATCCCACCTTGTTCAACCGCATCTCGGCAAGCTCGGCTGCGTTTAACGCGCCCAAGTTTGTGCCGCCAACGGTGACTTCGCCTGCATCGAATCCATCGAGGCCGCCAATCACATTCAACAGCGTCGATTTTCCAGAGCCAGACGGCCCCGCCAAGCTGACGAATTCTCCCGCTTCGATGGCCAGGCTAGCTCCGCGCAGGGCGTACACCGGCACGCTTTCTTGCTGGTAAATGCGCTGCACGTTTTGACAAAGCACAACTGGCGCGGATTGAGTTTGGCTATCGGTCATGTTGGCGAATTCCAATTAATGGGTGCGGCTTTGCAGCAGCTCTCGTTACCTGTTCATCGCCATTAACGGCGAAATTTTTAGCGCCCGTCGGGCTGGGAAAAAGCTAGCGAACAGCCCTACTAGCACGCTTAGGCCGCCGTAAAGCAACAGGTCTTCAACCGTGAGCACCGGCTTCAGCAGCGTGCTCATGCCAAAGGCTTCGACACTTTGACTGAAAGCGGATAAATCAATGCCATCACCTAAGGCGAAGACGAGGGCTACGCCCAGTAATAGGCCCGCAACCACTCCGACGATCATGATGCCGACGCTCTCCATGACGACCTGAATGAGCAGTAGCTGTTTGTTCATGCCCAGCGCGCGCAACATGCCCAACTCCTGCGTGCGCTGCATGACCGTCGCAATAAGCGTGTTGACGAGGCCAAAGGTTAGCGCACTCATAATGAGGAAGAACCAAATCACCATGGTGGCATCGACAAGGTCGACAATTTCCGCAATCTGCGGCTGCATCTGTCGCCAGTCTTTCACCACCAATTGTGGATGCTGGCGCGTTAGCTGCGCAGCCGCTTGGGGCCTGTCTTCGTCAGATTGCAGCACCACAGACAGCTCTGTAATCGGATCGACGAGTCGCTGGGTGCCCAAGGCTTGCTGCAACGCCTCGAGTCCTGTGAACGCCAGCATGGTCTCAGACCATTCCATGGGTGCATCGAAAACACCGGCAATTCGGTAGCCACGCTCCCTGCTCCGACCATCTGCGCCTTCGACAATGATCACCACCCGGCGGCCTACTTTCGTCTGCAAAGTTTCAGCCAGCGCCTTGCCGATGAGCAATCGACCGTCTTCTGGCCCGCTCAGGGTTTCGCCTGCAATCTCAAAGTCTCGGTACAGCGAGATGCCCTCGTCGGCTGGATCGATGCCGATCATCGCCACACCGCGAGTTTCGCGCTCGCTGCTGATCACCGCCGGCAGATTAATGCGCTTGGCGATGCCAACAATGGGTAACTGTGGATCTAGCGCTATCGACGTGCCTGCTGAAAAAGCGTGCTGCAAACTGGGATCATCGGCGAATCCCGGAGCCTGCATTTTTATGTGGCCGCTTAACCCAGACACCGCAGTTTGCAGCATATCGACCTGCCAGCCCCGTATGAGTGAGTTGGACAGCGTCGTGCCGCCCACGGCAATGGCGATGGCAGCAAAGAGAAAAAAGTTGCGTCGTCGGTAGCGCACAATGTTACGAAGACTGAGGTTGAACAGAAGCGTTAATGTTCCGAGCATGCCCTACTCCACTCGCAGCGCAGCGACTGGGTGAATTCCCCGCACACGCACGGTACTGACCAAGGCGGCCAGCTGGGTGCCGACAATCATCACCATTGGCGCGGTCAATAAGCTGGTGAACGTCGCCCTCGGAAACAGGCGATCAAAAGAGCCCATTTGCATTTGCCGCACCGCCTCCTCGCCGCCCATCTGGTCCAGCGGAATACCAACGGCGCTCAGGTAGTTAATGAGCGGTACCGCCAGCGCCAGCCCAAGCGTTACGCCTAATAAGCTGAGCAGCAGGGCTTCAAACTGCACCTGCCCAATCACCTGCCAAGGACGCATGCCGAGCGCCATAAATAGGCCGAATTCCCGGGTGCGCTCGAACAGCACCATGACAAAGGTATTGACCACGGCGAACACCACCAAGATCAACAGCAGCGAATAGAAAAGCTGGGCGCCGGCCTTATCAAGCTCGATTGACTGCTCAATCATGGGCATAAGCTGCTGCCAGGTTTGCAGCGTCAATGGCGCGGTGAGCTTGGTTTCAATCTGCGCGCCAATGGCGCTGAGCTGGCTGAGGTCTTCAACCATCAACAGCAGCATGTGGGCTTCGTCCTGCAGGTAAAACGCCTCGGCGACGCCAGTAATGGGCGCGAACACCAAGGTGCGATCAAGTTCCACCTGACCGGTTTCGACAATGCCCGTGATGATAAAGATGGCCGCCGCGACGGCGCCTTGCTTGCCAGAACCCAGCACGATCAACTCGTCGCCAACCCTCGCACCCAAGTTACGTGCCATGGACGAGCCAATGAGCGCCTCGTCGGATGCGCTGGGAAGTTGGCCCTCGATGACGTTGTCGTAAATATCTAGGAACCGCGTTTCGGCGGCAAAATCAACGCCCATCACCATGCCGCCGAGGGATTTCTCGCCCATGGAAACCACAGCAAATGCCCGCACGCGTGGCATGACCGCAAGGCCTTCAATGGTTTCTAGCTCTGCCTGCAGCGCCGCAGCATTCGGTACGGTCCGCTCGAATCTTGGCTGGTCGATATACGATGCGTCGCTAACCTGACCATGGCCGGAGAAATAACGCGTCGCCGAGTCGATCATGATTTCGTAGCTGCCAGACTGCATGCTCATGGCAAAGGACACCAACAGTACCGAAAAACCAATACCACCAGCGGTAAGCCACGTGCGCGCCTTGTTGCGCAGTAAGTTTCGCCAAGCGAGGCGTATCAACGGTTGCGACCCGACTGCAGCGAAAACAGGGTGAACATGCGGTCGGGCACATCGACGTCGAAGTCCATGTCTAGGTACTCAAGTTCGGTGTACTGATCGGGTTTTGCCACGTCTTGCATGCGCATGCGGGTTGCCATGATTCGACCACCGAGCTGGCCTATTTCCAGTGACTGCATACGGCGCACGGGCTGCATGTCTTGGTCAAAATACGACATCTCAACGAGCACGAGGTCTTCGCGAATACGTAGCTGTTCCTTACCCCACACCACCGCCGCGTCTTCGCGAGGTATGGCGTCAATGACATAGACTTTTAGCGGGCCGTCGCGTTCCGTAGCCACATGCGCCAAGGTGTACTCACGCAGCCATTTGTCACTGCGCGACATGTCGTTATAGGAAAAATCCGAGCCAGCCCAACTTTGCGACATCATGCCGCCGGGCAGGCGAATGCTTTTGTTGAGTTTGGGTGTGTATGTCCACATCCGCTCACCTTGTTTGAGCAGCGCGTTGCCGGCATCTCGCGTGGGCGCCACGAAGCGAATCAATGCATCCTCACGACCGCGAGTCCAGGCCTTGAGCGTAGATTTGCGCTGCCAACTAGGACGTTTGATGAGCATGGACATTTCCGCGTAAGAAGACAGGCCGCGGGTTTGATCGATGGAATCTGTGACTAAGGCCACCACGTCTAGTTGCTCGCTGGCGTGGGTCGATGTTGATGCGACGAAGACAATTAGCGCGATGCCGCAAACGCCCATCAAACCGATAATTGATTGCCAACAAAGCGCGAGCTGCTGCCTAAAAACCGTCGCCATCGTGCTCTCCCCATGCCAACAAATACGCCAACAAATATGCCTAAAACTAGGTCAGTCAAAGTGCGCGCTCAGAGTAGCCAGCGAGAAAGGGAATTGCAAAGAAGCTGGATGCGATCTATTTTTTGACCTTATCAACTTTTAGGTGATTTATGTCACTGCGACAGCTTAACCGCCAAAAAACACGAGCTGCCATTTTGACTGCAGCCAAAGCCTTGGCCGCCACCTCAAATTGGCAGGATCTGACCACGCGTGAAATCGCCAAGGCCGCAGAGGTCAGTTACCAAACGCTATACAACTACTTTCCGTCAAAAGCTGAGATCGTGCGCGCCCTGATCGTCGACACCTATGTAGGCCCCGAAGACGCCCTGCTGGCGATCATCAAAAACTATCGGGGTGATCTGCTGGCCAGCATTAACGAGATCAATGCAACACGCTTCGCGCTGATTCAGGCCACCGACCCACAATGGTGGTTTTTACTCAGCAGCTACTTCGCGCCGGGCCGCGATGGCAGTAAGAGCGGCGCGCGCATCATGGAATTGGTGGATCAAAGCGGCGACAGCTATTACTACCAGCTGCTTCGGCTGGCACAGGGTACCGGTCAACTTCGCGACGATGTCGACATTCAGCTGATGTCGCACACCCTCTACTGCATCGCCAACAGCGCTGGCGAACGTTTGATTTTTGCTGAGGCTAATTTCGACGCGCTGCAGCAGGTGCTGGCGCAGCAAAGTGCGCAGATCGTGACGCCGTACTTGAATGAGGCAGCTTGAGGGCTACAAGGCTTATCGACGCCGCATTAGCGACACAACATTGTCGCCAGACACCACTTGTTGGGTGGGCCTAAACAGTATCTCCCACGTCACGGTTTTGCCTGCTTCACGAAAAAAACCACGGCAACCGATGCCGGTATCCACTACGAACAAATTCGCGGTAGCGGATTGGGTTTGGCCGACGTTCCACAAAAGACAGACATTGGGTTCGCTTTCGAGTTTGGCGATGCCGTCTAGGGCTAGAGATCCGATACGCGCGTCCACCACATAGGTACCCGCATCGTCCGCACCGATACGGATCGAAACGTCGCCTTTGCCCGCGCCTTCAATGGTACCGGTAAGGGTGAGACCGTCTTGGTCTTCGACAATCTCAAGATCCACTTCAGTGGGCACGCCGAGACTGCTGCCTTCGAATACGACACTTCCCTTTGCAGTCCACAGACCTTTACGAATCAGCAATGAAGCTCTCCTGCCCGTTTGGTTTCGTTTGACGGATAGTACCCATATCTTCGACACGGAAGGGGATATCTGCGGTTACAGCAAAAGGCGGGGCAAGTGGTTGTGCGCATCGCGGGCTTTTGTTGCGAGCATTATTCACCTCGCTGCTGACCGGCGTCATGCGCAGAGGTACCGGCAGCGACGATGCCAAATCAGTTGCCATGCGTTCAGTATCGTTACTGGGTTCCAGCCACTGCAGAGCCTGTTCCTTGGTCAAGAAGATGGGTTGGCGATGATGCAGCTCACGCATATTTTCGTGAGCGGCACTCGTTAACAAAGTAAAACTCAGTAATTGTGCTGCATCGCCAGCGCCGCCTCTTGGGCGCCATGCATCCCACAAGCCAGCCAGCAGCAAGCCCTCTTGGGCCTGATCGCTGATCAAAAAAGGTTGTTTGCGTCCTGCCTTACGGTGCCATTCGTAAAAGCCGGTTAGCGGAATCACACAACGTTGCTTGGCAAAGGGTATTTTGAACGCCGGACTTTTGGCCGCAGTCTCAACCTTGGCGTTGAACATACTGTACTGGGTTGACGGGCCTTGGGACCAGCTTGGCGTTAACCACCAGCGCATGGGTAGACATTCCAGCCGACCGTCTGCACCGCTGCGAATCACCGGTAGGGTTTGGGTGGGGGCCGCGTTGTAGTCGTCCTCACCGGGATAGGTCTGTTGCAGGATCGATAGCAACAGCTGGGTCAGCTGGGTGGCCTGTAGGTTCAGTCTGCCGCACATAAGCCTAACCGTGCTTACCTAACTGCCAACCGCCCGCAGACAACTCACGCTGCGCGAATTCTGTTGGCTGCGCCTCTAGCGCTGTAGCCACCGTATCGTTCCAACGATTCAAGAAACCAAAGGCTGATATCACTGCAGTTATTTGCGTGATCTGACGCTTGGAAAAGTGCTCCGTTAAAGCATCAAAGTGATGCTGAGTTGCCGCATTGGGCACCTCGCCGGCTGCTAGCGCCAGCGCGATGACCGCGCGCTCGGCATCGCTAAAACAGTCTGCGGTGTCGTACAGCAACACCTGCGCGCGCTTTTCGGCCTGGGCATCTGGGGCGTCACTCATGCGCGCGGTGTTGTGCCCGGTATGAGCTTGGCAGTAGCGACAGCCAGCGCTGATGCTGACACAGTAGGCGACAAGCTGTAGCAAATCAGCGGGTAGGTTCTCCTGAGGCGCATTCTGCTGCGGCGCAACCTTGAGCATGTTTTCCATCAGCACTTTCACATCTGCCCCCATCACTGTGCCGAATAGCACCGAAAAAGCGACAGGCAACTGCCGCATGTGGGCCATGGTGCGCATGCTGTTGGGTACGAATCCCATGGTCGCCTCGGACATGGCTAGGATCGGTTTCAACTCTTCTAACTCGTGCATTTCGAGAGGTGGTAGGTGAGCCATGGTTCTACTCCGGTGACGGGTTTTGCGTCGGCTATCTTCGCCCGCAGAACATCAACTTGGAAGCGACAGGATAGAGGGCGCGGCCATCAACAAGGCACCCACATTGCAATCCCTTGACCGCTGATGAATGCTCTGCGACCTCACAAACAGCCGAGCCAGAACCAATCCATGAGCGCAAAGCCACCACCCGTCGCCCAGCGGCGCCCCTATCGCCACAGTTATCACGGTGTTGATCTGGACGATCCTTATTTTTGGTTGCAGGACCCGGGCTACCCGCAGGTCGAAGACACCGATGTACTGGCCTATCTCGATGAGGAGAACGCTTACTTCGAGTCGTGGTACGAACCACACCAAGGATTGACGCAAACCCTGTTTGAGGAGTTAAAAGGACGTAAACCCGAGCAAGATGAAAGCGTGCCTTATGAGAAAAACGGCTACCGCTATCAGTGGCGCTTTAACGCGGGCGATCAATACCGAGTTTGGCTACGCCAGTCAGCCACTGATGAGAGCGAGCAGTGGGCTACATTACTCAACGAAAATACGTTAGCTGAAGGCTGCGAGTACTTTCGCCTAGGTGCTCTGGCGGTAAGTCCGGATGGCACGATGCTCGCCTTCAGCACAGACACTAATGGCAGCGAGCGTTTCACGTTAAAAGTAATCGAGATCGCTTCCGGCGAAGTGCTGACAACGGCCATTGAGAACTGCGCAGGCAGCGTGATTTGGAACGCAGACAGCCATGGCTTTGCCTATAGGCTGGTGAATGAAAATTGGCGGCCTGATAAAGCCCTCTATCGCGAGCTGACGAGCGGCGAGGACACGCTGCTCTATCAAGAGAAAGACGATTCTTTTTTTGTTGGTCTGGGGCTGAGCCAATCTGAACAGCTGATGTTCATCAGCTCCGGCGATCACGTCACCAGCGAGGTGCGTTTTGTACCCAGAGACAACTTACGCGCCGAGCAGACGCTGATCGCGACACGCCGAGAGGGTCACGAATACGATGTAGAGCATCAGGGTGATGACGCTAAAACCGGCAGGCTGATTATTCGCAGTAACCGCAATCACCCGAACTTTGATCTGTTTGAAACGCCCGTAGCAACACCGGAAGAAGTTCACTGGCAGATACTGCTACCCGGCGACGAGAGTCACTATCTGATGGGGCATGTCGCCTTTGCCGACGCGCTCATCGTCTGCCTGCGTATCAATGGCCTTGATCAGGTGCAAATTGTCGACAACAGCGGTAGCCATCTGATCGAGTTTCCTGAGCCTGCCTATAGCGTTGATTTAGGCACCAACCCGAACTATCGAACCAACGCCTTGCGACTGGCCTATACCTCCATGGTCACGCCGCACACGGTGTTCGATTACCACTGGCAAACAAAGTCGCTGACGCGCTTGAAAGTACAGGAGATACCCGGCGGCTATGAGGCTTCAGACTTCGTCAGTGAACGACGGCAGGTAATTGCTCGCGATGGCGCCCAAGTACCCATGAGCGTGGTGCGCCACAAAGACACGCCGATAGACGGCACGGCGCCGATTTATCTCTATGGCTACGGCGCCTATGGCCATGCCATACCGCCCAGTTTTTCCAGCAACTTGATCTCGTTGCTCGAGCGCGGGTTCAGTTTCGCCATTGCGCATATCCGCGGCGGCGACGACCTTGGCTACCACTGGTATACCGCTGGCAAACTGCAAGAGCGCACCAATACCTTCAACGACTTTGTCGACTGCGCCAGGCATTTAATTGACAGCGGTTATACCCAGGCTGGAAAAATCGCCATCGGCGGCGGCAGCGCTGGTGGCGAACTGATGGGGGCGGTGGTGAATCAAGCCCCAGAGTTATTTGGCGCCGTCGCGGCACACGTGCCCTTTGTCGATGTGCTGACCACCATGTTGAACCCAGACTTACCCTTAACACCCATGGAGTGGCCGGAGTGGGGTAACCCCATTGACGACGAAGAGGCCTTTCACTACATGCGCAGCTATTCGCCGGTAGATCAGGTATGCGCCCAGAACTATCCGCCAATGTTGGTCACCGCCGGTCTCAACGATCCACGAGTGACCTACTGGGAGCCTGCCAAGTGGGTGGCCAAGCTGCGTCACACCAAAACCGATGACAACATACTGCTGCTTAAAACTAATATGGGTGCAGGCCATGGGGGGCAATCAGGACGGTTCACGGCGCTGCAGGAGTTGGCGGAGGAGTATGCGTTCTTTCTGGCGCATCTCGCGCCAGAGCAGAAATAGCCGTGTGCTGATGAGCTAGAGCGCGTCTAAGAGCTCGTCGCGAAACTGCGGCGCGGCAATTTGGATGAGCGCTTCGGCTCTGGCTCGGTTAGGCAGATCTTTGATCTGCGCTACGCCGTATTCGGTTACCACGGTATCAACATCTGTGCGCAGCGCCGTGACCATTTCTACCTTGGGCACGATGCGCGACACGCTGCCACCCCGCGCGGTTGCATTCATGGCGACAATGGATCGGCCGCCCTTGGAAGCCTTGGCTGCGCGCATAAAATCGACGCTGCCACCAGTGCCCGATATCTGACGACCCCGCGCCATTTCGGCGTTCACCTGCCCAAAGAGATCGACTTCCACCGCAGAATTAACCGACACGAAGCCATCGAGCTGACGAATGGCGCTCACCTCGTGGGTATGGCTGGCCCCGCGAAACACCACATTGCGCTGCGTCGCGAGCCACTGCATCAGCTCGTCGCTACCCAGCGCCATGCCTGTGATGTGCTTACCAGTATCGATGGCTTTTTGTGCACCAGTGAGATTGCCCTGCTGAATCAAACGCATGCCGCCGTCGTCGATAAGACCACCGTGCATACCTAGGTCATTCTTATCCGTGAGCTGATTCAAAATCGCCGCCGGAATGGCACCAATACCGGTCTGCAAGCAATCGCCATCCCGGATCAATCCTGCCACCAATCGGCCAATTTCTTGGGCCGCTTCATCAATGGTTGCTGGGGCGAGCGCAGGCGCCGAAACATCGTTTTCGATCATCACGTCGATCAGGGCAGGGTTCATCAGCGGACTGCCTGCTGGTGCCACCATGCTCGGGTTCAACTGCGCAATGACGGTGGGGTTTTGAGCAAGCACACTCTCATGAAAATCCACGTTTGGGCCCACGCGCAGCCGACTTTCTTGATCGTAGGCGACCTGCAGCAAATACACGTCGACGTTCGTCGCCAAGTAATCGTAGGTCGCGCGCATTTGCATGGGCAGGTAATTCACCCGAGCAGCATCACCTTTCGCCAACGCCGATGACATAAAAAATGTGGTCACCGAAGCTGTGTCGTTGAACTGCGTGAAGTCGGTTTGGTTTAAACCGGGCAGGGGGAACTGGATGAATTCGAGATTTTCAGGCAGCGCGCTAGCCGCCAAGTCGCGCAGCAAACCTGTGGGTTCATTACTGCTGCCAGCGACATAGATTCGCTGATCGGAGTGAAGGTACTCAAGAACCTCTTGCATTGGACCCCCAGAAAAATTATTTACTTGCGATAAAGGCGCTGCAGCAGTGTCAGATATCCGTAGGCGCCAAGGTAGTAGGCCACTGGAAACCACATGGGCCAAAGCGTCAGCAGCGTATTTGCCCCAAGGGGTAGACCCAAATAGAGGTGGCGAAAGGCAAGAAATAACACTGCCATAATCACACCAGTGGTAAACGCCA
>ERZ802819.2476-NODE-2476-length-10255-cov-19.239_pt1 | contig 10255 bp, 10 predicted proteins | sample MGYA00345647_ERZ802819 | MGnify/ENA primary metagenome ERZ802819 (study PRJEB30503, sample SAMEA104212355) | marine metagenome | biome: Westerlies Biome; feature: [SRF] surface water layer (ENVO:00010504) within the epipelagic zone...; material: water... | reverse complement strand
ATTGTGAAAAAACAGATTTTCAAATTAGATATAGATGGAATAAAAATGATATGGCTTTCTGGGATAACAGATGCACTTTACATAAAGCAATTTGGGATTATCATCCCATGGAACGTAAAGGAAGACGTGTTACAATCAAAGGAACAGTCCCATATTGATTTGTTAAATTCAAACGTTTAGATATTTTTATAGATTACTAATATTCCAATAATAGTAAGCATAAACAATATTACTTTTCTAAAAATTTCTTGAGGCAATCTTTTTCTAATTTTGAAACCTAAAAACTGCATTACAACAGCTGGAATTGCAAAGCATAAACTGACAATAAAATCATTCAAAATGATTGGCTGATAAATAAAAAAAATACCATATATTGGAGCAAGGCATGCAAAAATTGTTAAGGAAATTAATTCGCTAAACTCATCTTTTGGTAAATTTAAACTTACTAAGTACACCGCTATCAAGGGTCCTACAAGTGTAGTCATACCGCCAATTATACCGCATAAAAATCCATAAAAAATTGAAAATGAATTGTTAAGTAATAAAGTTTTCTTTATTTTAAGACCTGTAAAATTTATAATTACAGCTAAGATAATTGTAAAACCAATCATTTGGCTAATAAGGCTGTTTTCTATTTTATGAAATAAAATACTACCTATTATTATTCCTGATAAAACCCCAATAGATAGTGGGATTATTTTTTTATAGCTTTCAAAATTATTAAATTTTATTTCTCTTATATTTACTGCTATTACAGTAAAAAATAAGAGAAAAATAGCTTGTTTTGGGTTTAGCACAAAAGATAATATAGGTAGCGCCACCAAAGGTAACCCAAAACTAATTACTCCCTTAACTAATCCTCCTAAAGATATTGCAAAAAGTATTAGCAGAATTGAATGAAAATCAAGATGCATAAACATCGCAGAAACATTTCATAAATTCTAAATTATTACAATCTTCTAATTTATGTCTTGAAAATAAAATTGTATAAAATGATAATTAAATAGCACATAAATCTGGAGTGTAATAATGAGCGATATTTCAATAGAATCTCAGTTTCTTAAATTTCCTACCTCAATGATTTCAGATGCATTGGATGAAATAGGAATAAATGGAGCTGTTTCGGGTATTTCAGCCCAAAGGTATGATCAAGGAAGAGTTGTAGGAAGAGCGCTTCCAGTAAAATTTGAAAAAAAAGATAAAGACCCCAAAGCTTGGAGATTTGGGGGTGGTGTTGGAAAACCACTTGAACAAGTCCTTAAAACTATGACTAAGGGCCAGGTAGTGGTAATGGATTTGCAAGGTGCTATTAATGCAACTGCATGGGGAGGTTTAGCATCTAAATTAGCTCAAAAAAAGGGTGTTGTTGGAACTATTATGAATGGCACTTGTCGCGATTTAGAAGAAATAAGAGAGTGTGGATACCCAGTTTGGGCTATTGGGGTTTGTCCAAGAAGAAGTCGCAATGATTTTACCTTTGGCTCAATAAATGAAACGATTTCAGTTGCGGATGTAGAAATATCAAAAAATGATATTATAGTAGCAGATCAATCTGGAGTTGTTTGTGTGCCAGAGAGTAAAGTAAATAAAATTCTAGAATTACTTAAAAAAATATCAAAACAAGAAGATATTTTAGAAGACCAAGTTCTTAGAAATGTTGTTCAAAATTGGGATGAACTATGATTTTAAAACTTTATTAGACAAATGAATAAAAGAACAAATTAATACTATTTAAACTTAATATTAAAGAATAATGAAAATAAATCTTAAACGATACAAACCGTCGCTAACACCCTTATTATACCCAATACCAGAGTATTTAGCAGATGAACAATTAAAACTAATTTATAATGAAACGAAGCAATATCTTCAAGTTCCTTGGATGGGTGTGGTTACAATGGCATTTGCTCATTATCCTCTATTCTTTAAAACTCTGTGGAATGGGATTAAAGATATTGTTTCTTCACAGGAATTTATATTTGCTTGTAAAGAGTTGAGAGAATTTACTGAAGAATCAGTTAAAGATTTAGAGCCTGAGCTCATTTTAAATCAATTAGAAACAAAAGGTTATGCTCAGCAAGAGATTGAAAATATTTTAGAATTAAATGAAATTTTTTCTCATGGTAATATGCCATATATAATTATAGCCACTATTGCGAGATTGCTTTTAGAGGGAAATGAAATAAGTAAGAAATCAAGTTATAATAAATTCAAAGGATGGCATGGTCCATCTACAGAAAAAAAATTAACGTTATTAGAACAACATCATGTTGATAAAGACACTTTCAACACTTTTGAGTTAATTAAAGATAAAATTGGTCTACCATTTTTAAATACAGATTATAGAGCATTTGCGCGATGGCCCACTTATTTTAATTGTGCGTGGAAGGGACTTAATAACAAAGTTCAAACTGATTTATATGAAAAACAGGTTTCTTTAGTTCATCATTTTGCCATAGAAAAAGCTCTAAGTTTACCCAATCCAGCAAGTTTAACATCTAAAAAACTTATAATGGCTTGTGAACAAAAATATCAATTAAAAGAAATTAAAGAGGTAGTATCTTTATTTCAATGGCTTTTACCAGGATTAGCTATAAATGTATCCTACTTCAGAGCGCAACTTGTTGAAGAAAATTTCAGAAATGTGTAATTAAAATTATATTAACTTAATCATCACCAATCTTTTCTAAACCAGTTGAAATTAACTTTATAAAATATCCATAAAAAATAGGTAAAAATGCTACCGATATAGCAGGTCCAATTTTATCAGCATCAGCATGATGGTTTCCAATCATAATGAAACCAATTATTAAACCAATCCATCCCATATATACTGACCCATCTCCAAAATTCTTTATAAAATGTTTGGATTTTCCTTTAGCTAACACATAACCCAAAGCGCCTCCTACAACAATCAGCAGCGAAGGTAAGTCTAAGAATCTATTATGATCTATAGATGCAATAGCACCTGCAACCATTCCAATGATAATAATTATTCCTATTATACGCATCCATCTCTCCATTAATTAATAGTAATAATTGATACATTGCTTTGTTTCAATTTAGATATATAACAATAAATATATTACCTAAATATTATCAAGCTAAAAAACTTTTTTAGAAAGAAAAAGCTTTGAAAAATTACAGATTTGAAGATTTAAATTTAAAAGCTCCATTCTTAAAAGCTCTGAACGAAGAGGGATATACTTCACCTACGCCTATTCAAAAAGAAACAATTCCTTTGGTATTGCAAGGACAAGACTTAATGGGTATGGCTCAGACTGGGACTGGAAAAACAGCTGCCTTCACATTACCAATTTTACAAAAACTTAATGCTAATCAATCAACGGAAAAAGCAAGAGATCCAAGAGCGTTGATTTTAGCTCCAACAAGAGAACTTGCAATTCAAATAAATGAATCAATAAGAAAATATGGTCAGTACATTGCTATAAAACACACCGTTGTTTTTGGAGGTGTTAAACAAGGTCCTCAAGTAAAATCTTTGACACGTGGAATGGATGTAATAGTTGCTACACCTGGAAGATTGCTAGACCTTATTAATCAAGGTGTTTGTTCACTAAATAAAATACAATTCTTTGTTTTAGACGAAGCAGATAGAATGTTGGATATGGGATTTATTAGGGATGTGGAAAAAGTAATAAAACTACTTCCAAAGCAAAGACAAACGCTATTTTTCTCTGCCACAATGCCTGAATCAGTTATAAAATTTTCTGAAACTATGTTGAAGTCACCAGTAAAAGTAAAAGTTAAATCAACTTTAACTCCAGTTGAAAGAATTTCTCAATCGGTTATTGTTATAGAACCCCAAGATAAAGTTCTACAATTAATTACACTATTGAAAGAGAAAGTATTTGAGTCAGTAATTGTTTTTACCAGAACAAAGCATAAAGCTAATAGAATATGCCAAAAACTAATAAATGTTGGTATTCAAACAGAAGCCATTCATAGTAATAAATCACAAGCAGCTCGACAAAGAGCTTTAAATGCTTTTAAACATGGTGAAATAAAAGTTCTAATAGCAACAGATATTGCTGCCAGAGGCATAGATATAGATGCTATATCCCATATTGTAAATTTTGATATACCATCAACTCCCGAAGATTATGTTCATAGAATTGGAAGGACAGCAAGAGCTGGAGCGTCTGGAACAGCTATTACTTTTTGTGAACCAAGTGAAAGACTAAAATTATTCAGAATAGAAAAACTAATAAATTTAAAATTAGAGGTTGTAAAAAGTCACCTTTTAAATCCTGAAAATTTAATTGGGTATAATGAAGAAATTAGTAATACGTCCATGGATAATAAAAAAAACTTCAATCAATTTGAAAGTAAAAAATACAAGTCTTCAAAACTTGCTAATACAAAAGGAAAATCAGAACTCAAAAGAAACGCAAAAAAAAGTAAATTATCAGATAAACGAAAAAAATCTAAAAAGAAATAAGTTGTCTCGCTATTTACGTCAATGATATTTTAGTTAATAAATTTTAAATAGATAAGGACCTAATTTAATGAGTTTACTGGGAAGCGCTGTACTAGTTAATTGGGGTGGTATTGTTCAAGAAAAGGAGGCTGACTACAATCAATGGCATAGTTTGGAACATATGCCAGAAAGAATCTCGTTACCTGGATTTTTAAGAGGCTGTAGAGCTCAAGGTGAGCCTGGTACTGATGTAAAAAATAAGTATTTCATGATGTATGAAGCTGAAAAAAAGGAAATATTTGTCTCCAAAAAATATTTAGAAAGACTTAACAATCCTACTAAATGGACAAAGAATATTTTATCATCTTATATCTCACCCTCAAGAACAGTTTGCAGCGTTATCGCTAGTAAATCGATAGGCTTTTCTGGGTTTTTAGCAACAGTAAGATTTCCAGAGCCCGATATTGAAGATAAATTTAATGTTGAAAAATTGAAATTATCTGTGCCACAAATAATAAAATTAGAGGGTGTCACTGGAATGCACGTTCTTTTAGGAGATAATACTTTTGGACAAATGAAGACAGAAGAAAAAAAATATAGAGCTTCTCAAGGAATGGATGATCAAGTTATATCACAGGCAATTATTATAGAGGGGTTAAATTATTCGGCATTAAGAAAAGCAGTTGAAAGTTTTGTTGTCGAACATTCTATTAATGTTAATATCATAACAAATTTTTATTGCTGCCAACATATTTTAACAAAACAAGATTTAATAGGTGTATGAAAAATATTTTAGTTATTGGAGCTGGTATAGTTGGAATCTGTACTGGTATTGAATTAATTAAAAAAGGATATTTTGTTACTTTGTTGGATCCTAATGAACCTGGCTCTCAAACCTCTTACGGTAATGCTGGAGTAATAACGGATTCATCATTGATGATCATAAACAACCCTCAATTATTAAAATCTTTATTCCAATTAATTTTCAAAAAACAAACCTCATTTAGATATTCTATATTTTTTATATTTTCAAGATTATCATGGATCCTCCGTTTTCTAATGTTTAGTCATAAAAATCATATGGAATTTGCTGCAAAAGCACTAAGAGAATTACAAGTTTTGTCATTGAAAACCCATCAAGAAATCATTGAAAAAACAAATTCTAAAAATAATATTTCAAAACCTGGTTGGTTAAAACTTTTCAAAACAATTAACAGTTATAAAAAATATTATCTTGAGTTAGATATTTTAAATAAAAACAAAGCTGAATATATCATTTTAGATACTGAACAAATTAAAAAACAATTCCCTGACCTTAAAGAAAATTTTTTTAAAGGTGTTTTATTTAAAAATTCATTAAGAGTTAAGTCACCATTAACATTATCAAAAAAATATTTTGATTACTTTAGAAAATCTGGAGGTAGGTTTGTTCAGGAAAAATGCAAAGATTTAAAATATAAAGAAGGTCAATGGGCTATCAATTTTAACAAACAAAATTTTAATTTTGATGAAGTGGTTATTGCTACAGGACCTTGGTCTAAAAAATTACTATCTAATTTAGGTTATGATATCCCACTAGCTTGGGAAAGGGGGTATCACCATCATTTTTCTACAAAGAAAAAAACTTCTATAAATCCAGCAATTCATGACGTAGAGGGAGGGTTTGTTTATAGTTCTAATGGAAGTGAAGTAAGAATTACTTCAGGGGTGGAACTAAACTTTTTAGATGCTAGTAAAAATGATATTCAAATAAATGAATCAATTCAAAAGTTACATAAGATTATCCCCTTAGATAAGAAATTAACTGAAAAAGCTTGGTTAGGCTCGAGACCAACTATTGCTGACAGTTTACCAATGATTGGTAAAGCTCCTAAACATAAAAACTTATGGTTTAATTTTGGGCATAATCATATAGGTCTGTCCACCTCAGCAGGATCTGCAGTTATTTTAGCTGAAATGATACAAAATAAGAAAAACAGTATCAATACAGATCCGTTTTCTCCTAAAAGGTTTAATTTGTAATTTTAAATTAGCGATAATCCACCATCAACCTTTATAATTTGTCCAGTTATATATGAGGCTTGATTGGAAAGTAAAAAAGCAACTATATTTGCAATATCTTCTGGTTTAGCAAGCCTAGAAAGGGGTATTTTTCTAATTATATTTTCCCATTCTTCTGATGATAAAGCAGAGTGATTACCATCTTTTTTTGTATAACCTGGTGAAATGGAATTGACTGTCACATTATACTTTGCAAGTTGATAAGCTAAAGTTTTTGTCAGTGCTTCAAGCGCTCCTTTTGCAGCCGCTGTTGTAGGGAAAATATTGTCATTTAATCCAATGTTTTTATTTACAAATGAGCTAATGGTTACAATTCTTGCATAATTAGATCTTTTAAAGTCTTCTAAACATAAATTTATGATTGATGAAAAAGATATTGCCATTGTTTGAATGGAGCGATTGATTTCGTCATTACTGAATTCTCCAAATTTTTGTTTATTGGCATAACCAGCATTGGCAACAAATTGATCTATATTGCCAGTTTCATTTCTTGCCAAATTAACCAAAGTTTCTAAAAAATTTATGTTTGATAAATCTCCACATAAAGTATTTACATTTGAACCTTTTTTTCTTGCATACTCTGCAATTAACTCTAAACCTTTTTCATTTGATTTCGTGGTCAAAGTAAAAGATATATTTTTTTTTGCTAGTTTTCTGATTGTGGCAGCGCCTATCCCTGATGCAGCTCCTGTTACAAGTATTGATTTCATAAATGGTTTCATCTTTAATATATTTTTTTTCTTATTACATCATATCACATATAAATAAATAGAACTCTCAGTTTTGTACTAAATTTTTTGAGCTTCATATAAAGCTTCCATTATACAGTTATATACTTCGGGTATTAGTTTGTTTTTTGGCTCTTTTTTGGTTGCAAGATATACATCTGCCCTTACCCAGTCGGGTAATTTTATTTCTTTGAAAACAACATTTTCCGGAGAATTTTGTTTTGACGATCTAGCTAATAAAGCAACACCTAAAGATGCTTTCACTAAACCTAGGAAAACGCTTGGCTGACTTACATACTGTACAAAATTAGGTTTTACTCCACTATTTAAGAATAAGGAAGATAGTAATTCAAAGCTATATCTCCCGACGATCGCGTCATACATTATAAAATCAACATTATGAAGATCGTTAATAGATAAATTATGTTTTTTAGATAATGGATTATTTATATTTACTGCTAAAAAATAAGGTTCACTTACAACTCTTGAATAATTAAAAGAATTTAGATCTTTAGGTAATCGAGTTAAACCTATGTCAAGGTTGCCAGTATTAAGAGCTGGAACTTGTTCGTAACTCATATACTCTTTAAATATCAACTTAATTTGTGGTAGTTTTTTACTCAAGTAAGTTGCAATTATAGGTAAAATATCATTTGCCATTGATGGAACAAAACCCAAAGAAATTGAACCAGTTAGTCTATCTTTGCTGCTTATCATAACTTTTGAGGCGTGTTCTATTCTTGTAATGATCTCCGTAGCATGTGTTAAAAAGAGCAATCCATCTTTAGTTAACTTTACTGATCGGCTGTTACGTTCAAATAGCTTAGCTTTTAGATTATACTCTAAATTTATAATGTGCCGGCTTACTGGTGGTTGAGACATGTTTAGATTTTTTGCAGCCTTTCTAAAGTTTAATTCTTTAGAAACTGCAACGAAACACTTTAATTGTTCAATTGAAATTGAGGTATACACTAATTTATCTCTCTTTTACCGATATTAAAAAACTATCAATTATAAGTCAAATTTAATTCAAAATGATTATTCTAAATTTAAATATATTACAATTAGTATAAATTATTAAAAGATTTTTATATTTTTCAATTTTAAATAAAAAGATATATTGATATAAATTAAGTATCAATTATTAAAATTTATATATAGACATTTAAATTCTTTAACATGATAATTTTAGATGGAGGTACAAAGTTGTCAGTATTGCTAGGAGATGGTGAATATAAATATAAGGTTGTGGACAATTGGGCAAAGCTCCCAGAAAACTGGTCTTTCATGGATGTTGCTGGCGTTGCTGTAAATAGTAAAGATGAGGTGTTTGTTTTCAATCGTGGACTTCACCCAATGATTATTTTTGACATTGATGGTAACTATCTAAGATCTTGGGGAGATGATCTTTTTTCTAGACCACACGGTATTCACATTGGTCCAGACGATTATATTTACTGCACTGATGATGGTGATCACACTGTTAAAAAAATTAGCCCCGACGGTAAATTAATTTTCCAGATTGGAGTTCCAGGTAATCCTTCTGAGTTTATGTCCAATTTACCGTTTCATAGATGTACTCACACAGCTTTATGTCCAGATAATAATATTTTTGTTTCTGACGGTTATGGGAATGCTTGTGTTCATAAATATTCTCCTGATGGAAAATTAATTAAAACATTTGGTGAGCCAGGCTCTGGTCCTGGCCAATTTAATCTTGTTCACAACATTGTTGCAGATGATGATGGTTGGATTTATGTGGCAGATAGAGAAAACCATAGAATTCAGGTTTTTAATACAGAGGGTAAATATGAAACTCAGTGGAATAACCTTCATCGCCCTTGTGGGTTGTTCATGTCAAGAGGTAAGTGTCCAGTATGTATCGTAGGAGAGCTGGGACCTGGCCTTTTAGTAAATAGAAAATATCAAAATCTAGGTCCAAGATTAAGTGTTTTAGACAATAGCGGTAATTTAATTACCCGCTTAGGCGGTGAAAATGGTCCAGGATTTGGATTGGGCCAATTTCTAGCTCCACACGGATTATCAGTTGATACTAAAGGTAGTATTTACGTTGGAGAAGTTTCTTATACAAATTGGCCTTATAGTTTTGGAGATGAACCAAAACCTAAATATTTAAAAACTCTTCAAAAACTTGAAAGAGTATTAAATTAAACACGTAATTATAATTTATTAAGAAAGGAGGAAATTTTTTGAATTTAACTTTAATAAATAAACTTTGGGAGGTTATAAATTATGAAAATTAAAAGTTTATCATTAGCTATTTCATCTGCTGCTATAATGGCATTTGGTAGCTTCCTTTCTCCAGCCTATTCTGCTGGAAAAGACATAACAATTGTTATTGCTGAAGAGCCAGATATTGTTGATCCCTGTGAAGCAACGAGATCAGTAGTAGGAAAAATTGTTAAACAAAATGTTACTGAAACACTTACGGAAATAAATCCAGCTGATGGTTCTGTGACACCTAGATTGGCTACTTCTTGGAAACAAACAGACAATCTAACTTGGGAATTTAATATTCGCAAAGGCATTAAATTTCATGATGGCGAGGATTTGAATGCTAAATCGGTTGTTAAGTCAATAAACCGTGCATTGAACCCTAAGTATGATTGTGAGATTAGAACTAAGTTTTTTGGTAATATTAAATTAAAAGCTTCAGCAACAGGAAGTCATACCATTTCTGTTAAAACAGAAACTCCTCAACCTATAATGCCAGCTATGATGGGTACAATGACAATTGTAAGTCCAAATACTCAAGAAGCCAAAGGTGTAAGAGATCCAAAGGGCACAGGTCCATATTTGTTTAATACATGGACACCAGGTCAATCTGTTACTTTAAAGAGGTTTGACGGGTATTGGGGTGATAAACCTGAAGTTGAAAATGCAACATATGTTTGGAGAAACGAGTCTGCAGTTAGGGCTGCAATGGTTAAAACTGGTGAAGCCGATATTGCAGCTAGCATTGGTGTTCAAGATGCGAATGACCCAAAAATGGACTTTAGTTATT
>ERZ802819.2474-NODE-2474-length-10273-cov-13.5123_pt1 | contig 10273 bp, 6 predicted proteins | sample MGYA00345647_ERZ802819 | MGnify/ENA primary metagenome ERZ802819 (study PRJEB30503, sample SAMEA104212355) | marine metagenome | biome: Westerlies Biome; feature: [SRF] surface water layer (ENVO:00010504) within the epipelagic zone...; material: water... | reverse complement strand
CCAAGGGCTATACTACGATTAGCAATGGAAAGGTTTCACATAACCAATCAGATAAAGCTTCTACCTGGGATGAATTATGGCGACCAAGATCCACAACCCCAAAAGATTATCTTTTGGATGAAAATATCGAAGCCAGCAATCTTCCACATGAAAATAATCATGTGCCTTATGAAAAGGCTAATGTTGAAGACCAAGCATACAAGGATGGAAAAATTGCTGCAAAGACAATCAGAGATTTAAAGAAATTGAAAGCGAATAAAGAATCATTTTTTCTTGCCGCAGGCTTTTTAAAGCCCCATCTACCATTTAATGCTCCTGCAAAATATTGGGAAATGTATGACAGAAACAAGATTACAACCCCAATAAACAACAAATTCCCAACAACTGCGTATGAGGGCGCAGGGAATTGGTACGAGTTAGCTAAATACAAAGGAGTTCAAAAAGATTTTTCAGAAAAGCCCGCACTAAATGCAACCACCTTCACAATGGATGCGGAAATGACTACTAACCTAATTCATGGATATTATGCGTGTGTGAGTTATATCGATCAACAAATTGGAAACGTTTTACAGGCTCTTGAAGACCTCGACCTCTCCGAAAATACGATTGTAATTATCACAAGTGATCATGGATTTAGCTTGTCTGACCACAATAGATGGTCTAAGCATAATTTATTCAAGGTAGAAAACCATGTTCCCTTATTTATAAGAGTTCCAGGTCTTTCAAGTTCTGGAAAGTCTGATAGTTTTGTTGAACTCATCGATATATACCCAACAATATGTGAATTATTGGGTATAGAAAAACCCAAACAGCTAGAGGGTATGTCCTTGGTTCAAAATATAAAAGATCCAAATTTAATTTCTAAAACAAATGCATACTCACGCTATACTAACGGTGATATGTTTATATCGGATAATTATGCCTATTCAGAATGGAAGTATTCTGAAGAAGGCAAAGTAATTGGCAGAATGCTTTATGACATGAAAAATGATCCCCTTCAGATGGAAAATTTATCGCATCTTGAAAAATATGAGGCCCTTATGGACAGTCTAAGTATTAATATCAAATCAAAGAAAATTTACTAAAATGAAAAAGTATGTATTTATATTATTTTCTGTTTGGGGTTCATTTATTTTAGCTCAAGACAAAAGACCAAATATTTTGTTTATCATGTCCGATGATCATGCGTATCAAGCGATCAGTGCATATAATGACAAGCTTATTAAGACCCCCAATATTGATAAAATTGCAAATGAAGGAATTTTGTTTTCAAACGCAAGTGTGACAAATTCCATTTGTGCTCCATCAAGAGCAACGATTTTAACTGGAAAATTTAGTCATCTCAATGGTAAAGTTGATAATATTTTCCCTTTTGATACAACCCAAATGACTTTTCCTCAATTGTTTAAAAATGCAGGATATCAAACGGCAATGTTTGGTAAACTTCACTTTGGAAACAACCCAAAAGGGTTTGATGACTTCTTAATTTTGCCTGGACAAGGTCACTACATAAACCCCAAATTTATAGGAAAGAAAAAGGATACAATAATTTCGGGGTATGTGACAGATATCATCACAGATCTTACTTTGAACTGGTTTGATAAAAAAAGAGATACATCGAAGCCATTTTTAATGATGTATCTGCACAAAGCACCACACAGGGCTTGGTGGCCAAGTCCTGAAAAATTTGAGGAATTTTACCAAAAAGAATTTCCATTACCAGAAACGCTTTTTGATGACTACTCAAAAAGGGCTTCAGCCGCTGCAAGTGCCGAAATGAATATTTTTGAGCACATGCATTTAATGCAGGACAATAAGGTCTATCCAAAGACAATACAGCAAATGGGGGATTTGGTCAAAGACATCACTTATACTGGAGAGAGTAGAAAGATAAAAAAAGCAGGAGCAGGCGAATTTTTAGGACCATTTAGACGAGCAAATAAACGACAAGAAGAGCACTACAGAAAAACGTTAGATAAAATCAGTGCTGATTTTAAAAACAAATGGCCAAATATGTCTGATAAAGAAAAAACCATTTGGAAATATCAGCGATACATGCAAGACTATCTCGCAACGATTTCATCTGTAGATGATAATGTTGGTAGGGTATTAGATTATCTGAAAGAAAATGACTTGGAAGATAATACGATTGTTGTTTACACCTCAGATCAAGGGTTTTATTTGGGTGAACATGGTTGGTTTGATAAAAGGTTTATTTATGACGAATCCTTTAAAACCCCACTACTTATACGCTGGCCCAATAAAATAAGACCAGGAATTACAAATGATGAAATGGTGCAAAACCTCGACTTTGCGCAAACATTTTTGGATGCAGCAAATATAAAAGCACCCAAGGATATGCAAGGTGAGAGTTTACTTCCCTTACTTTTTGAGGACACTAAAAAATGGGCACGAGAAGCTGTGTACTACCACTATTACGAATTCCCATCTGTCCATATGGTAAAGCGTCATTATGGTATCGTTTCAAAAGAATTCAAATTGGTTCATTTTTACTACGATATTGATGAGTGGGAGTTTTTTGACAGGAAAGCAGATCCGAAGGAAATGACGAACCTTTACGATGATCCAAAATATCAAAGCATCATTCTTAAAATGAAAAAGAAACTGAAAAAACTTCGTAATAAATATAAAGACTCGGATGAACTATCTCAAAAATATTTATATTAAAAATAACTTTTTTCTTACAACTTTATTTTTATTATTTACTGGCGTCTTATTGGGTCAGAGTGTTAGAAAAACCAAAGTTTTTATTCTTGCTGGGCAGTCAAACATGGACGGTCGTGGAAATGCTGACTTGCTAAGCAAAGAGGAGCTTATAGCATTAAAATTAGCGCAAGAGCGCATACAATTTTATTATAAAGGAACTGTTAACGATGGAAATGATCCTATAGTGGTAGATGGTCCTTTGGATGTTACTGACCCCTGGCCTTTTGTAAAAAAGAAATTTAGACTTAATAAGTGCTTTGGTCCCGAACTTTTTTTTGGCATAGCCCTTTCTAAAGCCTATCCCAAAGAGAAGTTTCTATTTGTTAAGCGTTCTCAAGGTGATACTTCACTTTATGGGGCCTGGAATCCAAATTGGAGCATTGAAAAAGCAAGGCTTAAAAACGAGGAGGATAAGCCAAAGCTTTTTGAAGATTTTATTTCAACAACTGATGCACAGCTTGCAAAATTACCTCCAGGTAGTTTTGAAATTGTCGGCATGTTGTGGGTGCAAGGTGAGTCAGATAATGGTCCTTTACCATCAAGTACCTATGGACAAAATATTTCAGTACTCATTCAAAAAGTAAGAGATTATTATCGCGTTCCAAAAATGCCTTTCCTTATGTTAGGAGTGGGTAATAATAAAGTAATTACATGCATGAGCAATACAAGTAAAAAAAGTTTAAACGTCTCTCTTATTCGCAAAAGCAATAACCCTAATGCATATAACTACACACCCATTTATACAAACAATTGGAATGGAAAGCCTGTTGGCCATTATAATTATACAGGTATGAAGAAAATTGGGAATATGTTTTTTGACACTTATCAGAAATATTACACTAATTTTATTAATTGATGACAAAATTTTTAAGCAGTTTCAGTATCGCTTTATTGACGTTTTGTTTTGCCAATGCCCAAGGCGAACAACCCAATATCATTTGGCTTGTCAGTGAAGACCAATCGCCAGAATTCTTCCCCATGTATGGCGATAATACGGTTTATCTACCGCACTTAGAAGCATTAGCAGCGGATAGTGTCATTTACGACAATATGCATGCTACAACTCCTGTGTGTGCGCCTGCTAGAAGCGCCATAATTACGGGAATGTATCCTACTACTTTGGGGACTCACAACATGCGCGCCTATAATGAAGGACGTGACACGAATCAACCTGAACTAGGCATCCCCAGCTATTCACCAAAATTCTCAACTGACATCAAACCCTTTACAACGTATTTAAGAGATGCAGGGTATTACTGTACCAATAGCAACAAGCAAGATTATAACTTTAAAATTAGCAAAGACGCTTGGGATCAAACTTGCCGTTATTGTAGTGGAGAACAAAAGGCTAATATCCATTGGCGTAATCGCGGAGAAGGGCAACCCTTTTTTGCCGTGTTTAATTTTCAAATCACGCACGAGTCTCAAATTTGGCAACAACAAAACAACAAACGTTATGTAACTCCTGATGAGGTCAAAAATATTCCTCCTTATTTTCCAGACGACCCCGTTGTTAGAGAAGATATGGCAACGAATTACAGTAATTTGGTGCGCATGGATAAAGAGATAGGGGTCATCATCAGTGAATTAAAAGAACAGGGCTTGTATGACAATACCTACATCTTTTTTTACAGCGATCACGGCGGACCTTTCCCAAGACATAAACGTGCTATTTATGACTCGGGCATAAAAGTACCACTCATGATTAAGTTGCCAAAAAATGCTAAAGCTGGCAATCGTAATGACGACCTATGGAGTTTTGTGGATTTGGTACCAACAGTATTACAACTAGCGCAAATTCCCCTGCCGAACTACCTTCAGGGCATGTCTATTTTAGATAAAAAAACCAAGCCTAGAAAATATTTGGTAACGGCATCTGACAGGTTTGATGGTCAAGTAGATCGCATCAGATCGATTAAAACCAGGCGATACAAGCTTATTAAGAACTATGATGTTTCCCTTCCTCATGCGTTGGATGTCAATTATAGAAAAAAGATGCCCATGATGCGTCGATTGATCGCACTAAGCGAAAAAGGTTTGTTGGACAAAAACGCACAACGCTGGTTTGATACACCAAAAGCAGCGATAGAGTTTTACGACTTGCAAAAAGATCCTTTTGAACTCAATAACTTGGCAGGCAAAGCACTTTACACCAAAAAACTACGCAAACTCAATAGCCTATTGGAGCAATGGATTATTGATACAAACGATTTGGGCCGCTTGCCTGAACAAGAGATTATTGGCTATTCAATCAATTGATTTTTAGGAAGTTTCTACAAAACTGTTCAAAAGTTTGAGTGTTTGTTTCGAAAATAGCGCAATGGGTTGTAAGATTTTATTCTCAAGAATAAATTATTATTCCCGAAAATAAATAGTGGAGCAGAGGGGAGTGAAATCGAACTTTTTTAGAGAAGATTTGTCAAAAATGATAAATCTATAAGCTTTGGATTTTTTGGTTCAAGTTCCGCCTTGAGTACTAGAACAACATAACGGTTACATTTTTATTATATGTAACCGTTACACTATTATAGTGTAGCGGTTTTTTTATTCATTTATTTCTTTTACTTTTTTTCTATTGTCACCTGAGTCTGTATCAATTAGTTTATTGTAAGGATCTATACCGACTTCGATTGGCTCTTTGTCAACTATGATTGAAACAGCGTTATTAATTGCTGAAATTTTATGTTTTTTTAGATATAATTCTAACTCCTCTTCTTGGTCAATACCAAAAACCCCAATGTCGATATAATCCTCTAAATAGACTGAATAAGAGGGCTTTCCCATATCACTTCCTTGAAAAGATATCGAATCAATTTTACGATCACCAAAGTTAATTTTCCCTTTTTCGTCGTTTCTGTATTTACGAACATTGAATTCAAAATCAACTTTATATTTGCCATTTTCAAGTTTTGAAGATGAAGCAGAAACAGCTTTATTATCATACAACGTAATGGTTTCAAACATATCCTCTAAAATGTACTGAAGAGAATCTGGAGTATCTTCTTTTAAATAACTTAGAAGTTCTATTGTTGTTGTGTATGGCGGCTCTTGAAAAGCAACGCTATTCACATATTTAGAAATCGTTTTGTTTAATTTTTTCTCTCCTAGATAATCACTTAGCGCATAGAAAACAAGAGAACCTTTTTGATAGTGAATATAGCCTTGTCCATCATTATACATAAGAGCATTTTCTCTCTTTGTCTCGAAAGTTCGATCTGTTAAATAATTATCAAGGGCCTTTTTCAGAAATTTTCTCATTTTATTTTTCCCATTAACACTCTCAATAATTTTTAATCCAACATATTCGGATAAGCTCTCTGACATAACAGTTGCCCCTAAGACATCAGCCCCGATCACTTGATGAGCAAACCATTGGTGAGCAACCTCATGTGCTGTGATGTAAAAAGGATAATCGTTTCCTCCCTTTCTTGAATCATCAACATCAGCTATAAAGCCAACGCCTTCTGAAAAAGGGACAGTGTTTGGAAATGACTGAGCATATGACCCCAGTATTTTTGGAAACTCAACGATACGCAATTGTCTGTGTTGATAAGGACTGAATTGTGTTGAACAATATTCCAAAGCATATTTCATTCCTTTCATCATTCGGTCCAGGTTATAATCATGACCTTCATGGTAATAAATTTCTAAATCTACATTCTTCCACTTATCCTTTTTTACTAAATATTTGGCAGAATTAAAGGCATAAAAATTTAAAATTTTACTGTCCATTTTGTAATGGAAATACCTTCGATCTTCTTCAACCCATTCACGCTCTAAGTAACCAGGAGAAATCGCAATTTGATCCTTAGACGTACTTACAATTGCTTCAAAATCAATCCAATCAGAATCTCTTGAAATATAGGTATTCCCAAGAGCTGTAGTGTCAGAAGGGAAGGGTTTAAGGTTATTTGGTGGCAGCCCATATTTTTCTCTCGTCTTATCATCTCTTAGTTCACCTCCAGGGTATCCTATCGATGGAAAAACAGAATTATTGATAAAAGTACCGTTATATAGAACAGGTGAATTATTTCGTAATATTGTATTGTTTTTATTTTTAACTGTGAATGTAAGTTGTAGAGTATCTCCAGGAAGGATTGGGTCTTTAAAGTGATAAATATCGAAATGATATATCGTGTCTTCTAAAACTAAATCATTTAGCTTATTAAATTTAAAAGTACTGATTCTGCTTGAGTGGTCTAGAAATAAACTATCAATTGCTTTATCAGATTTATTGACCATTAAATAAATCCCAGAGGCTTTAAAATCTCTTTTTTCAGGGAAAAGATCTAGATTGACATTTACCGATGTAATTCTTGGTTGAACGTAATCTTCATATTTTTTATACTTTTTCTCCCATTCGACTGTCGCAACTTCTCTTTCTTTAGAAGATTTTCGAATATTTAAGATATTATTTTCATAATAAATATATCCACCAATTGATAGAAATAAAATTGTAAATAATGAAATGGTTAAACGATGGAGTCCATCGAATCTTTGCTTTGCTAAATAAAAGCGTTCTCTAAAACTACTGACAACCCCCCTGTAGTAAAACAATAATGTTAGTATGTAGAATACAATACCAAGACATGTCCAGTAAATCTTATATATAAAATATCTTTCAACACTAGAGCCATATCCATTCATATCTGAGTAGCTATAGCCAGGCCCTTGACTGTATTTATATATCGACTGCTCTAAACCTGCTAGACTTGTAAGTGGAATTACAATTAATAGTACAATCATTATAAAAAGTCCCAAATATGGGTTTGGGATTAATGTTTGAACTAAAAATGAAAGGAATGCCCATATAATAAAGTAAATAAGGCTTAAAAACAGAAGTTCGTAAATGTAAAGGTTTAGCTCAAAGTCATAAAACCCTTGGCTAATTTGAAAAATTAGTCCTGAAGCCAAAACTAATGAAAGCAATAAAATTTGCATCTTAATAATTGCTAAAAACTTAGCCCCGAAAAGAATCCAATTTTTGACTGGGGTTGTATCTATAAGCTCGTTGAATTTGAAAATCCTAGATCGATGGATTAACATTCCTGCGTACAAAAAAGTGCAAATATTAATCGAAAGAGTTAGCGTTTCTCCTGCTTCAAGCATTCTCCAAGTTCGAGGAAGTGTTGGAGTTCCAAGAATATCTCCAACTTCAAAAAGAGTTAATATATTAATTAGTAATCCAAATAAAACAATACAAACAAACGGAAGACTTTTTACTATGTAAAGAAAATCAATATTTGATAGTTTATTAAGAAGCTTTAATTGTGAAGACAGTTTAAAGTCTAAATTGACTTTCGGCAAATTTATATTGATTATTCCTAAAAAGTTATGGGTTTTTATCTTGTTTATCGTCTTCTTTTTAAAAGATAAGCTAATAGGGTTCTGACTAAATGAAAAGGAACGATAAATGGCAGCAAACAATATAGCAGATACACCCAACCATATTAGCCGATTATAAATAAATACCCCTTTAATCGGAATATAAAGTTCATTTTGTTCAGCAACTGTCCAATATTGAGTATAATATTGTAGGGCTAAATCTCCAAAGGGATCAATTAGAGCAGAAAAAAGCCTGTTTTCAGCCTCCTCAGAAAACCCGACCAAAAAGCCTTGCAAAATCAGTAATATCAAAACAAAAATAAACCCAGCCGAAATATTTCTTGAAAATGTTACAACCCCAAAAACGAGTAATCCAGTAAAAATCAGATTTGGAAGAATGTAAATAATATACACATCAAAGTATGGTCTTAATTCAAAAGATTTTAAAAGATCTGGGTTTGTCCCAGGTAAAATAAATCCTAAGCCAATCCCTAAAGCAATGATGAGTATTATAAGGTGTACCATAAAAACTCCACTCAGAAGCTTGGCAAATAGGTATTGTAGCTTTGTAAATGGATATGAGTAAAGTATAAAATGTGCTTCAGATTTATAGTCTCTATATATTCCTACCCCAATTATGGAAGGGTATAAGAAAATAATTAATGAGCTAAGTCCTCCAAATAACATTGCTATTGCGTAGGGGGAATTAACAACCCTAGAGGAGCCTACCGTCATAGAAACCGAGTCGAAAAGACCTGCTGAAGCACCAGAGCTAAATAAACCAATCGCGAAAAAAATGATTACATAAATATAGAATGCAGGTCTTTTGAACCAATAACTTAACTCATGAGAAAAAATATTATTTAACACTATTTAGAATTTTCTTTTAATGTGGTAAAGTATACATCCTCCAGATTTGGATCAACTTTTTTAAATCCTTCATTGGATTTACTCTCAGAGTAAATCCGAATGTTAATTGAATTGTCAGGATTAAAACTCGTTGATAAAATATTTAGGTTTTTATTCAATTCATCGATTTGATCTTTTTCAACGATTTTCATCCAAATTTTTCCTTTTAACTCTTTGGTTGAGTCCGTTGGTTTAATTTGTTTTAGGATTCTACCATTATTCATAATAGCCATGTTGTTACAAAGTTCTTTTACATCTTCAACAATGTGTGTGGAAAAAATAACAGTAGAATTTGAACCAACCTCCCTTAAAACATTTAAAAATCGCTGCCTTTCTGCGGGGTCAAGGCCTGCGGTAGGTTCATCTACAATAATTAGTTTGGGATTATTTATAAGAAGCTGTGCAATTCCAAACCTTTGTTTCATCCCTCCTGAAAAACCGCTAACATTTTTCCATCTTGCATCTTCTAAGTTGGTAATTTCAAGAAGATTATCGATCAATTCTTTTCTTTCCTTTTTACTGGAGACACCCTTTAACATTGCAAAATAATTAAGTAGGCTGTCTGCAGTCATTTTTGGATAAACGCCGAATGTTTGTGGGAGGTAACCTAAAATTTTTCTTAATGAAATATTATCTTCTAGCACATTAATGTCATTAAAGAAAATTTCACCATCGTCAGGACTTTGAATTGTAGCAATGGTCCTCATTAAAGAAGATTTACCAGCACCATTAGGACCTAATAGTCCAAACATTCCAGTTCCAATTTCAAGATTTACTCTATCTAACGCTTTAACACCATTTCTGTAGGTTTTAGAAAGTTTATTTATCGATAATTTCATGTTTCGCAGACTTATATTATTTTTGATTCTTAAAATTAACTAAAAATCATGAAATATTACATATTAGCATTTAAACAAGCATTCAACTTTAAGGGTAGAGCTAACAGACCAGAGTTTTGGTATTTTACCCTTTTTTCTATTATCATTTCCTTCATATTTATACTAATTGACACGCAAGTTTTAGGTACATCTATGTCAGAAACTGGATTAATTGGAGGGATTTATGCACTTATTTCCATTATACCAAGCTTATCTGTTACAATTAGAAGATTACACGACGTAAATAAAAGTGGCTGGAACTATTTGTGGGTTTTTACAATAATTCCGATCCCTTATGTGATTTATTTAGTAATCAAAAAAGGCAATGATGGACCAAATAATTATGGCGAAGCTTCTACAAACTAAGTTTTATTATTTACAATAACCATTATTAATAAAAAACTTTTTCATTTTATATTGTTGTTAGTTGTATT
>ERZ802819.2473-NODE-2473-length-10273-cov-15.9916_pt1 | contig 10273 bp, 6 predicted proteins | sample MGYA00345647_ERZ802819 | MGnify/ENA primary metagenome ERZ802819 (study PRJEB30503, sample SAMEA104212355) | marine metagenome | biome: Westerlies Biome; feature: [SRF] surface water layer (ENVO:00010504) within the epipelagic zone...; material: water... | reverse complement strand
TTGCGATAGCTTTCAAGACGCGTTGTCGACATCTTGATATCGCGTCCCTGCGCGGCCATCGCGGCAAGGGTAAAGCGCAGCGGGTCAGCGCCGTACTGGTCAATGATATCCAGAGGGTCCATGACATTGCCCTTGGACTTGGACATCTTCTGCCCTTTTTCATCGCGCACGAGGGCGTGGATATAAACATCGCGGAACGGCACTTCGCCATCCATCACATACATGCTCATCATCATCATGCGGGCAACCCAGAAAAAGATGATGTCAAAGCCGGTTACCAGCACATCGCCGGGATAATAACGGGCCAGGTCGGCGTGCACCTCCGGCGTGTCATCCGGCCAGCCAAGCGTGGAGAACGGCCACAGGCCGCTGGAAAACCAGGTGTCCAGAACATCATCATCACGGCGCAGTTCGACCGTCTTGCCATAATGCGCGCTGGCAGCAGAAACTGCCGCAGCCTCATTCTCTTCGACAAAGATATGATCATCAGGGCCATACCAGGCCGGAATGCGATGCCCCCACCACAGCTGGCGCGAAATACACCATGGCTGGATGTTGCGCATCCATTCGAAATAGGTTTTCGACCAGCGTTCAGGCACAAAACGGGTGCGCCCTTCCTCCACCGCCTTGATCGCCGGCTTGGCCAGCTCAGCCGCGTTCACATACCACTGGTCCATCAACCATGGTTCAATGACAACGCCCGACCTGTCACCATGCGGCACGCTGTTCTGGACGCGTTCTTCATGTTCAAGCAAGCCTTCGGCATCCATATCGGCAAGAATCTGCTTGCGCGCCTCATACCGATCAAGACCCTGATATTTAGCTGGAATTTCAGGAATTGATTCCATGGCGGCATGCGCTGTCATCAGATTGATCAGCGGCAGATTGTGCCGGCGTCCCACCTCAAAGTCATTGAAGTCATGGGCCGGTGTGATCTTGACCGCGCCGGACCCCTTTTCCGGATCGGGATATTCGTCGGCGATGATCGGAATCGGCCTGTTCGACAGCGGCAGGATCGCCATTCTGCCGACCAGGTGCTTGTAGCGCTCATCATCAGGATGCACCGCAACAGCGCCATCACCCAGCATGGTTTCAGGCCGTGTTGTGGCGATCGAGATATATTCGTCCTCAGACCCTTCAAGCCGGTATTTGAGGTGCCACATAGAGCTTTCCTGCTCACGCTGCTCTACCTCGAGATCTGAAATGGCTGTCAGCAATTTCGGGTCCCAGTTCACCAGCCGCTTGTCGCGGTAGATCAGCCCGTCCCGGTGCATCTGCACAAATGTCTTCACAACCGCACGGGACAAGCCGTCATCAAGAGTAAAACGGTTTCGCGCCCAGTCGGGAGAGGCCCCAAGTCGGCGCATCTGGCGCTGGATCGTACCGCCCGATTCTTCTTTCCATTCCCACATGCGCTCAAGAAAGGCGTCGCGCCCCATATCACGCCTGTCAATGCCCTGATCGGCAAGCTGGCGTTCGACCACCATCTGCGTTGCGATGCCGGCATGGTCCTGACCTGGCTGCCACAATGTATCCCTGCCCCGCATCCGGTTGAAACGGATGAGCAGGTCCTGCAGGGTAAATGTCAGCGCATGGCCCATATGCAGGCTGCCCGTCACATTTGGCGGCGGCATCATGATCGTATACGGGGTCTCTGCAGAATCCGGATCGCTGGAGAATGCACCGCTCGATTCCCACCGGTCATACCACGGGGCCTCGACAGTCTGGGGATCATAGGTCTTTGGAAGCTTGGTATCTGACATGTCGGTTTCTGTATTCTGAAAGCTGACGGCCGGCGCTCTGGCGCTGGCAACGGGGTGACGGCCTGTCTCGAAATGAAAGGCCTGACAGGTGAACGCTGGTGCTAGGGCGTGGTTTTACGCATTATGCCCCGCGCTTGCAACGCATCTTCGGTTGATGAGGCATTTTGCTGCTCTGTCCATTTTTTGATATGGGCTCGCACCAGCAACCGCAGATCGCCCTTGCTGATTTGCGGACGACCTTCGGCGTCAGTCAGTCCTTTGGCCGCCAGATCATCCAGAACGCGTTGCAGGATCATCGCCTCGATGTCTTTGGTGTCGCCATCGCTGCGAATGCCGGGTCGGGCGATAACCGGTTCACGATGTCTTGACGGCTGGCGATCAGCTGTCCCGGACGTTGGTGATGCAGTTGGACCGGCCGTCTTTGCTGGCGTCTTTGCTGGCGTTTTTACCGCAGTCCTTGCAGTAGTGGTGCGGCGGTGAACAACAGCGCGCGGCGGTTCCAGCGCCTTGCCATTGGCGACCTTGTCCGCTTCCTCTGCAAGGCGTTTGATAATATCTGTCGGATCAACGACCTGCCTGGCCGGGCTGCGCCAGACGATATCATCCAGCGTCAGCACGTCACTATCAAGGGTCTCGAGAGCCAGCCCGTTTTCTTCAACGAGCGCGCGGATCGCCTCAAGAGGGTTTTCCTGTTCGTAGGCTCCGTCAGGCTTGCTCACGCGGGCGTCTCCACCATATCAAATCACCGGTCAAAAATCAGATCAGGGATTATCGTTGGTCTGAATTTGCCAGACAATGCCTTCAGCAGATTCGACCGCCGGAACCAAATCGATCTTTTCCAGCTGGATCGCAAGTGATTCCAGATCACTGACTGGCGCGTTTACCGGCAGCACAGTCGCCGACGTCGCCGATGCTTTCACCAGCTTTGGCTGATCTACCACCACAGGATCAGGCAGAACTTTCGCTACAGCCACAAAATCATCTTCCGGCTTAATCTCCGCCTCTGGCGAAATGATGTCGGCAGCAGAGCTGTCCTCTATCACCGCCTTACCATCAGATTTGCCGCCCGAATTGCCACCCGTTGTCTGAGTATCGTCAACAGGCGCGACGCCGTCCTGCTGGTTATAGGCATCCCAATCAACATCCAGCGGCAGATAGCTTTTGTATTTGACGTCACGAACCGGAATGTCGTCCAGCGGGCCAAGCTGGTCCGCCATGCCGAGCGCCGATGCTGTCAGCTGTCCCATCGCCGCTTGCAGCCGGAATCCAGCCTGCAAAATGGCGTGACGCGCGTTGATCATCCGCAGTTCGGCATCGCTCACATCCTGTTCGGCATCAAGCACATCAAGCGTTGTTTTCTGCCCGAACTGAAACTCTGTCGTGATGCCCTCTGCCACCAGTTGCGAGGCGGCAAGTTCAGCCTCGACAGCCGCCATCTGCGCTTGTGCTGCTTCCAGTTCCCGATATCTGTTACGCACATTCAGGCTGACCTGACGCTGTGTGTCTGCCCGCTCCATCTTGGTAGCCTCAAGGCCGGAGGACAGGCTGCGCGCCTTTGCCCGCACCGATCCAGTGGGCATCAACGGCGTCGACAGCGTCACATTGGCGGACAGTTCGGTTTTGTCAGAGCGTGTACCCTCGGCCATTGTTTCATTCGCGCTGAGCGAAAACGCGACGGTCGGTCGCAATGATGCCAGAAGCGCCCGAAATTCCTGTCCCGATGCTGCCAGATTCAGATTGGCAAGCTGGATATCAGGATGCGCATTGCGGGCCAGATCATCAGCCTCGAGCAGGGTTGCCGGCATGCTGGCGGGGACGATATCCGTCTCCAGCCCCTCTGCCGCAAGCCCGGTGAGTGTAAGGAATGCATCCTCGGCTGAACTCAGCGCGGCAAGCGATGAAATCAGTGTGGTCTGCGCACGTGATAAGCGCGCCTCGGCCTGGGCGACCTGCGTCTTGGTCACGGCACCAGCCTCAAGGCGTGCCTGCGCAGCCGCCACATGTTCGCCAAGACGCGCCAGATTGGCATCATTCAAAGCCACCTCACGGCTGGCACGAATAACATCCAGATAGGCTTCGCTCGTTGCCAGGATGACCTGTTGTTCGGCGCCTAGATAGCGCGCCTCTGCAATATCACGCTGCATTGTTCGCAGGATCAGATTTTCGTCACTCTGACCGCCATCATAAATGTTGCGCGAAAGCTTGAGCGTGGCACTGCCGGTTTGCGAGTCAAGAAACCCGTCGCGGGTTGCAGAGGCAGCATCCGCCTTGGAATGTGTGCCAGACAGCGTACCAGTAGCGCGCCACTCCCTGGTCGATTGTGCCGTATCAATATTGTCCCGCGCCGCTGCCCAGTTATTGCGGCTGGCAGACAGGCTCAGACTATTGGTAAGGCTTGCCCGGACGGAGTCTTCCAGCGACAGCGCAAAGGCGGTCCCGGGAATTGCCAGAAATCCGGCAGACACAAAGGACAGAACAGCCGCAAGGCGAAATTTATCAAGCATGTATATGTGCTTTCACATAATTGTGATGGCCAGCGTCCCCTGCACCGACGATCGGTTCAGAATACAAATTCGCGCTTTGTACGGAATTCGTCAAGACGCGGTACCTGTGCGTCGAATAATGGTTTGCGCGCAAATGAACCAGCTGACCGGCTCCACAGGCTGGCAACACCCACCGGATGATCAGAGGGGCGCCACACGGCCGCCAGCAACCCGTCGGGCGACAATTGATCCAGCAATGCATCGGGCACCGCTTCAACCGAACCTTCGATCAGAATGCGTTGATATGGTGCTTCCTTGGCAAAACCGTCTGTCAGACGTCCCTTCACCGCAACCGCATTATCAAGACCGCAAGCAACCAGGGTTTCCTGTGATTTTTCAACCAGCTGGGCACGCGCCTCAATGCTGATCACTGAATCAGCCAACCGTGCCATGATCGCAGCGGCATATCCGGTTGACCCGCCAACAACCAGCACACTGTGATGGGCCTGCACCTCCAGCGCCTGCACGAGGCGGGACAGCACCATCGGCTCCATCATCGAGCGACCACCAGACAGCGGCAGATCTTCATCAACATAGGCAATGGCACGCTGGCTGCGCGGCACAAACTGTTCGCGCGGAATGGATCCGAATGCATCCAGCACCCGTTCATCCGTGACCTTGTTCGGTCGCAGCTGACAATCAACCATGTTCTTGCGGGAATTCGCGAATTGTAAATCGTCCATGTTTCTGTCCGGCACCTGGAAGCAAGATGGTCGAGACGCAAAAGCGCGCCTGTCCGAATTTTATTCTTTCCGATATGTATTCTGTACGAGAGTTATACGGGCAAGCCCGTCTGAATTCAATGCTGCGCAGGCATAACATCGGCTTTAATAAGTGATGTTGTCTGATGTCTCACAGAACTCGCGAAACCGGGCCATGTCCCTGGTGACCTGCAGCCCGAAATTCAGCGGTTCGGCATTCGCCGGTGTCTGCAATTCGATATAGTACCCGCAAATCGAATGGACATTGTTGGAATCACAGGTGTACTGCCTGTTTGGCACGCTGAACCAGGTGCCGTCACGATTCATATGGCCATAGATCGCAGCCGCGTCACCATTGTTGGAACTGCGCGGTTCGCACAGTTCTGCCGGTACAGTGCCCCGTGTCGGATCGCAGGTCCTGATATCATCGCCCGCCGCCCAGTTTGTATACCGGAAACGCATTCCGGGACGCGTTGGCTGGACAAGATTCTGACGCCTGTTGGGCGTATTCAACGCATGGTCAAATTCATAAAATGCCCGATTGCTTCTCGATACGCGGGTGTTACGCATCGCATCAAAGGGCATGCCCCGAACACCGTCACCTTCCCAGAAATGCTGTTGTTCGGTTGCTGCACCGGTTTCCCACTTATAGGTGTAGCGTACGCGAGGGTCGATCCGTGCGCCGATCCATCCGCTTTGCCACTGTGCTGTGTCACCTGTCATCATCACCTTGCGAAGGTGGTTCTGCTCATCCTCGCTGCCGATATTGGCAAGATACCCCTGCAACCCGCAATAAGCGGTGTTATTGTCATCAGCGTGATCAAACGCCTGATCATAGGTCAAAAATGATGGCTGAACGCCGCCATTGGTGCTGTTGTCCTGCTGAAACACTTCACTGTTGGAAACAAAATCATAGAAGCGCGCCTGTCCATCGCCAAAGAAGGCAAGGCGGCCAAGACTGATATTGAACTTGATTATTGCATCCGATGACCGCCCGACAGGCCGGTAAAGTGTCTGCGCCATTGCCCGGCGCCATACATCATCTTTCTGACTGACCGTACTGGCATATTTCAGGACACCATGGTCAGGATACCAGATTGCCGTCACCTCGCGCGGCAGGTTCGGCAGATTGGTCGCGCGATACGTGCTACCGCTCTTCGTCCATTGTGCGTTCTGGATATCCAGCCGGCCATGATAGCCCGGCGTGTAAGCTTCAATCGCCACAAAAGCTGTTTTGAAGCTGTCGCTGCATTGCCGCGGCGTTGCAAGTCCGGTGCTTTCAATGGCGCATAATTCCAGTCGTTTTCTGCTGCGGGTTGACGCCAGCGTCCGTGATGCGGCCTTTTGCGTGACATCATCGGCACCGGCAAACCCCTTACCCACAGCGATATTGGCAATAACTGATTCAGGGTTCCGACCAACGACAGTGAAGAAACCCGCCGGGTCACTCGCAAAGATGTCATCAGACTGTTTTGTCCAGGTGCCTGACCGGGCGCTGGCAGCAGCATCACCTGTTTGTGACGGCACACTGGTGGCGGTTTCTGATTCCCACAATTCAAACAGCTGGTCACCATCGTCATCGATAAAGCAGAAAAAATGACTATTTACCGAATCTGCAATGCCGCGTCGCAACAGCTTTGTCGGGTCAGTTGCCCCCATCTCGGCCGGTGAATTTGACGGCCAAGCCCCGGCTTGTTTGATTGGTGCTGACGGCTCGGTATTCAATGGCAGATGCGCATAGAGACCAGCCACATTTGCCGCTGCTTCGGGTTGGCGCTCATAAATCTGCGTGATCTCTGAGGATGAAAGCGCACGGCTCCAGACCTTGATATCAGATATCCGGCCTTTAAAACCTGACCGGCGATCACCCGGATTGCGCCCGATATAAAGGCGACTGTATCGCGTCGAGATCGGCCTATGCGCCACCGTGGTACCCGTACATTGTCTGATTTGCGTATTCAGCTTGCGACCATCGACAAAGATTGAAGTGGATGCGGGCGTAACCACGCCATTTGCCGATGAATCAAACGTAACGGCAACATGATGCCACCCATTTGGTGTCATTGGCGGTGGGTCTGTGACGCCCAGTGACGGGCAACTTGCAAGACCGGGGACATAGTTCGTTGTCAGCCTGACAGCCGGTGCCCAGCGCGCGGCACTGGTGCCATAATTTGACTGCCCTCCCAACAGATCAATACCAAACGCACCCAATGTCCCATTGCCCCATACCAGAACCGTTCGCTCTCCATGCATGGTGTTTTCAGGCCGCACCCAGACGGACACTGTGCGCGGTGATGCACCAGACAGATTGAATAGTTCAGCCGTGTTGCCTGATGTCTGGATGTAGTTGTTGCGCCCGTCAAAATAATATCCATCCCGCGGTGACTGGCTGTAGGATTTCATATGCAGACACGCCTTCGCGGTGCCTGCCATATCAACCGCCACAACATCATCCGTATTGCCCAGCTTGATCTGAATACGGCGCAGCGCCAGTTCGGCATCAGCATATTGATCGGCACGATTGACGGTGTTGATATTGGACTGCTGAACCTCGGTTACCAGTCGCATGATCCCGATGGTCAAAATCGACAGTATGGTCATATAGACCAGAAGTTCGATCAGGGTCACACCATCGCACGCAACCTGACGGGTTGATTGCTGAGGGTACTCAGAAGCCATAACTCACTCACCAAATAATATAATACCTAAAATTAGTAATTTCTTATATTTTAGGCTACTAAATACGTCTATTAATTTTATGGTGATGAAACCGGCCCATGCGCAACGCGAATTTGCAACAAACCCTGCAGGCACGCGACGGGATCGCCATCCTGTCAGTCATGCTGATCATCGTTATTCTGAGCGTCGCCACGGTGCCGATGATGGAAGTGGCGCGCCAGATCAAAGACCGCGCCTTAAAGCAGCAGTTAGAGGCGTTGCTGAACAAAGAGGCAAAGGAATATCTGGAGATTGGCATCTACTCTTTGCAGCTGGCCGGCAATTTTCCCCCGCCCGGCTATGTGCGTGCGCAATCGGCAGACACCAGAAAGGTTGCAAAGGCTTGCGAGCGGCGCGTTCAGACCATCGACCCGGACATGCTTGGCAGCGCTGGCCTGAGTGACAATACGACGGTCTATAATTCGCAGGTAACCCTTGCCGAGAACAGACGTGTCGCCCAGTTCATTGTCATGAAAACAACGGCACAAGACGGGTATGAACGCTATGCGCTTGTATCATGTGCCACCGCGAATACTGGCGGGCTTGGGATCTATGGCGCAGAAGTGGCGCGAACCAATGCCTCTTTCCTGACGCTGAAATTCGGCAAGTTCTAGCACCTGCCGGCAATCAGATGGGCTTACTTCGGACAACGCTGGGCTCGCGATATCTTCAGCGAAATACCCGTTCTGGCGTCTGGACCACCTGCCTGAAAAGGGATCTGCTGCCATTCAACTGCCTGCGTCTGGATGTTTGTGGCGCGCACATTCCAGCCGACCAGACCTTGCCAGCTTGTCATCTTCAGGCTGGGATCGGAATTGCCGTCACCATCTGGGTCCTGACTATATCTGCCCAGTTCATAAAGGCCGGTATTCGGGTCATACGCATTTGTACCCAGCCGCAGCGGCACAATCACCCCGTCATTTGAAAACTGCCAACTGGCATTCGTGATCAAACGTCCGTCCTGGCCAATGGTGGAGGTCTGGAAGTCCCGCGGATCATCAAGGAATGTGAACGGATCGTTGATATCCCGCAGGTTGCGGTTGGCCTCGATATTATCCAGTTGAAGTGATACTTGGCCGGATGTGGTGTCGAACGTATCAAACTGGAAAATCAGCGAGTAGCGATTCAGCGTTGTCGCGCTGTCATTGTTGATGCCAGTGGTTGAAACAGGCACCGTATCCATGAAATTCTCATACAGATAAACCGTGATATGCTCGCGCCTTGAATACCCCTCCCGGTACATGGGCGCGCTCTTCACATAAGGAAATCCCCGATAATTGTAATTGGCCGGGTTAACAACATCACCTATCCAGCTGAGTTCACGCTTGGCATTGGCACAATGATTAGACATGTTGTCGCCAGGCGGAATGGGGCTATAGCCGCCATCCGGCTGATCAAACTTGACCACGCTGCCTCCGCTCAGACCGCAATAGCCATAGAAATGAACGGGCAGTTTCTTGCCTGCAACGGACACGCTGGTGACATATGAGACCTCCCTGAACGCACCATCGCTGTCGTAATTGCCAAGCGCAAACAGCAGTGCAGTGCCATCTTTCTGCCCACCGCAATTCGGCTTCACATCAAGATTGGTTCGCCCGCTGGCCACCAGCATGCCATCACTGATTTTACCCATCAGCCCATCCGTGCTGAAGTAATTGTCAGGTGATGCGTAATTCAGGTTGAGCAGCGCCTGTCTCACAGCAGGAACCTTGCCTGATATCTGCACCTGGTTCGGCCGATTATTGCTGACACTTACATCTGCGGGCGGGTTGGGAATGGTAAGTCTGGACAGCTGATGATCGGTTTCAAGTCGCACTGTAATATCGGTATTCAGATCATTCGCCACAGCAAACACGAAATCTGCCACGTTCGATACACCACCACCCTGAACGATCTTTTCAGCTGGCATGTCCAGACCGATACCGGTGGTCAGCGGATCCGGCGGTTCGATCATCGAGGTGTGAAACAGGCGCGGATCATTGGTGTCATACGCCACGAAACGCGGCAGAAACACATGGTTTCCCGCCGGCACGCCTGTTGGCGGGTTACCTCCCGTAGCCACACAGGACGGATCATCAACGGTCAGGGTGGCGATGCCCGTTACCTGATCGATTGTGACCGGCGTGCTGCAGAAACACATGGTTTCCCGCCGGCACGCCTGTTGGCGGGTTACCTCCCGTAGCAACACAGGACGGATCATCCACGGTCAGGGTGGCGATGCCAGTTACCTGATCGATCGTAACCGGCGTGCTTATCGAACAGCGGCCAACACCGCCCTCAAGCCCGGTTGTGACAGTGATGCCTTTCTGGATCAGCTTGTTGATGTCGAGAAGAATTGAAGGGCTGCCCGGATCCATACATGTTGCATTCATCTTGAAGGTTCCGGCTGCCAGATTCGCCGTTTCCACAAGCGGGCACCGCGGATCAACCCCGTCATATCGGCTTGTCATGCCAAACAGCGAAACAACGGTCACGCCCGCACCAGCCTTCAGGTCAGCCGACATATTGTCGTTGGTATACGCCCGTGAGCGCACGTCATCCTGCAACC
>ERZ802819.2472-NODE-2472-length-10273-cov-27.1634_pt1 | contig 10273 bp, 11 predicted proteins | sample MGYA00345647_ERZ802819 | MGnify/ENA primary metagenome ERZ802819 (study PRJEB30503, sample SAMEA104212355) | marine metagenome | biome: Westerlies Biome; feature: [SRF] surface water layer (ENVO:00010504) within the epipelagic zone...; material: water... | reverse complement strand
CCCTGTTTCGATTATGATACCACCAGCATCACTTGTAGTTATTACAGCGTTTGTGGCAGAGATAGACGAAACACCAGTTGAGAAGGTTGTCGATCCAAACTTAACCGCAGCACTGTTTACATCATCGGAAACCAATGTTTCACTTCCAGTTTTTGTCACACCAGTTACGCTGTCCAAAGCTGCTGACGTGGATGGTAACCCAAGGCTCAGCGCCGAAGACGATATGGAGTTAATCGAGGTGCTGATCGTATCAGACGACGTAGTTTTTGAACCTACCTGAAAGCTGTAAGTGCCGTTCGACGAGCTACCGCCAATACCATTGAGCAAGCTTTGGCCTGCCCAACTTGTAGTAGCAGAAATGCGATCAATTTCGGTAGTCAGTTGGTCAATCTCTAACTGCAGATTTGCCCGATCATTCCCGTCATTCGTGTCATTGGAAGCTTGCACGGCCAGTTCGCGCATACGCTGCAGAATGTTTTCGACTTCTTGATGAGCGCCTTCAGCTGTGTCAATCAGCGCTTGCCCGTCCATCGCGTTACGGATGGCCATGTTTGTGCCTTTGATTTCAGATGTAAGGCGCGAAGCAATTGCTACGCCAGCCGCATCATCAGACGCGCCATTAATGCGTTTTCCGGTCGCAAGACGCTCCATTGACATTTCCATCTCTTTATTCACGCTCGATGCCGCTGCTTGGGCCATCAAAGCGCCTGTATTAGTCGCGCAGCGGCGCGGGCCAAGAAATCCATTTCTTTACACATTGATACATGCTTTTGGAATCTTGCAACGTCAGGTCTGACCCGCCTGTGTCACAAATTTTTATTTTGTTCGGGTTTTCGTTTTTTAAACCTGCTTTCTATCGGTAGAAGGTGCCCAGCGACAATTAAAATTAAGATATTGATTTAAATATATAAAATATATTACTTTTCTTTCAAAATTACGCCTTTGAAATCATCATGGCTTAAAAAGGCGATGCCTCGGCTGTTGAGATAGAGCATCAACTTTGAAATCGTTCCTACGCGGGTATTAGCTTTATCGTCAGATTGATCTGCTTTTGCTTCAAACCTTTTTAGCGCAGCGATCGACACACCAGAGCCTTCCGCCAACTTCTGTTGCGAAATTCCGAGCAGGCCTCGGGCGGCAATAATTTGGCGTGCAGAGGGAACTTCCATGGGTAAAAACACTGGCAAAAAAGGCTTACAAACACATTTTTGCCGCTCAATTTTGGCTTGTCCAGTATTTTTTAAAGCTACAAGTTCGCCCTTTAAATAACATATCTTGTTGGAATAATGGTGTAATATCAAAATTAGAACATATTTTTCACCGGCCATTTTCTTTGGTCGCGGGTGTTGCGGAACGGGTTTTTAAAAAATTTCAGATCGGCACTGAAAATTATCGAAAGAGCCATAAGATTTCTTCTAATTCGATACCAAAAGTATTTTATCTGCACAACACCATTTTTGATCTTTTTAGTATCTTATAAAGTTAATTAGTATCTTTTATATGGATGATCGTGCATGCACCCGCCTCAATTTACCAATAAAGCGCTGGAATCTGTAATTTGTCCGCAGAGTAAGGCCTATCTCTATGTAAAGGATCCGAAAACGCTGGGCCTATCAGCCGTGGTCACCAAGGGCTCAAAAAGATTTTTATTTCGCTATCGGATTGCTGGTCGGCAGCGCAATATGAGCCTTGGGGCCTTTCCAGCGCTGAAAGTGGCCGATGCGCGGCGCTTGGCGCTGCAACACCACCGGCAAGTGGCCTATGGGATTGATCCGCTGGAGGAAAAAAACCAGCTCAAAGCGATGCCGCGGCTTGAGGCGTTTTTCCATGAGCAATATTTGCCGTTTATCAAGCTGCATAAACCTAGTTGGCATGTGGATGAAAGCCTGTTTCGGTTGCATCTGGCGCCTATATTTGGCCAAAAAACCTTCGTTGAAATTACCCCTGACATGGTGATCCGATATGCGGCTGGTAAAAAAGCATCCGGGTTTTCGGCCGGTATGATCAATCAAAGCTTGGTATTACTGGGGGCGTTGTTTAATCGGGCGCATAAATGGCGGCTAAAAAACGTACCACCCGCGCGCCATTTGGACATTCAATACCTGAAAGATCCGCCTAAATTGAATCGCTATCTCTCAGAAGAAGAGCATATCAAATTGTTTCGCGAATTACTTCAAAGCAAAAATCACATGTTAAAATTCTTTATCGGGTTTTTGCTGCTGACGGGCGCCCGCCGCAGCGAGGCGGCCCAGGCCCGATGGCAAGATTTTGATTTGGAAAATGCCGTTTGGACGATTCCAAAAACAAAATCCGGCCAGTTTCGTACAGTGGCGATCGCAGAGGCGGTTCTGGATCTGTTGCGCGTGGTCAAACAGTTTCATGATCAGCATTCGCTGGAAAACCCATGCGACTTTGTGTTTGGGAATCTGAAAACTGGCCGTCCCTATCAAAATCTATATCGGTCTTGGAACAAGGCGCGCTGCGCTGCGGGCTTGCGCGATTTCAGGCTGCATGATTTGCGCCATAGTTTTGCCAGCATTTTAGTGAATAACGGCGTTTCAATTTATGAGGTTCAAAATTTGCTTGGTCATGCCTCAATCAACACCACCAAACGCTATGCGCATTTGGCCCCCGAAACGCTTCGAAAAAGCGCCCAAGTTGCCGCAGATGTCTATTCGCTAGCCAAACGGGGGGGCGTGGCGAACACCCCCAGCGATCGCCCCGTGCAAAGGCTTTAAATGCCCGGAACAAGCGGAATATCGCAAGCGGTTACAAGAAGCAGGCCGGCAAGCAAAAATAATTTTTTCATTTAGATATCTTTCTCAGCATTTTTGACACGTTTACATGTATCGTTTCACATTCTGGCAGTGTTGCCAAGCGCCGACCCGTAAACTTGAAAGCTTTTTTGAGGCTTGGGCGAAACGCCGTACCGCCTCGAACGAAGCATGGATCCGGAACAAAATACAAAGGCATGGCCTATCGAACACCCTCATATTGAGCGGCGGGGGGATGGCGGGCCGAAAGGAAGCGGAAACCAGCGTGAAATTTGCTCTTATGATCATGAGCGTTGGCGCTGAGGTGCTCGACATGATGCGTATCAAGGATCTGAACATCTGCGGTATCAAGCAATCTACTGATGAGCTGAGCGCCATGTCAGCGCAAGAAAAAATAGCTGCCATGCGGGCAAGCCGCATAAAGCTTTCTGATGCGTCCGAATAGCGCGCATGTCGGCGGGGTGTTTTCTGGCGCTGAAACCATGTGATTTTCGGGGCTTCGCGGCGTTTAATCTGGAAGAGCTTCCTCTGCCGCCCTTTTCCTTTTGAGAATAAAACAAGCCGCGTTTTTGGCTTGGCGCAAAGGATATATATAACTGTTTTGTTGCTAAACCAGCTTGTGAGACACGCGCGCATAGAACAGCTCTGCTGTACCGCTCATGGGTAAAACAGCATTCGACCAAGGCCCATTACGCCACGCTTATCGCCGTTCAAGATCCACAACGCGATTTTGCAGTGCCAAGTAATCTCTAAACAAATCCGCCTCAGTTACGATTCCGATCAAACGGCCCGATATACGATCGATCACAGGAATGCTTTCGCCGACAAAATCTACAGCAATTTCCATGGCCTGTTGCAGAGATGCGTCTGATTTGATTGAAATTGGATCCACCTCTTTCTCAGCCATGGCTGGCCCGTCTGGGGCGCCTTTTAACAGGGTTTGAAGCGCAACTTTGCCCAGAAAGCTTTTATCCGGGCCAATGATATAGGCTTCGGTTGAGCCGCTTTCGATCAAAAGATTTATCGCGGTTTGGCTGCTATCCTCCGGGTTTAGGCAGCAATAATCTTGGTGCACGATGGTTTCAATATTGCGTTCCATCATTTCAAGGCCCGTGCGGCCCGACGATATATCGATGCCCCGATCCAGCAATTGGCGATCAAAGAAGGAATTGCCAAATAAAAGGTGAGACGTCAGCACCGAGGTTACAATGCTGATCATAGCCAGTAAGGCAAATTCATATGATCCGGTCAGCTCTAAGATAATGATCGTTCCGGCGATGGGCGCGCCGATCACTGAAGAAGAAACAGCCGCAATACCACAGATCACAATGCCCACTGCCCCCGGTAAATCCAAGCCAAGTGACGCAAGGATATGCAGGGCGATTGCGCCACCAGCGGCCCCTATAACCAAAGAGGGCGAAAATATCCCGCCAAAAAGCCCCATCCCCAAACATACCGAGGTCAGAATAATTTTCAAAAACAGAACAACAAACAAAAAGGCTAGCGTGTATTGCATTCCGATCGCACCACGCACAGTTTCGCCGCCCAAACCCAGCGTTTCGGGCACAAAGGCGCCCCCGATCGCGGTGATCGCCGCCGCGATAAGAACCGCCCGTGCTGGGGTGAAACGCCCAGAGGCTGTAAAGGCAGCAACTCTGCGAACGCTTAACATAAAGCCCACAGCGAGCACGCCGAAGAAGGGTCCAAGGAGAAGCGCGATCGGCAAAAGAGTGGATAAATCACCATCAAACCTACCGATTTCAAAAAGGGTTGAACCACCCCAAAACAATTCAGTGACCCCTGCTGCAACGCAAGAGGCGATGGCAATTGGGGCAATGGCTTTTAGTGAGAAATGTCTAATAATGGCTTCATGGGCAAATATGACACCGGCGATTGGAGCATTGAAACCCGCAGAAATCGCAGCGGCAACACCGCATCCGATGAAAATATCGGTCGAAATTCCGCTTCTTGAGAACCGCTTCAGCGCGCTGCCGATCACCGCGCCAAAATGCACCAGCGGACCATATTGACCAACCGAGGCGCCACCCGAAGCGCTTAAAAAAGCCACCAGCGTCGAAGATAAGCCTGATTTTATATCTAACTCATTATCGGTGCGATGCGCTGCATGGATACTATCAGCAGGCCCATGCCAGCGTGCGATCCCAAGGTTTTTCTTAATCGCTATTATACAAAGCGCCACAAATCCTAATGTGAAAAACTGCGCATAATGAAGCTCAAAGCTCAATAATTGTATCGGAGCGACCACACCGCGAAAGCTTGTAAAAAATTGAACGCCAAGGACAAAGAAATGGGCAACAAAGGCAACAACAAGGCCAAATACAACCCCAACAAGGATCAATTGTATGAGTCTTGATAAAGCTGCGATGAGGTTCGAATTCTCGTTCATGTCGACGTCCATTTTTACGGGGCCGATTTAAGCAGCACAGACAAACCGAGACATACACCAATAGCTGTTTAAAGCGTCATTGTATTTTTTATAAAGGGAAAAACTTGTGTTTGCAAAGTATCAACTGTGCAGATCATGACATTCAGCGGATGACTAATTCCAGATGCGCGTTGCTGTCTCTTTCGCTTCAGCCAAACGTTGCTCATACATGCGCAACTTGGCAGATATATCGCTTTTCTCTTCGGGGATCTCTTCCGCCAAATCATCGGTATTTGTGGAAACACCTTTTAGCTTGTTTTTCAAATTCGCAAAACCGCCCCCACCAGAAGTTTCTGAAGATTTGGATTTTGCAGCTTTCTTAACCGGTGGAACGGGCGCCTTAACAGTTTCGATCGCTTCGTTGGCATCTTTTGTTTGTTTCGCCTCCGATACCTTTACCTCCACAGCGGCTTCAGAGCTGTTTTCTACCGCCTCGGCTTTGTCTTCCACCTGCGCGGTTGCAACGGATTTGACATCCTCTTGGGGCAAGTCTTCTTCAACGCCAGCCTCCTGTGGGGCAAGCCCGGCAAGCCCATCTATTTTCCAATCATGATTCAGCAATAAGGTGCTTTCGGCATCTTTCTCGCGCTCAATAAACTCTGAGAAAAGCCGCTCAAGCGTATCGACACGAGCGGTTAAAATTCGATTTTGGATTTTTAGATCAGCGACTGCTTCGATCGTAAGTACGCGCCGCAAGCTGCCATTTGGTTTCGCAGGCGCGTTTGCTTGATTGGTATCAGCGGTTGTTTCAACATCCGACCATAGGGCGTTAAAGGAACGTTTATTGATGAAATGTTCTAAGTTTTTTTCGTCAACCTGCGCGGTATCTTCATCCCCCGTATTGACCACGGTCGCCAGACGGCCCTCTTGGATATTCTGTTGCAGCTCCTCAAGGGTAAGGTCAGCCCGTTTTGCAGCTTCTTCTAACGAAAGTAACATCGCGGCTCCTACTGGCCTAAAAAGAGGCGTCGAAAGCATCATTATATGACACATTCATCTCCATTAAATCACCCAACCATCCAATTTTATCAACGTCTAAAACATCCCAACCACCCGGTTTGCCCAAGGTAGGATCTGACCGGTATTTAAATGTGTAGACTTTAAAGCTTGTGAAAACCTCTTGTACGCGCGACTCGGCATCCTCGGGCGCAAAGGCATTTTTGAAGAGGGATTTGATTTTCCTAGGGCTTCCTTTTTCGTCAAAGCTGATCGTGTAATAAATGTAGCCATCCAAGATCGCGTCGACATCCTCCGCTTCAATTTCGACCAAAAGTTTCATGATTTCTTCGCTTACCGACATGATTTTACGCGCCGCGGAATCTTGGTAATGTTGCGCAAGCACTTGGCTATATTTAGAAGCATAGCCCGGCAGCGGTATATCGCTCAGTACATATTGCCTGGTGGCCTGAACAGACACGACTCCCATTACCCATAAAGGACAAAAGCTCATTTAAAAATCCTAGTATATCGCTGTTAATCTAAAAGCGTTTCATTTATTTACAAGCAATTATTGCGCCAGAATTGCTAAGCTAACGCCGGTTCTATTTGTCTTACAACGCGTCACGCGTTTCAGATCAGAGTGGTTCTATCTCCACAACGATGTTGTTTTTTGCTTCAAAGTCTAAAATATCGCCGCGTTGCGACAAGTCTTTTAACCCCTCAAGATCGGTGATTTCAAAAACGACTTCTGCAGCATGATCACCTTGCTGCAGAACCGTCTCATTCTTTATGAAACGCACACGATCTGCTTGATAGCTGTCGTAAAATGCTTTCCACTCCTCATACACGCATCCCGAAATTGTAACCTTTGCCATGACTTTCATGCTCGCACCTCGTTCGTTTCTGCGCCAATTAATGATATTTCATAGTTTTGTTTCATTTCGAGAATAAAGCTTTGCACAAGCTTCGTAAATGAAATAATTGGGTTTATGGCCACGAAAGATAGCTTAAAAAACTTGACGGTTCAGTTGCTGTGGGACGCGGGGTATATTTCTGGGTCTTTTCTTTCCCCTCAGCCCCAAAATATGGATCAATTAATCCAATTTATCGAAGCATTTCCTGCTGAACAGCCCATAGCAATGGATCAAATTCCAGAAACATTTGAATCCGCGCTCTTTCACTTAGCCGGATTTGATGGGGCCGCCTTCGACTTGGCAAAAAAATATATTGCCACAAAACTGCTATCTGGTGCGGGTTTGTCGAAACCTGGTTATCAATTCGCAGCGTGCCTTGTTGCGGGCTGGGTCCCGCGCTGGTCTATCGAGAGGCTCACAAAAATTGAGGATTTAAAACTGCGCCAATATGCTCCTATGATTGACCGGATAGGTATCGTTCTGACTGAACTATTTCAGCTGCCTGCCGGCTTTGCCGGGCCCCCAAACGCGCAAATCACCGCGAGTATGCTTCTGAGTTTTGTTTTCTCAGATTTTGACCTACCTTTCACCGAGGTCCAGATCGCAAGCATATTGCAAAGCGATAAGTAGCAAAACGCTTTCTCGACGATGTTACGTAAACAATTGGTTCAATCGACCGTACATATAAACTATAAGTTTGTTAATGCGATTTACTGCCCATCTTAGATTCTCTTGAAGGAAGCCGGTCTCATGACGAAGCAGTTCAATCGCCTTGCGGATAATGAGAACAAAAAATCAGCCGTCTGGCATGAATTTATAATTGTCGAGCAATATCCTTTGCATAAAATCAAAGCGATTATGGCGCGCCGTGAAAAACTTAAAACTGCAGTTTCCGAGCAAATTTTAATGGCATCAGATCGCTCGTATGTGCCAATGAAATATAAGTGGGTTCCTCAACCTGACGGGGATGTAAAACGGGTCACGGTACCAACAAAGACCAAACGCTGGTGGCAACAACTTCCCGACGGAAGATACCAGATCGTAATCAAATATCGCGGTAAGATACTCGAACTGGAAGCTGGAAAAGAGGCGATTGAGGTTGCGGATTGGAATGATCTTGTGCCAACTTTTAAGCGTATCATCACCTCTATTGACCAAGGTGATTTTGACTTATTCCTTTGATTTAAATTTTTTTAGGAAATTTTTATTTTCAAATATTTTTTATCTAAACAAAAGTTTTCTACAGCCGTACTTCACTGTGACACAGATGGAGGTGGTCATGAACAAATACGTTGGAAAGCAAGCTTACAGAAATTCTGCTTTATCAGCACCTCGCATTGAAGACGCCCATGGCGCGATCACCGTGTGTTTGGACACATTGCTGCACAATTTGAAGGTCCTAGCGGAGGGCCCGGAGCATACAAGCGAAGTTTATAGTAAAATTACCAGCAAGTGTTTGACGGCGATCTATATTTTGCAAACCAGCCTTGATTTTGAAAAAGGCGGGGTAATTTCTGATAATTTGTTCAAGCTATATGAATATGTGAAATATCAAGTTATGGCGACGTCTAAGAAAGAAGCTGCTAATTTGGATCAAGCAATCGAAGTGGTCACTGAAATCACCACAACATGGCGGGCTATTTCCTAATGTTGGACACGGTCGAAACCATAGGCGCATCAGATTTGGATATGCTCACGCAAGATTTGCAATCTTGCTTGCGGAGCCAAAACATTGATGAAGCGCTGAAATTGGCCGAGAAACGCCATAATATGATCGTGGCTTTGTTTGAGGATTTGGAAAGTAAAACGGCGGAAATGTCAGAGATTGCCGGCAAATCCATGCAGGACCTGTCATTTGAACGGTCCATCTTGCAGACTCAACGCTCAGTTGACAAAACGGCCTTCGTTGCGCGCCGTACAGCTTTGAGCGCATATATGAAGCAGCCCTAAGCCCGGGCCAAAGACAAAAAATAGTCTGAAAACTTAAACAGGTAAGACATACTCGAAGAATATTCTGAGCATTTGCGCATCAACAGCTTTTAAATCGCTTTGCAAACTGGGATCACCCGTCAAGGCAGCAACTTTTCCGCCCCGATTGTATAGGCTCATCAATTGCTTCGGCGATGCGCGCCCATAGTCACATTTGTTGAAAATAACAGATAAATTTGTAGGTGAGACGCGCAAAATCTCATCCATAGAGCCGGTATTCATTTCTGCGGGTAAAACCATTACAACATGTACATGGGAGAAAATTTGCCCGTCGCGTTTAAATACTGCGCAAAATTCAGGATGTTTTTCCCACGCTATCTCAGAAATTTGCGCTTGAGGGGCAAGAATGTTGGATGCGCTGCATATTTTTTGGCGGCTTTGTGGAAAGTTTAACAAACGCGCGTAAAAGCTCAGTCGGTCGGTTTCAAACAAAACCTCTTCACTCACGTGGAGCACCTGCGGTTTCTCGCTAGACTGCTGCGTAATATTTTGCATTAAGCCCGCGATCAGCGTCGATTTCCCACTGCCGGGAGGGCCAATGAACACCACATTCTGCCTTGGCTGAAAAAGTTCTGCGGCTTTAGGGTCGATAAATATCTCCACCAACCGGTCCAGAAGCGCGTCTTTTTCGATCGCTCCCTCAAATTCGCTTATTTTGATTTCTGCCTTGATGAATTCTGAGCTGAGGCCAATGGCCAATAAATCCCCGAAACCGAGCCCCGGCGCATTGCTCTCAAGACTGGCTGCATGAGCGGATTTTTTTTCACTCGGTAAGTTAGCCGGCGCGGCCTCTTCAAAACTCAGCGGTGTCGCGCCATCAGCGTGTGTTTCCTCAGGCGGGGGCCCAGAAATAGGAGCGGTTTTATTTTCCACATCATCGAACAAGGATGCAGGGGCCGGATCCCCAATTTGTGTGTCTGTTTGAATGTCTGGTGCGCCATCAGTAGTGCTGTCGCCGCACGCCGCAACCGGCTTGGCTGGCGCAAGCGCATCTGTTAGCGTTAAGCTGTTTGCCTCTATAGCCTTGCTCAACGCGGATAGATCTAGCGTGGTATCGGCATCTAAATCAGAGGTTTGCCGCTGATGGCGAAAATCATCCAAGCTGTTTTTTGCAGATTTCAACCAGCGTTCAGCATCGCGGCTATTTTTAACCGGTCGCTTTTTGGGCGGCTCGATTGAGGCCGTAATCTCAACAAAGCTTCCCACATTTT
>ERZ802819.2470-NODE-2470-length-10284-cov-8.47981_pt1 | contig 10284 bp, 8 predicted proteins | sample MGYA00345647_ERZ802819 | MGnify/ENA primary metagenome ERZ802819 (study PRJEB30503, sample SAMEA104212355) | marine metagenome | biome: Westerlies Biome; feature: [SRF] surface water layer (ENVO:00010504) within the epipelagic zone...; material: water... | reverse complement strand
CGAATATTTAATTAAAGAAGCCATAAAAGAAATAGATGGAGAGGAGTATGGAATAACTACTCACTTTGCCTATGAGTTCGAAGATGATAATCAATATGAATATATAAGATTAAAAACTGCACATGACCCAGAACCAGAGTTAATTGATAGAGCAATTATTACAAAATTAAAATCTGAAAATGAAGAATTTTATACAGCTGCTATTGAATTAGATGACTTAGTAGAAATTGAGATGGTAGAAAATCCTGATGAAATTATTGATGATTATTTCGATACCTTAGAAGAATATCTAGAAGGTAGGAAAAAGCGTACTCCTGGTAAACAATGCGATTATTGTGATCAAGCATCTAGATGTGGGCAATTTCCATTAATTAATGCTGAAAAAATAACTAATCGTATTAGAGAAGTAAAAATATCAAAAACAAATTTGGTAAAACTTTCTAATTGCGAAAGAAGAACTGCATGGAATGTTCAGTATGGTCTACCAAGAGAGGACTTCATTGAGTATGAATCAGAATCAGTGGCTACTAAGTTTCATCAATTTTCACAGGAAATTTTAGTAAATAATGAAAAATTTTCTGAAAAGCAAAATATTGAGAGTTTCAACCAATTAACAAATGAAGAGGACGAAGTTACTCGAGAACAGCTTTATTTAAAATACCAACAGCTAGTTTCACAATTAAATAATTATGATGACTTAAAAATAAAAGAATCAGAATATATTTTAGGTTTTACCTGTATCACCGAAGGAAAAGGCTTGAGAGATGGAAAAGTTGTTGACCAGAAAGTAGCAACAATATTTACTGGAAAGTCTGACTTAGCTGGAAGACTTGGTGATATACCAATAATAATTGAGCTAAAAACACGCCCAGAAATACCCGAAGACTCTTTAGAAGCCCAGCTTTATGCTTTAGGAGCTTCACAGCTAATGAAATCTGAAAAAGAAATAATAGTATTGCATATTTACGTATCTGACAATAATGCATCTGTAAAAGAAAGAAAGTTTGGTATTAGTGAACTCGAGTCCGCTAAAGCAAAATTTGAAGATATTGCAAAAAAGCCAGCATCTTGGATTCCTTTTGATGCGTTAAGCCCTAGCCACAAAGTTGGTGAATGGTGTGATTATTGTGAGTTTAAGAATACTTGTACAGAATTTAGATAAGTTCATCTTTAGACTCAAGTAAATATATAATTATTTTGATGGATCTTTCAAAAACACATATTCAATTGGTAGAGAGAGTTTATAAAACTCTTGAGTCAAATATTGCTGAATTCAAAGCCAGAAAAGGCAATTCACTGACTTTAGCTGAGAAAGTTTTATATGGCCATGCTAAAGACGTATCTGATATCTCACTAAATAGAGGAGAAGACTTTGGTGACTTTTTGCCTGACAGGGTAGCAATGCAAGATGCAACAGCTCAAATGGCACTATTACAATTTATGCAAGCTCAACTTCCTGAAACAGCTGTACCTACAACTGTTCATTGCGATCATTTAATTCAGGCATATGAAGGTGCAAACAGTGATTTACAAGTTGCAAATAAAACTCATAAAGAGGTATTTGATTTTTTAAGAACTGCTTCTGAAAAATATAATATTGGCTTTTGGGGCCCAGGTGCTGGAATTATTCATCAAGTAGTTCTTGAGCAATATGCATTTCCAGGCGGAATGATGATTGGTACTGATAGCCACACACCAAATGCGGGTGGGTTAGGTATGATTGCAATTGGTGTAGGTGGAGCAGATGCTGTAGATGTAATGGCTGGCATGCCCTTTAATACAAAAATACCAAAGCTTATTGGTGTAAAACTAACAGGAACATTAAGTGGGTGGACAGCTCCTAAAGACATAATTTTGAAAGTTGCAGAAATTTTAACTGTAAAAGGTGGTACAAATGCAATTGTTGAATATTTTGGTGAAGGAACAGAATCTATTTCAACTACAGGTAAAGCAACAATTACAAATATGGGTGCTGAGATAGGGGCTACATGTTCTATATTTCCTTTTGACAAAAAGGGTGAAGAATATCTGGAATCTACCGGTAGAGGAGATATAGCTTCCCTAGCAAAAGAAAATATGCATTTATTGACTGCTGATGAAGATGTAGTAAATAATCCAAATGATTACTTCGATAAAGTAATAGAAATTAATTTAGACAATCTTGAACCTCACATTGTAGGACCTCACACACCAGATCTAGCTCGTCCCGTATCAAAATTAAAGAACGATGCATTAGATAATAGTTATCCTCTTAAAATCTCAAATGCGCTTATTGGATCTTGTACAAATTCATCATATGAAGATATTGGTAGAGCAGCTTTTATAGCTAGGGAGGCAGCCAAAAAAGGACTTAAGTCAAAAGTGCCATTGATGGTTACACCTGGATCAGAAATTACTAGAGCAACTATTGAAAGGGATGGATATTTAAAAGATCTTGAAGCAATAGGAGCCACTGTTCTAGCAAATGCTTGTGGTCCATGTATTGGGCAATGGAAGCGAGATGATATTGAAGATGGTGAAAGCAACACAATTGTATCATCATATAATCGTAATTTTCCAGCGAGGAATGATGGAAATAAAGAAACGTTGTCTTTTATCGGATCTCCCGAGACTGTAATTGGATTAGCTTTAGGTGGAACTTTGGAGTTTGATTTTTTAAATGATTCTTTAGTAAATGATGAAGGGGAAGAGGTAAAGCTGTCACCTCCAACTGCAGAAGAGCTACCTCCAGAGGGCTTTGCAAGTACTTTAGAAGGATTTGTTCAACCTAAAGAAGATAGTGAGATTGAAGTAGTAATTAGCCCCGATTCTGAAAGGTTGCAAGTGTTGACGCCTTTTGACCAATTTAATTCGAACAATTATCTTGAGATGACAGTCATCATGAAAGCAGTTGGTAAATGTACAACAGACCATATTTCACCTGCTGGAAAATGGCTAAGATTTAGAGGACATTTAGAAAATATTTCTCAAAACTTATTTATTGGTGTTAACAATGCCTTTTCAGAAGAATCAGGAACGGGTGTTAACACCCTTAATAATGAAATTATGACGTTACCTGATTTAGCTAAAACTTATCATGAAAATAATATAAATTGGATAGCAATTGGTGATGAAAACTATGGTGAGGGATCATCAAGAGAACATGCTGCTATGGAACCAAGGTTTAGAGGCTGCAGAGTGGTTTTAGTGAAAAGTTTTGCAAGAATACATGAAGCTAATTTGAAAAAGCAGGGAATACTTCCATTGACTTTTAAAGACAAGGCAGATTATGACAAGATAGACCAGAATGATAAATTAACTATTAAAGATTTAGAGAATTTGAGTCCAGGAAGTAAAGTCAAAGTTTCTTTACATAAAGAGGATGGTTCAATAGTAGATATAGACACAAATCATTCTTTATCTGATGAACAAATAAGTTGGTTTGAAAGTGGATCAGCTTTAAATTTTATTAAATCAAATTAATGGAAAATTTTTCAGAAAAGATTCAATCTTTAAGAAATGAATATAGCGATTTAGATTTAAAAGTTGATGACTTAAATTCAAACCCAATAACACAATTTACAAGATGGCTTGATGAAGCGATTGAAACAAAAATTTATGAACCTAACGCAATGGTTTTAGCAACTGTAAATGAAAATACTCCAAGATCAAGATTTGTATTATTTAAAAACATTGTCAATGATAATTTAATCTTCCATACACACTATGAAAGTCCAAAAGCAATGGAGATATTTGCTAACCCCAGTGTTTCAGGTATTTTTTATTGGGCTGAGATTCATAGACAAGTGAGGTTCCAAGGTAAAGCAATAAAAGCAGATGCAAAAATATCTGATGAGTATTTTAAATCTAGGCCAAGAGGTGGACAATTAAGTGCGTGGGCTTCTGCACAAAGTAATATTATTTCTTCTAGAGAAGATGTCACTAATAGAATTGAAGAGCTTGATAAAGAATATGAAGACAAAGAGATACCAAGACCAGATTTTTGGGGTGGGTTTTCTATTGAGGTAAATTATTGGGAGTTTTGGCAGGGAAGAAGAAACAGAACACATGATAGGTTTAGTTACAAACAAGAAGATACTTCTTGGAAAATTGAAAGGATGTCCCCTTAATGAGACCAATTAAAGTCACGAAAAATTTTATTAATTCCGCTGAGAACTCAGTGCTATACGAATCAGGTAATACAAAAGTTTTAGTTACAGTATCTATATCTACTCGACTTCCAGATTGGCTACTAAATTCCGACAAAGGGTGGGTCACTGCAGAGTACAATATGTTGCCAGGATCTTCTGGTAATAGAATTTCAAGAAAATCATTTGAATCTGGAAGGTCTAAAGAAATTTCCAGATTAATTGGAAGATCATTAAGAGCAGTCTGTAATTTAGGAATTATAAATGGGTATTCATTTACTGTAGATTGTGATGTTTTAGAAGCCGATGGTGGAACAAGAACAGCTTCCATTAATGGTGCTTGGATAGCGCTTAATGATACATTTGAAAAAATGATTCAAGAAAATAAATTACATCAGAATCCTTTTACAAGTAAAGTTGGTGCAATCTCTGTTGGGATTGTTGGAGGTGAATTAATAGCAGATCTTGATTATCAAAAAGATTCAAATGCTGAAGTAGATCTCAATATAGTTTTAGATGAACAATTTGAAATATTAGAAATACAGGGAACAGCAGAAGGTAAACCTTTTCCTAAAGACCATCTTGATCAACTTTTTGAACTTGGAAAAGATTGTATAAAAGAAGTGTTTGAAATACAAAATTAGGTAAATGGAAATACTCTTAGCTTCAAATAATAAAAATAAGCACAAAGAATTATTAAACATTTTTAATGAACACGGAAGTAAACACACTCTATTAGCAAATAAAGATATTCCTGAAGTTATAGAAGATAAAAATACAATTGAAGAGAATGCAAAAAAGAAAGCTCAAGAATGTTACGAAATTTTCAATTCACCTGTACTCTCAGACGACTCTGGACTATTTGTAGAAGTATTAGATGGTAAGCCAGGTGTTTATTCAAAGAGATATGCAGGAGATAATGCTACTGACTCTGAAAATAATCAAAAGTTAATTAATGAACTCAAGACCGCTAGTAATTTAAACGCATTTTTTAAAACAGTTCTTTGTTATTTTGATGGCTCAAATTTTATTACATCAGAAGGATTGCTTAATGGAAATATTATACATGAACCAAGAGGAGATAACGGTTTTGGTTACGATCCAATATTTGAGATAAATGGAAAAACACTAGCTGAAATGACTTTAGGAGAAAAATCAAATATAAGCCATAGGAAAATAGCCGCAGTAAAGTTAGTTGAGAAATTAAATGAAATACAAAAATAAAATTTATTTACTTGTTGCTTTTCTTATATTCTCAGCTTGTGAAATTAAATGGGATATGAACATTGAATTTAATGAAGATTTTTCTGGAAAGTATTCGATTAAATTATTAATTAATGAAGAATTACAGTTGTATGCACTTGATATAGGTGAAGAGTCATCTATTGGAAGTCTTAACGACATTATTACCGAATTACCAGATGGATTTGGCTCTAGTATATTTCAAGAGGATGCATATCTTGGAATACTTGTTCGTAATAATTTTGCAAATATAACTGAACTAGAAGAACAATTTGAACTTCTAAAATCGAACGAAAATACAGCTTTATTATTATTACCAATCGAAGATATAGAATTTCAAAACAATGATGAAGAGTTCAGGATTTATGGATCTTTTGGTGAGCTATTTGATACTGAAAACGAAATAATTAATCAATCAGGCTATGACAATGTTTTTGATGGAAATCTTGGTTTTAAAGTTCCTGGGGATATTACTAAACCTAATGTTGAAGACATTATTGAGAATACGATAATTTTTGAAGCCGATGGAGTAACTAGTAAAACTTTTGAACTTATATCAGAGAATAATAAACCACTAAATCCTCAAAGTATTGCTGTAGCTTTTGTAGTTTTAACAGCAGTATATTTTTTTGTTAGACAATTAAGAAAAACAAAGTAACATTGTCACAATGAAAAAAATTATAATTATTATTTAGGAGCAACGTTTAAAACGTTGTTGCCCTTGCATTGCAAGGGTTTTTTTTTGGATTATGAAAATAGATATATTTGATACAACATTAAGAGATGGCTTCCAGCAGGAAGGGATTTCCCCATCTGTAAAAGACAAGATTGCAATTGCAAAATTAATTGATGATTTAGGGGTAGCTTATATTGAAGGTGGTTGGCCAGGAGCATCTCCAAAAGAGGAAGAATTCTTTGAAACCGCAAAAAGCGAACTAAATTTAAAAAATGCAAAACTTGTAAGTTTTGGTTCAACTAGAAAACTTGATTTGTCTGCAGAAGATGATCCCCAAGTTAAGGCTCTAGTTGATTCAGGTACGGATTATGTATGTATTGTTGGAAAGTCTTCAAAATTACATATAACCAAGGCTTTACAAACAGATGTTGAAAGTGCAATTGATATGGCTGTAGATACAATTTTATATCTAAAATCTAAAGGCAAAAAAGTATTTTTCGATGCTGAACATTTTTTTGATGGATATAAAGAAGATTCAGTAACAAGTTTAAAGATACTTGAAGCTGTTATTTCAGCTGGTACAGATTGTTTTATATTTTGTGATACTAATGGAGGAACTTTACCTGAGGAAGTTAGAAAAGTTCTTACTGAAATTATAGACAAATATCCAAAAACAAAGTTTGGTGTTCATTTTCAGAATGATAATGGCTGTGCTGTTGTGAATTCAATGGTAGCAGTAGACCTTGGAGTTGATCATGTTCAAGGAACTATTAATGGATATGGTGAAAGAACTGGAAATGCTGATCTATGTACTCTTATTCCTAATTTATCTTTAAAACAAGATTATGAAACTATACCTGTAGATTCACTTAAAAAATTAACACAAACTGCAAATCATATTGCAGAACTTGTAAATGTTTCTATAGATTCAAGACATCCATATGTTGGCTCATCAGCTTTTACTCATAAAGCAGGACTTCATGCATCAGGAATGGCTAAAGACAGTTCACTTTACGAGCATATTGATTCTGAAAAAGTTGGTAATTTTACAAGGACTACAGTTTCAGAATTAGCTGGTAGAGCAAGTGTTATTACTAAGTCAGAAGAATTTGGATTAAATTTTAATAATGAAGAGGCTAAGGAGCTTATTCAGCAAGTTCAAAATCTTGAGCATTTAGGTTTCCAATTTGAAGCAGCAGATGCTTCTTTATTTATTTTAATGAATTCAATTCAAGGTATTAAACCAGAGTTTTTTCAATTTGAAAGTTTCAGGGTTTTCTCAGAGAGACGAAACTCAGAGAATGTTGTTTCTGAAGCAGTATGCAAAATAATGGTTAAAGACAACCGATATGTCAAGACTGGAGAAGGCGTAGGTCCTGTCGACGCACTTTCTAAAGCACTAAAGACAGCACTTGAAAATGATTACGAGAATATAAACAACGTAAAGCTAATTGATTACAAAGTTAGAATAATCGATTCTTCCGATGGAACTGAAGCTAAAACCAGGGTATTGATTGAGTTTACAGATTCAAATAGACAGTGGAGCACAATTGGAGTTCATGAAAATATTATAAATGCTTCTTGGAACGCTTTATGTGATGGATTCAATTACTATTTTATGACTACTTAGGTAGATTTTTCTCTTTGTTGATATATATACTATTTTAAAAGAGGAAATTGTCATGAATGAAAAAATTGAAAATCTATTAAAAGAAGAAAGAAAATTTCCACCTTCACAAGAGCTAATAGAAAATGCTAATGCAACAGATTCTTGGTATACAGACGCTGAAAAGAATCGCTTAGAATTTTGGCAAAAACAAGCTTTAACAAGAATTTCTTGGTTTAAAGAACCTACAGAGATACTTGATGATTCAAACCCTCCTTTTTTCAAATGGTTTAAGGATGGTGAACTTAATTTATCTTATAACTGTTTAGACAGACACCTTGAATCTGACGGAGAAAGAGTAGCTTTTTACTGGGAAGGTGAGCCTGGTGATACCCAAAAAATTACTTATCAAGACTTATATGAAAGAGTGTGTAAGTTATCAAACGCACTAAAAAAACTTGGAGTAGAAAAGGGTGATAGAGTAGCTATTTATTTAGGGATGACTCCTGAAATAGTTGTTTCAATGCTGGCTTGTGCCAGAATTGGAGCAGTTCACTCAGTTGTATTTGGAGGATTCTCCTCAGAAGCTCTTGCTGACAGAATAAATGATGCAAAAGCAAAGACTGTTATTACTGCTGATGGTGCATGGAGACGAGGTGATATAGTACCTCTAAAGAATAATGTTGATGGATCTCTAGACCTCACTGATTATGTTGAAAATGTGATTGTTGTTAAACGCACAGAGCAGGAAATTAATATGACGGATGGAAGAGATTTTTGGTATCACGATATAACTGAAAACGAATCTACGGTTTGCGAACCTGAAGTTATGAATGCTGAAGATTTGCTATACATACTATACACATCTGGCACAACTGCAAAACCTAAAGGAATTGTTCACACTCAAGCGGGGTATTTAACTGGAGTTACAACTACTCATCACGAAGTTTTTGATATAAAAGAAGATGATATTTATTGGTGTGCTGCAGACTGTGGCTGGGTTACAGGTCACAGCTATATTGTCTATGGCCCATTGGCTAATAAGACTACAAGTGTTATGTACGAAGGTGCACCAAATGCACCAGATGAAAAAAGACTATGGAGTATTATCGAAAAATATAAAGTCAATATTTTCTATACTGCCCCAACTGCAATTCGTGCATTTATGAAATGGGGGGTAGAACACCCTCAAGCTCATGACTTAAGTTCATTGAGGCTTCTAGGTACTGTAGGAGAACCAATTAATCCAGAAGCATGGATGTGGTATCACGAAAATATTGGTGCGGAGAATTGTGCAATTGTAGATACATGGTGGCAGACAGAAACTGGATCAATAATGATTTCTCCTTTACCAGGTGTTACAAGTACAAAGCCAGGCTCAGCTTGCGGCCCTCTACCAGGGATAGAATCAATAATTATTGATAATGATGGAAAACAAGTTGGTATGGGTGAAGGTGGATTTCTAGCAATTAAGTCACCTTGGCCGTCAATGCTTCGAACCGTTTACGGCGATGATCAAAGATATTTAGATACGTATTGGTCACAATACGAAGGAATTTATTTTGCAGGTGATGGTGCAAAATATGATGATGAAGGCTATATATGGCTGCTAGGCCGTGTAGATGATGTGATGAATATATCTGGTCACAGAATTTCAACTGCTGAAGTCGAAAGTGCGTTAGTCTCTCATCCTTCAGTTGCTGAAGCAGCAGTCATTGGTAGAAGTGATGAAATTTCTGGGGAAGCAATAGCTGCATTTGTTTCATTGATAGGTACTGATGAAGGAAATGAAGATCTTATTGCAGATCTTAGACAACACGTAAGTGATAAAATTGGCCCAATCGCTAAACCAAAAAGTATTGTTATAACTGCTGACTTGCCTAAAACTAGGAGTGGAAAAATTATGAGAAGGCTTCTTAAAGATATTTCAGAAGAGAGAAAACTTGGAGATGTTACAACTTTAGCAAATGCAGACATTGTCTCTGAACTACAAACAAGAGCATCTGATTCAGACGATGAATGAAAGAACTTTTAAATGGGAATTAACACAAGGTCTAGTTCTTGAATTAGTAAGTTTAGATAAAGAAGCTAGAAGAGATTTTTTTAAAAATTTACCTATTGAAAACGTCCCAATGGGTTCTTTAATGGACACTTCAAAAGTTGAAGTTGACGACTTAGGACAAGTTACCTTCACTGTTACGCCACAGGAGTTTCATTACAATCCCTTAGGCACTGTACATGGAGGGTTGGCAGCTACAATGTTAGATTCCTGTAATAGTATCTCGGCTAATTGCCAGTTAGATAAGGGCTTATTAACTATGACAACAGATATTAGGGTAAATTATCTTAGACCTATGACAGTTACTACTGGGGAAGTTACTGCATCAGCTGAGATTGAAAAAATAGGCAGAAGAGTAATATTTGTTACTGGAACTTTAAGAGATAAAGATGGAAAAGTTTATGCAACTGCGAACTCAACAGAAATAATTGTCGAATTCCCACCAAAATAAATAATTCTAATTTGTGCGGATGAGAGGACTCGAACCTCCACGAGCAAAGCTCACTAGATCCTAAATCTAGCGCGTCTACCAGTTCCGCCACATCCGCTAAAATGTCGCGTGGGTCGCCGGGGA
>ERZ802819.2462-NODE-2462-length-10304-cov-24.219_pt1 | contig 10304 bp, 10 predicted proteins | sample MGYA00345647_ERZ802819 | MGnify/ENA primary metagenome ERZ802819 (study PRJEB30503, sample SAMEA104212355) | marine metagenome | biome: Westerlies Biome; feature: [SRF] surface water layer (ENVO:00010504) within the epipelagic zone...; material: water... | reverse complement strand
CCGCCATTTGTGTAGTTTAGTGTCATGGAAAAAAAGAACCCCATGCCGTCTATAGTGTCGCCGTCCACGGTTGTTCCAATGGAACGTGGAAAGCTGCCACCACAGGTTATTGACTTCGAAGAAGTCGTGCTTGGTGCCATGATGATTGATAAAAAAGGGGTTGATGAGGTCATTGATATTTTACAGCCCGATGCCTTTTACCGCGAGGCACATCAGCATATTTTTTCCGCAATGGTCAAGCTTTTTGAAAATTCAGAGCCCATTGACCTTTTGACCGTATCGGCTCAATTAAAAAAAGACCAAAAGCTAAATCAAGTAGGAGGTGATTTTTACCTCATTCAGCTTTCAAAAAAAGTATCTTCCTCTGCGCACATTGAGTACCATGCGCGCATCATCCTTCAAAAATTCATTCAGCGCAGCCTCATTAAAATTTCAAGTGAAATTATCGAGGAGGCTTATGACGAAACCAAGGACGTTTTTGACATGCTCGACAAGGCAGAGGCCAAACTCTATGACGTCAGTCAGGGGAACCTAAAGACTTCTACGGTGAGTGCGCAAAGTTTGGTTATCCAAGCCAAGAAAAAAATTGAAGAAATTGCCAATCAAGAGGGGATGAGTGGTGTGCCTTCGGGCTTCCACGCCGTAGACAAACTGACTTCTGGCTGGCAAAACAGTGATTTGATCATTGTTGCTGCACGTCCGGGTATGGGTAAAACGGCCTTTACATTATCCATGGCGCGAAACATTGCTGTGGATCAAAATATTCCCGTTGCTTTTTTCTCTTTGGAAATGTCTTCGGTACAATTGATCACCCGTCTTATTTCATCTGAAACAGGACTTAGTTCAGAAAAGCTTCGAACCGGAAAAATGGAAGACCACGAGTGGAAACAGCTCAATGTGAAGGTTTCTGACTTGGAAAAAGCACCGCTCTATATTGACGATACGCCTTCGTTGTCCATCTTTGACCTTCGCGCCAAAGCCCGACGTCTGTCTTCGCAATACGGCATTCGCCTAATCATGATAGATTACTTGCAGTTGATGACGCCTGGTGGAAGCAGCAAGGCGGGTAACCGAGAACAAGAAATCTCGACCATTTCCCGAAACTTAAAGGCACTCGCCAAGGAATTGGAGATTCCCGTTATTGCGCTGTCACAGTTGTCGCGTGCGGTAGAAACACGAGGGGGCAGCAAGCGCCCACAAATTTCTGACTTGCGTGAGTCTGGTGCCATCGAGCAAGATGCCGATTTGGTAACCTTTATCTACAGACCTGAGTACTATAAGATTGACGAATGGGACGATGAAGAGCGTTCACCTGCGGCAGGACAGGCAGAATTTATCGTCGCAAAACACCGTAATGGTGGATTGGACAGCATACGCCTAAAGTTTATCGGAAACCTTGGTAAGTTTGACAACTTGGATCAATTTGACGCTCCGGTTGAGTTTCAATCCAAAATAAATGCAGGGGATGAACCCTTTGAGACACCTCGTACCAGTCCAGACGAAGCGTTTGGAACGGAAGACGATGATATGCCGTTCTAGTTAATAGCTTATTTTACTTTATCGACAACTGCCTTAAAAGCATCTGGGTGGTTCATGGCTAAGTCAGCCAATACCTTACGGTTTAATGCAATGTTGTTTGCACTTACTTTACCCATAAATTGTGAATAGGACATGCCGTGTATTCTAGCACCAGCATTGATACGTGTGATCCACAAGGCACGGAAGCTGCGTTTTTTGTTTCTGCGATCGCGGTATGCATAAAGCATGGCTTTATCAACAGCGTTTTTGGCAACGGTCCAAACGTTTTTTCTACGGCCAAAGTAACCTCTGGCTTGTTTTAAAATTTTTTTTCTTCTTGCGCGTGATGCAACGGCATTTACTGATCTTGGCATAATGTAGTATTGATGAAGCAGGCGGAGAATCTCACTTTTAAAGCCGACTTCAGGTTATTGTTATTTTAAACGAAGTTGTTCCTTGATGTTATCGGCGTCGCTTTCATGCACCAACCCACTGTGAGTTAGCTTGAGCTTACGCTTCTTAGATTTTTTAGTCAAAATATGACTCTTGAACGCGTGTTTGCGTTTGATCTTACCTGTGCCTGTAAGCTTAAAGCGTTTCTTAGCACTCGATTTTGTTTTCATTTTAGGCATAACTACTTCCTTTTATTTTTTCGGATTCAACAACATGATCATCCGTTTTCCTTCTAATTTAGGCAACTGTTCTACTTTGCCATAGGCTTCCAAATCTTGTGCTAATCTAAGCAACAGGATATGGCCTTGTTCTTTAAAAACGATTGAGCGTCCTTTAAAAAACACAAATGCCTTAAGCTTTGCACCTTCTTCTAAGAACTTGATTGCGTGTTTTTTCTTAAACTCGTAATCGTGCTCATCGGTTTGTGGCCCAAACCGAATTTCTTTTAACACCACTTTCGAGGCGTTTGCCTTCATTGCCTTTTCGCGCTTTTTCTGCTCGTAAAGGAATTTTTTATAGTCGATGATCTTACACACCGGGGGAGCAGCGTTGGGTGAAATCTCAACCAAATCCAACTCCAAATCTTTTGCCTTCTGTAAGGCCTTTTGCAATGGGTAAACGCCCATGGCTACGTTGTCGCCAACCAAACGTACTTCGGTAGCCCGTATCTTTTCATTGATGCGGTGCTTGTCCTCCTTTATAATCCGAGCAGGTCCCCTGCTTCTTCTTCTACGTATCGCTATAACAAACGAATTTAATTAATTGACTTAAAATAATTTTATTTCATCTGCAGCTTGACGTCTGATCAAATCTGCAAATGATGCTAAGGACATACTCCCTAGGTCGTTTCCTCCGTGGGCTCTAATGGAGACCGTTTCTTGCGCAGCTTCTTGTTCGCCTATGATGGCCATAAAGGGCACCTTGCTCATTTCAGCTTCGCGGATTTTTTTTCCAATAGTCTCGCTTCTATCATCCACGAGGGCGCGAATTTCGTTATTTTCTAAGAATTCTGAAACTTTTTTCGTGTATTTTTCATGCTTTTCACTAACACAGAGCAACTGCACCTGTGTTGGGTTAAGCCATAAGGGGAAGTTTCCCCCTGTATGTTCGATTAAAATTGCCACAAATCGCTCCATGCTGCCAAAGGGCGCACGGTGTATCATCACCGGGCGATGCAACTCATTGTCGTTGCCTTTGTAGGTTAGGTCAAAACGCTCGGGTAAGTTGTAGTCTACCTGTATGGTGCCCAACTGCCAGCTTCTGCCCAAGGCATCTTTTACCATAAAGTCGAGCTTGGGTCCGTAAAAAGCGGCCTCTCCCGTTTCCACTACATAGTCCAATCCCTTTTTGTCTGCTGCATCAATAATCGCTTGCTCCGCCTTTTCCCACAGTTTAGTGTCGCCGATGTACTTCTCAGGTTTTTCAGGATCACGCACCGATACTTGGGTTTTAAAATCGCTAAAGCCCAAGGCATTAAATACGTAGAGTACCAAATCAATAACGCCCATAAACTCATCGTTGAGTTGTTCTGGCGTACAGAAAATATGCGCATCGTCTTGCGTAAAACCACGTACCCTTGTAAGTCCGTGCAACTCGCCACTTTGCTCGTAGCGGTAAACCGTGCCAAATTCGGCAAGTCTAATGGGCAGGTCGCGGTAGCTCCAAGGCGAGGCGTTGTAAATTTCGCAGTGGTGTGGGCAATTCATGGGTTTAAGCAAAAATTCTTCTCCTTCTGCAGGGGTGTTTATGGGCTGAAAGCTATCGGCGCCATATTTTTCATAGTGACCCGAAGTCACATACAATTCTTTTTGTCCAATGTGCGGTGTTACGACTTGTTCATAGCCCGCTTTGGTTTGCGCTTTGCGCAAAAACTGCTCGAGTCTTTCGCGCAGTGCTGCCCCTTTGGGCAGCCAAAGCGGCAGGCCCTGTCCTACTTTCTTGGAGAAGGTAAACAGGCCGAGTTCAGCGCCCAGTTTGCGGTGGTCGCGTTTCTTTGCTTCTTCCAGCAGTTCGAGGTGTTCTGTCAGCAGTTTTTGCTTTGGAAAAGATACCCCGTAGATACGGGTAAGCTGTTTGTTTTGTTCGTCACCACGCCAATAGGCACCGGCGATATTGGTGAGTTTTACGGCCTTGATGATACCGGTATTTGGAATATGTCCACCGCGACAGAGATCGGTAAAATCGTCGTGATCGCAAAAGGTGATGGTGCCATCATCCAGGTTTTCAATAAGTTCTGTCTTGTATTCGTTTCCTGCTGTTTTATAAAACGAAAGGGCTTCTGCTTTCGCTACCGAGCGTAAGGAAAAGGCGTGTTTTCCTCTTGCGAGTTCAATCATGCGTTTTTCAATGGCCGGTAGGTCTTTTTCTGAAATGTTGTGTTCACCCGGATCGATGTCGTAATAGAAACCACTGTCAATGGCAGGGCCTATGGTGAGTTTGATGCCGGGGTACATTTGTTCAAGCGCTTGCGCCAAGAGGTGTGCACTGGAGTGCCAAAAGGCTTTTTTGCCTTCGTCATTATTCCAGGTATACAATACCAGCTCACCATCTTCTTGAAGTGGGGTAGTGGCTTCTGTGGTGGTTCCGTTATAGGACGCAGAGATCACCGCACGGGCAAGGCCCTCGCTTATGGATTGCGCTACCTCAAAGGGTGTACTGCCGTTGGGCATTTGCTTAATGGCCCCGTCGGGCAAACGAATGTCAATTGTTGTACTCATGGAACAGCAAAGATAAGCGGATTGTGGGAGAGGTCAAGCACTTTTTATGGCTTAATCTATTTTTGGTTATCTAGGAGCTTATTCTTCGCCAAAAAGCCCTTTGACCATCAGTCGGATGCCCCAAAAACCGAGGGCAATAGAAGCGGCACACATCAGTATGGCAACGCCCAAAACGGGAATATACATGGCGTGTTCTTGGTTTTTAAAGGCAGAGGTAAGTACTGTTGGACCAATAAACGCCAGCACCACGGCGTATGCCATAGCGCGAAGACCGCGAAAGAGGTTTCTTTTGTTCATGTTTATTCTTCTACGGCTGTAAAGATAACACTATCTCGTTCCACCACCCTAAAATAGCCCAGCGGAAAGGCATTGCTGTTGGTGGTGTTTTGGATGTTACCCCGTAGGGTGGACTTGGCCGTTGCAAAGGGGCCGCCACCGTCTTGTCCGGCGTGGGATATCAAGATTTGCATATAGGTATAAAAATCCTTGTCTGCGCCCATAAGGTAAACGGGGGTTGGGGTGTTTTTTGGAAAATACTTATCGTAGAAAAACGAAAAACTAATTTGATTGCCGTTATAAAACTCATCTCGTGTGACAAACAGGTTGTTGTAACCAAAATCCATAAGGTAGTAGTTGCCTTCTTCGGGTCTGTCTGTAAGCGTTACGATGGCTTCAACTTGATCGCCAGAAATAAGGGTGTTTTCCCCTTGCACCACACTGTCAAGTGGGGTTGACAGCACCAACGATGCGGTGGCGGTGTAGGTGGCGTTATCAACCGTTAGGCGGAGCGTAAAGCTGTCGTTTTCATTTATGTCCACATTATACACATAGTAATGCCCTGCTGCATCTTCTTGCGCCGTTACCAATGCATTGGGTGTTTGGAGTGAAACCGTTGCATTGGACACTAAGGGCACTTCTTCGTCGTAGTAGTCGGTTGTTCGAGATAGAATCACTTCCAGTGTTCCTGAGGTTTCACCGAGGTTGCGCCACAGCATGGCGTCTATCACCAATTTGTTTTCTGCTGCTGGCAGCTTCACATCTATGGGGTCTTCACAGCCCATGATTAATACCAATACACATATTATTTTTTTCATCAGAAGCGTATGTTATAGGTTACAGAAGGAATGATACCGAAAATGGAGAGCTTATAGGCTTGGTTTTTTCCTGTTTCGGGATCTTGTTTAAAGCTGATGGTAGCGGCATTTCTACGATTATAGATATTGTAGATGCCAAACACCCAGCTGCCTTTTATTTTTTTGTCTTGTTGTTTTGCTGGGGTTAGTGTTGCGGCAATGTCTATGCGGCGGTAGGTGGGCAGTCGCTGACCGTTGCGTTGTCCAAAGCTCGGCACACGGGTTCCCATAAATTCATATTGCCCCAGTGGATAGGTAATGGGCTGACCCGTTTGCAGTATCGCATTGGCATCCCATTTCCATTTTTTACTGTGATTATAGCTTAGGTTTAAGCTAAGGTCATGGGTTTTGTCATAGGCCGATCGGTACCAATCTCCTTGGTTGATGCCGGGCTCGTTGGGGTGCTGCCCGGGTGTTATTTGTTCAGCGCGCGACCAAGTATAGCCCGCCATTCCCGTGACTTTCCCTTGTGTTTTTTTAAACAAGAGTTCCAGGCCGTAGGCTCTTGCGGTACCGGGGAGTAGTATTTGCTCTATGGCTTCATTGGCAACCAATTCTGCACCGTCAATATAGTCATACCTGTTGTCGGTGTGTTTGTAGAACACTTCGGCTTCGAGTGAATTGCCGTTTTCGCTTTCCGTTACATATCCCAACGCCCATTGGTCGGACTGTTGGGGTTTGAGGTAGCGCCCACTGGGTGTCCACACGTCTAGGGGTGTGGGGGAGGTGGTGTTGGATATAAGGTGTAAATATTGGTTAACACGCTGATAGCTCGCTTTCCACGCGCTTCGTTCTTGGCGGTAGGCAAGGGTAAAGCGGGGTTCTAAATTGGTATAGTTTTGCTTGCTTTCCGCTTTGCTGTAAAAACCTAGGGCAGTGCCTTGTTGATAGATGCCCAAGCTTGGGTTATAGCTAAGAGGTTGGTTGTTGGCATATTCCAAGAGGCCGGATTGCGCCAAGCGGTTAAACTGGTTGATACGCAGGCCGTAGTGCAGCGCCAATTTTGGTGCGATATCGTGTTTGGCACTTAGGTAAACGGATCCTTCGGCGGCAAACTTATTTTGCAGTTGTTCGGTATTAAATCCAGATGTAGCGGTGAGCGGCTGTATATAGCCGGGGTTAAAGCTATAGTAGGTGGCTTGCACGCCTGTTTCCAAGGTGATTTTTTCGGATATGTTATAGCTCAAATCGTATTTGACATTAAAATTCTGAATACCCGAATCCCAGTCAAAGCCGACAAAGTCAAGTGCGAGTCCGTAGTAGTAGTCGCTGTAAATAAGGGAGAGGTTCCCAAACACTTTAGGCGAAAAAATACGGTTCCAACGCAGGTTGACAACGGTATTGCCGTAGATGTTTGTAAAGGTATTGTCAAAGGCCACCACGTCACGTCCAAAGTAGCCCGAAATCAGCAGGCGGTTTTTGTCGTCTATGGGTAGGGTGATTTTGGTATTCAGGTCATAGAAATACGCCAAGTTGGGTTGGTCAAAGGCTTTTAGGAACAGGTGGGCGTAGGTTCCCCTTCCTGCGAGTAGAAAAGAGCCTTTTCCAAGCGGCCCTTCTAGCAAACCACGACTTGACACAGCGCCTATACCGCCGTTAAACCGCAAGCGGTCTTTGGCGCCTTCTTTTTGGTCAATGCGCAGCACGGAGGATACCCTTCCGCCGTAGGCTGCCGGAATACCGCCTTTGTAGAGTTGGATGTCTTTGATGGCATCGGAGTTAAAAACCGAGAAAAAGCCAAAAAGGTGGGAGGAATTAAATATGGTTGCCTCGTCAAGGAGGATAAGGTTTTGGTCGGCGCCACCACCACGGACGTTAAACCCCGATGCGCCTTCGCCTGCACTGCTTACGCCGGGCAGCAGTTGGATGGTTTTGAGTACGTCTGATTCGCCAAAGACGACAGGCGTTTGCTTGATGGTCTTGGCCGATAGGCGGTTGATGCTCATTTCGGGCGAGCGCATGCGTATGCGTTCAATGTTGTCTGTGACCACCACTTCGTCGAGTTCCTCGCTTTGCACGGCTAGGGTCACGTCCAAAACGCGGTTTTGGTCTAAGGAAATTTGGGCGCGTTTGGTTTCAAACCCAATATTTTGATAGATGATTTGATAGGTACCTGCGGGTAGCGTAAGGGAATACACGCCATAGTTGTTACTCACCGTTCCGAGGGAGGTACCTTTGGCATAGATGGTAACGCCCAGCAAGGTTTCTTGGGTATCGGCAGCTGTTAGCGTACCGCTAAGGGTGTAGGATTGTGCATAGGCGTTTAGTCCTACGCACATCAGTAGGGTAGTGATGTAGCGTATCAAAGCAATTTTTTTCAAAGATACGCAACCTAGTTTATGCAGCTAATGCCTTGTCTAAATTTTCTTTGATGGCAGCGAGGAAATCTTCCGTTGACAAATAGTCTTCACGTGTCATTTCTTCTTTGTGAATAAGCATGGCGAGGTCTTTGGTCATTTGACCGCCTTCTACGGTTTGGACACAAACCTCTTCGAGCTTGGTACAAAAATATGCTAGGTCGCGGTTGGCATCCAGTTTGGCACGGTGTGCCAATCCACGGGTCCATGCAAAAATAGACGCAATGGGGTTGGTAGAAGTTTCTTTCCCTTGTTGGTGCTGGCGGTAGTGACGGGTCACGGTTCCGTGTGCAGCTTCTGCTTCCATGGTTTTGCCGTCTGGCGTTACTAGGGTTGAAGTCATCAGTCCAAGCGAACCAAAGCCTTGGGCTACGGTATCGGACTGTACGTCTCCGTCATAGTTCTTACAGGCCCACACAAAGCCTCCGCTCCATTTCATGGCTGCGGCTACCATATCGTCAATAAGACGGTGTTCGTAAGTGATGCCTAGGGCTTCAAACTGATCGATAAATTCGTTTTCAAATACTTCTTGGAAGATGTCTTTAAACCTACCGTCATAAGCTTTCATGATGGTGTTTTTGGTAGACAGGTATAGGGGCCATTTTTTACTGATGGCACGGTTCATACACGAACGGGCAAAGCCGTAAATGGACGAATCGATATTGTACATACTCATGGCTACGCCACCTTCTTGGAAGTCGTATACTTCCCAGGTTTTGGCTTCGCTGCCGTCTTCGGGTGTAAAGGTCATGGTGAGTTTCCCTTTGCCTTTGATTACGGTATCGGTAGCACGGTACTGATCGCCAAAAGCATGACGGCCAATGCAGATGGGTTTTGTCCAGCCTTGCACATAGCGGGGTACGTTGCTCATGATGATGGGTTCACGGAATACGGTTCCTCCTACAATATTACGGATGGTACCGTTGGGCGAGCGCCACATTTCTTTAAGGCCAAACTCTTTTACGCGGTTTTCGTCTGGTGTGATGGTGGCACACTTGATGCCTACGCTGTATTTTTTAATGGCTTCCGCAGCATCGATGGTAATTTGGTCGTTGGTGGCATCACGGGAGGTAACGCTGAGGTCGTAGTACAACAATTCTACGTCTAGGTAGGGGAGGATAAGTTGTTGTTTGATGAAATCCCAAATGATACGAGTCATTTCATCTCCGTCCATTTCTACTACTGGGTTTGCTACGTGGATTTTGGCCATGGTTGTTTGTTTAATGGGCGCAAATATACATCCCGATGAGGGTATAAAAAAACAGCAGCTCAATATTTTGAGCTGCTGTGTTGGGTTTATAACAAAAAATGTCGTGAAAAAAGGGGTTGTCCCTATTTGACTTGACGTTCTTTGATACGTGCTTTTTTACCGGTGAGGTCACGGAAGTAGTAAATACGTGAGCGACGTACTTTACCACGTGCATTCACTTCTATTTTCTGTATGCCGGGAAGGTTCATGGGGAATATACGTTCCACGCCAACGGTTCCTGACATTTTACGGATGGTAAAAGTCTTGGTAGCGCCGCTTCCTTTGATTTGAATCACGACACCCTTAAAAAACTGGGTACGTACTTTCGCCCCTTCTCGGATTTCGTAATAAACGGTTATGGTATCTCCAGCTTGAAAGCTTGGCAATTCTTTTTTTGGTACAAATTCGTCCTGTACGTATTGTAGTAAGGCCTCCATTTTTTTTTTTTAAATGATAGCTATGAAACATACACGGACCTCGCCAGCGGTTTCAAAGCGGATGCAAATATAATTCATATCCTTTACTCCACCAAACGGGACAAACTCATATTTTTTGAGATTTGTCCTTTTTTATTTTAAGGTTACTCCTTGTCTATCTGCAAGATATATCGTAAAAAATCATTGATCCTAATAGTTTGACATTTTTTCCGTAAAATTCAATTTTTTCTGGAAATATCGAACTTATTAGTTTTTGTTTATGCGCTAGAGGACTATCAAGATAGGTTTGTTTTAAGTTTTCTAAGTGGCTTCAAGGGCATCGGATTTCCATTTCCATTCGGAATTTGAAGTAACCAATACGTCAGAAAAATTTTTTGAGGTGTAATGTTTCATATTTAGCGTAAAGCATGTTGTCACAATTATCATTTTTCGATGCGATA
>ERZ802819.2457-NODE-2457-length-10316-cov-6.15915_pt1 | contig 10316 bp, 8 predicted proteins | sample MGYA00345647_ERZ802819 | MGnify/ENA primary metagenome ERZ802819 (study PRJEB30503, sample SAMEA104212355) | marine metagenome | biome: Westerlies Biome; feature: [SRF] surface water layer (ENVO:00010504) within the epipelagic zone...; material: water... | reverse complement strand
GCAGCTTGGATTTCGGTCAAGCGTTTGAGTTAGCTCGCGTGCCGCTTGAACAATTCATGCTTGCCAACACGCGCCCTGAAGAACTCGCTCTCATGGTCAAGATCTCCAATGAAACGCCACCAGCGACACCGGCGGACGTTTCCTTAACGACTCTCGTACCGGCCTTTATTCTTTCGGAATTGCGCGCCGCCTTCATCATCGGCTTTGTGGTCTTTCTTCCTTTCCTGATCATCGATATGGTCGTGAGCTCCGGTTTGATGTCTGTCGGAATGATCATGCTCCCGCCGGTGCTCGTATCGTTGCCGTTCAAGTTATTGCTTTTTGTGCTGGTTGATGGATGGGCCTTAATCGTTACATCTCTTGTGAACAGTTACGCGTAGGTGACCCATGAGTGAAGCGTATGTGGTGGAACTCGCCACACAATTGATGTGGACAGCGGCGATGCTGGCGGCTCCCATTTTGCTTACCGCACTCCTTGTTGGCCTGGCCGTCTCACTTTTTCAAGGACTCACGAGTCTTCAAGACCAGACATTGTCTTTCGTACCCAAGATCATTGCAGTCGGGATCGCTCTGGTTATTGCTGCAAATTGGATGGTTCAAAATCTTGTGAACTTCACGCGGAATTCGTTTGAATTGCTGCCCGGAATGCTTGGATAGGTATTCCCTTGTTTGAGTTGGGCATTACCACCGAGCAGGTGATCGGCTACCTTTTGGTCTTCGCCAGAGTGGGTGCTTGGGTATGGTTGACGCCGCCCCTCGGGGGACCTTTCTTGCCGCCACAAGTACGGGTCTTGACGGGTCTCGCCTTTGCCATCCCAATGACCCCGGGAGCCATCGCCGCATCCGGTGGTATATCGCTGGATCCTTTGAATCTTCTTTTCCAGTTTGCCATCCAAATCGCAATCGGAGTGGCGCTTGGCCTTGCGTGCCTTATCTTGCTCTCAGCTGTGCAGTCGGCTGGCGCAGTCATCGACGTCATTGGTGGGTTTGCCCTAGCGCAGGCTTATGACCCGCTAATGCAGCAGCAGGCCTCGGTGATCTCGCGCGTGTACCGACTGTTGGCTGGCGTCTTGATTCTGGTGTCCGGTGCGTACTTGATCATTCTGGCGGGATTCTCAACTACTTTCGAAGTGCTGCCAATCGGGGCCGGCCTGAGCACCGAATTGACGGCTATGACTTTGACGGAAGCCTTGAGTACTGCTTTCCTAGCTGTACTGCAAATCGCAGGACCCATCATCGCGATTTTGCTGTTGGCAGATATTGGATTAGGTCTCTTGACGCGGGTGGCTCCCACAATCAACCTCTTTGTTCTCAGCTTCCCCGTCAAAATCGGTTTGACGCTCTTGCTAGTCGGCATTGCGATTCCGCAAATCAGCCCGATGCTGGCGGGCCTCACAGACGCCTCTGTGGATGCCATGCGTGGAATAGCGGGAGGGTGATGTGGCTGACTCTTCAGTGAAGACCGAGCAACCAACCCCGAAGAAACTTAAAGAGGGGGCGAAGCAAGGCCAAGTTCCCCGTTCAGCAGATATCGCTGCCTGGACTGGACTACTCGCCTTAAGTTTTTTGCTGCCATTCTTCATCGGATATGTCTCAGACGACCTGCAGGGACTGCTGAAGATGATTCCTGAAATTGCTCGCGAACCGAGCCCTACTCGGCTCGCAAGCATCGTCATGCCTGCATTGCTGTCCATCTCCATAATCATGATTCCCTTACTGCTTGCCATTTTGCTCGTTACGCAAGTTTCTGGTTGGGTTCAAGGGGGAGCGAGGCCGCATCTCGCGCGCGTGCAGCCGAAGACCAGCAAAATTAGTCCCCAGCAAAATGGGAAGCGAATATTTGGAACACGAGGGCTGTGGGAGTTGGCCAAACAGATACTGAAGGTGTCTGTCATTGGCCTGGTGCTATGGGTTGTCATCACACGAACGGTCGAGATCATCTTTGAATCTGGCCTGCTCTCGCTCAGTACCTTGACGGAGATCGCTGCATCCGAAGGAACCCGACTAGTACAGGTCGTGATCGCGGCGGGCCTTGCCATTGCCGTCGCCGACTACTTCGTGTCGCAGCGTCGAGTGCGGCGAGAATTGATGATGTCAAAACGAGAGGTAAAGGAGGAGCTGAAGCAGTCTGAGGGTGACCCTCTCTTGCGTGCAGCCCTTCGTCAACGTGCTCTCGACGCGTCGCGCAACCGCATGATGGTGGACGTCGCCATGGCTGATGTGGTGCTTGTTAACCCAACCCACGTATCTGTTGCGCTGAAGTACAACCAGGCCATGGGAGCGCCCCGGGTTGTCGCCAAGGGAGCGGGCGTCGTGGCGGCGAGGATCCGGGAGATAGCCACGGAGAATCGGGTGCCTCTCGTTGAAGATGTGCCCTTGGCGCGGGCGCTTTACCGCAATTGTGAAGTGGGAACCGAGATCCCAGCAGATCTGTATACCGCGGTGGCCCGCGTCCTGGCGTTCATAATGACTTTGAAGAAGCGAGGGGTCCATGCGGGGCTGCACACCGCCCGAGATGTAGATCGAACAATATTTATCTGATTTTCCCTAAAGTCCTTGCTGCCTCCGCCGATACGGCTTTTGCCAGGAAGGCATGTAATTCCCATGGATGGAACTCCTTACTCAAGGGGCTTCTGTGCGGAACCTTCGCTTGACCCAGTTCGCGGTGCCGTTTGCCGTCGTCATGGTCATCGTCATGCTCATCATTCCCCTGCCCCCATTTGTCCTTGACATTCTGATCGCCTTCAATATCGCAGCGGCCCTGACGATGCTGCTGGCCGCGATGTACGTGAAGAAGCCCCTCGACTTCGCTACGTTTCCAGCCCTCCTGCTTGTCGCAACCCTGTTCCGACTTGGATTGAACGTCAGCGTCACCCGTCAAGTGCTCCTCAACGGATACGCGGGTCAAATCGTCGACGCCTTCGGCAGCTTCGTTATTGGTGGATCAATCATCGTTGGCCTTGTCATCTTCTTGATCCTCGTCGTCATTCAATTCATTGTGGTCACGAAGGGAGCAGAGCGCGTGGCTGAAGTCGGGGCGCGATTCACCCTCGACGCGATGCCGGGCAAGCAGATGGCCATTGACGCTGATCTCAATGCGGGACTCATCAATGACGCTGAAGCCCGACGACGACGCGAAGAAATTGGAGCTGAAGCTGACTTCTACGGTGCGATGGACGGCGGATCCAAGTTTGTCAAAGGAGACGCTATTGCTGCAATCTTCATCACCATCATTAACTTGGTCGGTGGCATGGCGATTGGAATTGCGCAACGCGGCTTGAGTTTCAACGAAGCCATCGAGACCTACAGCCTTCTGACTATCGGTGATGGACTGACCGCCCAAATTCCGGCTCTTATGCTGTCGGTTGCTACCGGTTTGATGGTGACCCGTGCAACGACCGAGGGCGACATGTCCTCCGATGTCGTAAAGCAATTCTCAGGACAACGCCGCACCTTGATCCTGGCGGGTAGCGGCATGGCCGCACTTGCGCTGATACCAGGAATTCCCCTCCTTCCGTTCCTACTGATCGGCGGGGGATTGATCTTCCTCGGTCAACGACTCCCACGTGCGAAGACGGACGCCGCCGCGATCGAGGCAGGTGATACCCCCGCCGCCTTGCCAGCGGGCAAGGCTGCTCCCGACACGCCGGAAGGCATCGTTCAAGATCTTCAGGTAGACGCGCTGGAACTTGGCTTGAGCTACGACATTGTCGATCTGGTCGATGCTAACTCCGGGGGCGATCTTCTCGTGCGGGTCAAGGCGCTCCGCCGCAAGCTCGCCATGGAACTAGGGCTCGTCCTTCCCACAGTGCGAACTCGCGACGACACGGAACTCCCGTTGTCCACCTATCGAATCCGGCTCCACGGAGTAGAAGTTGCCCGCGGACAGGCCCCGCCGGGACACGTTTTGGTTATTGGTGATGATTTGACGTCTCTTCCAGGAGACCAAACCAAAGAACCGGTATTCGGTCTTGATGCACGTTGGGTACCCGTGGCCTTTCAGCATCAAGCCGAATTGATGGGAGCCACGGTTGTGGATCGCGCTTCCATCTTGACGACTCATCTGGCAGAGACGGTGCGGAAGCACGCGGCCGAACTGTTGTCTCGTGAAGACGTCAAGATGCTCGTCGATTCGTTGAAGGAAACTCAACCAACGGTGGTCGAAGAACTCACACCCGCGCAGGCGACCTTCGGTGAAATTCAGCGAGTGCTTCAAGGTCTACTCAGAGAGCGTGTGGCCATCCGAGATCTGGCAAGAATCTTCGAAGCCATGTCCGCCTCTATTCGAGCTGGGAATCAAACCACCGAAGGAATGGTCGAGGCAGCGCGCGAGGTCCTTGGTTCGGCCATAACGACCAACGTCGCCATGGACGGGGTCCTGCATGTCATTACCCTGGAACCGACCTTCGAACAAAACTTGCTCGCTGCCGCACGTTCAGGGCAGGACGGCCAGACGCTCGCCATTGATGCCGCCGTGCTCATTCGGATGAGCGCTGACATCGGTGCTCTGTTCACGCAGGCGGAGGAGTCAGGGATATCTCCGGTGCTTGTGTGTGCCGGCCAGTTGCGAGCGCCCCTTTACCGACAGTTGCGACACGAATTTCCACGGCTACCGGTCGTCGCATACTCCGAACTTGGTGGATCAGTCGACATTCAAACAGTAGGGACGGTGGGCAATGAGCCTGCAAATGTTGCTTGAAGGACCTGACCTAGACGGGATTCTTCGCGAAGTAGAGGCCAACTACGGACGCGAATTTAAAGTTATTCAAGCTGAACAGGTCCGTTCTGGCGGCATGGGCGGATTCTTTGCCAAGCAGCACTACGAAGTGACCATTGAAATCAGCGATCCCGACATCATCGCTGGGATTAATGCCCAGGAGAAGAAAAGCGATATCCCTCTGACAGAACTAGCAACTCGCAGTCAAAACGATCAGGCCGCAGCATCAACCCAAGAATGGGCTCGTGATCTTCTTCAGCAGGCCAGCGAGCTGAACAATAACCAACCGGTGGATGTAAGCGCCGAAGAACCAGCCCGAAAGTCTTCACTCCCTCCATTGCTGGATGAAGATGACATTCCTGCTCACGAAACAAGCCGATCGACGCGCACCCGTGGACGGCTATCCGGCAAAAAGAATGACTCGCGCCCGCCGTCTGATCGGATGCTCACCGCCACAAGTGACCAGCAGTCACGACTCCGCGATCTCCTGTCTAGCGATAGTGGTGTCGATGATGAAGAAGTACAGACCACCCCTGCACAGTCCACAGCCACCGTCAAGACTCCCCCCGTTTCTCCACCTGACCGTGATGACGTTGAGGATGAAGTGCCGCCTGCCGCTCGAGTAGTGGCGGACATGGACCCGCACTTTATTCCCGGAGTTGGTAAGAACACTAAGGCTCATGCGGAGATGGCTTCTAGCACGCTACGAAACCAGACGGAGAAAACAAGCGACTCTCAGGCACAGCCAAACCACGGTTCCATACCCCACCCGGGTTCGATCGCAGCAAGACCTGAAGCACCTGAGCGATCTAGTGAAACGCGCACAGGACTCGACATTGAGCGGGCGAATCTTCAAGATGAGCGTGATGAACTTCTGGCCTACCGGGGAGAGCTCGAGGCGCTTCGCGAGCAGTTGGAAGCAGCACGAATCGAGATACAAGCTAGAGCAACCGAGTTACACCAAGAGGAAGAGGAAGCCCGGGCTCACCGTCTGGCACTTGGTCAAGAATCGATGGCCACCAATGCTGAAAGGCAGCGCGTCGAGGAGTTAATGACCGCTCTTGCGCAACAACAACGACAGTTGTCTGATCGCCAAGAGGAGATGCAGATCCAAGCGTCAGAGACGGATACGAGAGAAGCAGCGATCGTGGCGCGGGAAGAAGTGCTCGCTGGCTTATCTGACGATCGTGCTCATAGAGAGAGCGAATTACAAGGCAAGCTATCTGACGTTGTTGCGGCGTCTGCCAAGCTGGAGCGTGAATGGGAAGAGCTCAAGGAAGCTCAGAGTGCCTTGTCCGAACAAAGATGTGCACTCCTGGACTTGGAAAGGTCTCTGGAAGAACGAGAGACGTCTCTTGACCTAGTCGAAAGTTCAAGTGCCAAGAGAGACGATGACCTACGTAGGCGTGAAAATAAGATCAACGATGACTCTTCAGCGCTGACTGCTGCTCGTGATCAACTAGCAGATTCTGAGAGAGAGTTTCAAACTCGGCAGGAGGCTTGGGCTTCGCATCAAGAGCAAATTGATGCGGAAATGAAAGATGCCAAGGAGCACGTGGATCGTCTACTGATCAATCTGTCCGCACAGCAGGACCAGTTGAATGTGCGCGAGAACGATCTCCAAGATCGATGGTCAATTCTAGAAGCCAAGGAAACAGAGTTAGCGGCCCGTGACGAAGCTCTGAAGTCTCGTGCGTCACAAGCCGATGATCGAGACAGTGAGTTGGACGCGCGAGCAAGCGAAATTTCCTCATTCATTGATGAAGTGCAGCGTGATCGCAACGATCTTTCTCAGCGGCGGGCTGCGGTGGAGGCTTTTGAGGTTGAGCTTGATGGTCGTGGTGAGCGGGTGCGGCTTTTGGAGGAGCAGGTTGCTGAGCAGCGGGCTGCGGTGGAGTCTGGTCGTCAGGAACTTGCGTTGGCGCAGGATGAGTTGGCCGCTGCTCGGGTGAGTTTGGAGCAGGAGTTCGAGGCGAAGTCTGCGGATGTGGCTTCGCGGGAAGCGGCAGCGTGTAAGCAGGTAGTTCAGGCCGAGGCTCGTGAGCAGGAAGTCAGTGACCTAGCTGCGCAAGTGCAATCTCGTGAAGGTGAGCTGCGGGCGCAGATCAACGACGTGGCGTCTGTGACAGTTAAATTGGAGCAAGACCGTATTGCTCTTGACTTGGCCGAAGACGATCTTTCTCAGCGGCGGGCTGCGGTGGAGGCTTTTGAGGTTGAGCTTGATGGTCGTGGTGAGCGGGTGCGGCTTTTGGAGGAGCAGGTTGCTGAGCAGCGGGCTGCGGTGGAGTCTGGTCGTCAGGAACTTGCGTTGGCGCAGGATGAGTTGGCCGCTGCTCGGGTGAGTTTGGAGCAGGAGTTCGAGGCGAAGTCTGCGGATGTGGCTTCGCGGGAAGAATCTTTGGCGCAGCGGTCAGCAGGGACCGATGAGCGGGCGTCAGCGTTGCAGGCGCAATCTGATGAGTTGGCTGCTGCTGTTGCCAACCTTCATCAGGACCGCCAGGCCCTCGAGCAAGAAAAGATCGAACGGACTAGGGATCTGGACTCACAAGAAGATGCCATACAGGCGCGAATGGCTCAAGTTGTCGCTGACGCTGCCTCGGTCCAAAAGAGCACGGACCTAATCCAATCAGCACAAGGAGAGTTGGATAGTCGCGAAAAGGTCATTACTGAGCGCGAGGTGCTAGCGACCGCTCGTGGTGAGGAACTAGCACGAGAGCTAGAAAGGTTTGAGGAGCAAATGAGTGCGCTGCACATGAAGGAAACTGCTATCGCTACGCGCGAGTCTGACTTGCAAGTCGAGCGCGAATCATGGCTTGCTGAGCAAACCCGATCAACTGACCAAATTGATGAAGTCAAAGCGAGGCTTACCTTGCTACAGGTCACCATTACTGAGCAGCAAGATGAATTGGGACAGAGCGTCGCCGAAGCGGAAAAAAGGGTGCGAGACCTCACGGAGCAAGAAACCTCACTTGCGCAGCGTGAAAAGGAGTTCGTTGAACGATCAATCGACATGCAGAACTTCAACGCCTCTCTTGAAGACAAAGAACGCGAGATAAAGGCATCAAGACTTGCACTGGAGCAAAGCCGACGCGAACTGGATAACGCCCATGTGGAAGTGCAGCAAAAGCGTGAATCACTTGTTGTGCTTGAGCAGTCTCTTGTGAGTCGAGATACGGAAATTGCAGTGCTGCGGGCGCAGGTGGAGGAGCAACAGTCATCCCTGGAAGAGAGTAGAAGCCAATTTGCGCGAACTTATTCTTACTTCCATGAGCTTCTCGACGACAAGTAATCGGGATTGGTAGTCTGAGGAGCCATGTTCAGTTTTATACCGTTAGCGCTTGTAATATCGCTAATTTTTAATGCGCCAGCCTTGTGGGATGCGTTCAATAACCCTCAAGCGGATTTGTTCGGAACTCTGATTCGTCTTGTTCTCGTTGCGGTACTGGTGATGGTCGTGCTCTCTATTGTGAATCGGGTTATGGGCCACTATCTCGCACATCCAAAAATTGATGTTGTTCCCTCATCGGTCGTGCCTGCGGCTGCAGGCAGCGACGTTGGGGTTGAGCCCATCGAGGCAGCCGGAGAGCTCGGTGCGGGAGACAGTGACCAAGCGAAGCCGTCAACCTCATCCTGACGCAACTGATCCTGACTTCAGGTGACTCAAGTCGACTCAGGTCTGCTTGAAACTCATCCGATGTCCGTCCAGTGTTTGGCGAGTACCGGACTCGGTCTTGTCAGTGTCTCTAAGCGTGCGCATAAACAGATCGCTTCGAACGTCCTATGTCTCCGACTTGGGTTTCGGCTTGGGTCCAGGCTTGGGTGAGTTCGGTGATGATGTCGAGGTTGTCGCGGATGAGGGTGGGGTTTTTTTCGATGTTCGCGGTGATGAGGTTTTGGTGGATGGTGAGGTAGATGTTGGCGCGTGGGGGGGCGGGTTCCGAGGCGTCGAGGTCGAGTGCGTCTAGGAGGGCGACGAGGAGGTCTTGGGCGTGGATGAGGTGTGTGTGGGGGGATTGGTCTGTTTCGAGGGCGTGGAGGGCTCGCTCGAGGTCGAGGGTGAGGCGTTGGAATATCAACACGACGAGTTTGGCTGGCGACGCTGTGGTGACCGCGTGGTCACGGTAGGTCGCTGCGGCGTCCTGGTAGGGGTTCTTCGGCATCGTTAATTGTTGCTGTAGATGGATTTCACGAAGACGTCGAGTTGGGTTTTGAGGTAGGTCTGTTGGTTCTGCATGGCTTGAATTTGAGCGTTGAGCTCTGAGTAGTAGATCGTTAGAGATTCTTTGCGCCGTGCGATGTCTTGTGTAGCATCGGTGATCTGCCCGGTCAGAAAGTTAACTTGGTCTTGTCGTGCTGAAATCTCTCTGCTGATGGATCCGGTTACCGAGGTGAGTTGGGTGATGAGGGTGTCCACTCGTGCGGCGAACGCGCCCACCTGCCCGATAACTTCTTCTGAGGATGCGCCGGCTAGGGCCGTTGTCAAGGTTCCTTCGGTGAAAGTGAACGTGCCGGTGCGTGTCAGTTGAATACCTGCATCCGAAAGTGACGCGAGCGTGTATTCGTCAAAAGCCGTGTTGAGAAGTTTTTGGGATATCTCACGAGGCGTGAATTCATTACTGAAGACTGCGTTGGAAGCTGTCTGGGTGGTTATCAGGGCCAGTGTTGTGTTGAGTGCGTCCACCAGGCCTTCTGCGGCACTTGTCATGACAGATGCCGTCGTCGATGCCGTGGTTGCCGGCGTCAGCGTCACCGGTCCACCGGTCTGGGCGACCGTGATCGTCAATCCCGGGAAGTCCGCCAGGCCTGTGAAGGTATTCGAGGCAGACGTTTTTGTCTGCAAGACGCCATTCTTGGTGTAGGTGATGGTGGCGGTATCTGAGCCACCACCCACGATCGTCGTCACCGTGAATGGGTAGGGCGAGTCACCGGCCACCGCACCACCCGAGGCGTACGCCGTCGCCGTGGAGGAAGCACTGCTGGCCACCGTCGCCGGCACCCACGATGTCGACCCTGAAATAGCCTCCGCTTTCGTGGCTATCGCCAACAAAGACGTATTCAACGTCTGAAACGCCGTGATCTCGTCATTGCGTTCCGTCTTTTGAGCAGTCAAGCGAGTGCTACGTGCCGTATCACTCACCATCAAGTTCGACACGATCGAATCAATATCAATCAAATTAAACGTCGAAACAGCAACCACACCACACCTCCCAACCCAACAAGACCGACAGCGCTGTCACCTGATGTCGTTAAAGGAGTTTCAGGACGCTGTTGGGCATCTGCATGGCCTGAGCCAGCATCGCCGACGCTGCTTCCGTCATGATGTTCGCGGCAGTCAGATTCATCATCTCTTTCGCGATATCAGTGTTCAGAATTTCTCCTATTGCAGCCTGTTGGGTCGTTATCGTCGACTCAAGTGTGTGCAATGTGGATTGCAGTGCCTGCAGGTTTCCGGTGTTCTCCGCTCGTGAATCTGCCACCGCACCCACGGCGTTTGTGTAGTCCGCTACCCGGTCTCCAGAACTCGCGACTGCAGCTCGGGCGTCGGGCGCGACTGACAACGCGGATCCACTGGCGCCCACGCTCACGCAGCGCGCGGTCC
>ERZ802819.2453-NODE-2453-length-10317-cov-34.5646_pt1 | contig 10317 bp, 13 predicted proteins | sample MGYA00345647_ERZ802819 | MGnify/ENA primary metagenome ERZ802819 (study PRJEB30503, sample SAMEA104212355) | marine metagenome | biome: Westerlies Biome; feature: [SRF] surface water layer (ENVO:00010504) within the epipelagic zone...; material: water... | reverse complement strand
CCCAATTGACGATGACCCCACTCCCACCAAAAAATTACCTTAAATTCATTTAGTGTCATATTATAATTTTGCTCACTAAATTCTGGAATGGTTTTATAAAGATTAAAATAATCAATCCATTTATCATTTGTTAATGGCGGAACAAATCCCACAAACAATTCCCAAGTTGTTATGGATAACCCTGAGTCAGTTAGTCTTGTTAATCCACCAACCAAAATTATAAGAATAATTAGTCCTACCAATGTAAGTAACCAGACCTTTAATTGGAAATTTAAATGGCTATTCTGACTGTACATATATAGATAAATATAATAATTATTAATTAATCCAATAAATTAAATGTCGCCAAAAAATAAAAAAAAATTAGAGGGTATTCGAATAAAACTTGATATATTAGATAATAAACTTCTATCTCTAATTAAGTATCGAACATCTCTTGTCAAAGAAGTGCTTAAATTAAAAGAATTTAAAAAAGAAATAGTAGATCAAAAAAGGATTAATTTTATCTTAAATAAAATTAAAGGGAAATCTAAAAAACTTAAAATAGATCCAAAAATTACCAATCGTATATGGAAGAATATGATCTGGTCTTATATTGATTACGAAAGACGAAATTTCAAAAAGAAGTAATTACTTACTGTGAGGTGGAAGTTTTTTTTCCACAAATGTTTCATGTTTTCTTGTAGCAGGATTATATTTTTTAGCTGAGAGTTTTACTTTAGCTTTTTCACCACCAGCAGGTTTTTTTACATAGTAAAAGAATGGGCTATCTGGTTTTGATTCTGGAACCAATCTTACTTTTACGTGTGTTTTTTTTGCCATTTTATTTTAAATTTTTTAAGTTTTTAACAATTTTAGAAATTTTAACTAATTTATTTCTTAAATTATCAGCTTTTATAGAATTATTTGCCATTTCGTCAAGTTCTAAAGATTGCTCTCCATTAAGTATCTTTTTAACACCATTAATAGTCATACCTTGTTCTTTAAGTAGAAATTTAACTTTTTTGAGAAGATTAATACAATTCTCATCATAATATCTTCTATTTGAATTTAAGATTTTTGGTTTGATTTGCTTAAATTGGGTCTCCCAAAATCTAATTATATGCGTTGGAAGATCACCCTTCTTATTAGATTTTAAATTTAATATTTTAGCAACTTCTCCAATCGTTTTATAGGCACTATCCGACTTATCCATTATCTTTTAAATTTACAAATTCCTTAAATTCTTTAGATGGTTTAAACAATACAACTTCTCTACTTGATATAACCTTAGTCTCTTTAGTTTTAGGATTTCTTCCTATTCGAGATTTTTTTTGTCTAATAGAAAAAGTTCCAAATTTAGATAATTTTAATTTTTTTTCTTTCTTTATATTTGAAACAATTGTTGATAAAAAATCTTCAATGAGGTTTTCTGAAATTTGTTTAGAAAAACCTAGTTGCATATAAACTAAATTAACTAAGTCTTTTTTAGTTAAATTTATTCTCATTAATTTAAATATTTTGCTTAATCTTTTCTATCAAATTACCTTTTACAATTCTATGACAAACATCTAAAGAATTTGAAAATCCAATATAATCAGTGCCACCGTGGCTTTTAACAACTGGTGAGTCGAGTCCAATGAATATTGCCCCATTATAAAGCCTTGGATCTAGACGTTTTTTAAATTTTTTTAAGTTTGAAATATTTAAAAGTGATGCAATTTTTCCTATAATAGAACCAGTCATTGCTTTTTTAAGTTCGCTAGTAATAAAATTTGCTGTTCCTTCGGCAGTTTTAAGTGCTACATTTCCTGTAAAACCATCTGAAACTATTACATTAACATCTCCATCCATTAGATGGTTTCCTTCTATATAGCCAGAAAAGTTATAATTTTCAGATTTTTTATCATTTAACATTTGGTATGTTTCTTTAATAGTTTCGTTTCCTTTAAGTTCTTCAGATCCTATATTTAATAAACCAACATTTGGCTTCTCACCTGGATATAGTGATGTATAAAGAGAGGCTCCCATTATTGAAAAATCTAATAAGTTTTTAGAAGCACATTCAATATTTGCACCTAAATCTAATACAACACTCATACCCTTTTTATTTGGCCAAAGCGCAGATAATGCGGGCTTATCAATATTTTCTATCATTTTAAGATTTAGTTTCGAAATAACTAACAAAGCACCAGTGTTACCTGCTGAAACTACAATATCTGCCTCTTTGTTCTTAACACTTTCAATTGCAAGCCACATACTTGTGTTTTTACCTCTTTTAGCACCTTCAAGAGGACTATCAGTACTCTTAACAGCATCTGTTGTATGAATTATTTCAAAAAAGTCATTATTGATCTTATTACCAATAAGATTAGTAATTTTATTTTTATCTCCAAAAATTTTATAAAATACATTCTTGGTTGATTTGTGATTAAGTATCACACCATCAATAGTTTTATTTGGTGAATTATCACCACCCATTGCATCAACTGCAATTTTAATCAGATCTGTCATTCTAGATTTTTATATTATTCTTTTGGGTCTAAAACTTGTCTGCCCTTATACATTCCAGTTTTTAAATCTAAATGATGAGACAATCTAAACTCACCAGATTTTTTATCTTCAACTATGTTTTTTGTTGAATATTTCATCGTCTGAGCCCTTCTCATTCCAGTTCTGGATGGGGTTTGTTTACGTTTTGGTACAGCCATAATTATGGGTTACTTACACTTTTTAAATAAGAATTCAAAGTTTTTTTTGATAAATTTTCATCAAATAACTCAAAATAATCAAGCAAATGATCAATTTCTTTAAAATCAGTTAAAAAAATTGAAAACTTTTCAAGTTTTTGGGGTTTTGATAATTTGTTCCAGAAATGAATTTCTGAAACCATTGAGTGAAATAGATTTATATAATCTTTCATTTTTTTATTAATCGATTGATCACCATATCCTATTTCCCTTATGCTAAGCTCAAGTTGTCTAAAATTAAAATCATAGATTTCTTGTAAAATAATCTTATTTTCCTCGTTTTTAAAATTTTTAAGAAAAAAAGAAAAATGCAATAAAAACAAGGTTAAACGATCTGAAAAATTGTCTTCACGATCCAATGATTTATATAAATGTTTATTTCTAGTGAAATTAATCAAATTGTTATAAACATTAATATATTTGTCTTTCATGATAAGAATATTATATATAATTTTTCTCTCAATAATAGTTTCAAATTGTGCATTTAAAGAAGTTGTTAAACATCATGGCATACCATTTTTAGAAAAAAAACAATCATCACTTATAGTTAATAAAACTAACAAAAACGATATAATGAAGATTTTAGGTAATCCCTCTACAAAGAGTAAATTTGATAATGATATATGGATCTACATTGAAAGAAAACAGACACAATCTAAACTAACTAATTTAGGTAAAATGAAAATATATAAAAATGATATATTAGTTTTGGAGATAGATAAATTTGGAATACTTAAAAAAAAAGAATTTTATAATAAAGATGATATGAAAAATTTGAAAATTGTAAAGGCAACAACTGAGAGCGGTTTTAAAAGAAATAATTTTATTTATAATTTTATGTCAAGTATGAGACAGAAGATTAACGACCCTCTTAATAAGAGGGTCGAAAATCAAAAAAAAATTAGCCAGCGATAACTGCTAATAGAAGTAAAGCAACAATATTTGTTATTTTAATCATTGGATTTATTGCAGGTCCTGCTGTATCTTTATAAGGATCTCCAACTGTGTCACCAGTTACAGCAGCTTTATGAGCTTCTGAACCTTTTCCACCATGATTGCCATCCTCTATATATTTTTTAGCATTATCCCAAGCGCCACCTCCAGCAGTCATAGAAACAGCAACAAATAAACCTGTAATAATAACACCTAGTAACATTGCACCAACAGCAGCTAAAGCCGCAACTTGGCCACCGATAGATAGAATTATAAAATATAAAACTACTGGAGATAAAACAGGTAATAAAGATGGAATTATCATCTCTTTAATTGCTGCAACAGTTAATAGGTCAACCAATTTAGCATAATCTGGTTTTTGTTTTCTCTTCATAATACCAGGAAACTTTTTAAATTGTCTTCTAACTTCAATTACAACAGCTCCACCTGCTCTTCCAACAGCTTGCATTCCCATTGAACCAAATAAATAAGGTAGCATTCCACCAATTAACAGTCCAACAACAACGTATGGGTTTGATAGGTCAAATGTAACAACTATACCTTCAAGATTAGAACCAGCTACATTTGAGAAATGTTTAATGTCTTCAACATATGCCGCAAATAAAACTAGAGCTCCTAAACCAGCTGATCCAATTGCATAACCTTTAGTAACAGCTTTTGTTGTGTTACCTACTGCATCAAGAGCATCTGTAGTTTTTCTAACTTTTTTATCTAGGTTAGACATTTCAGCAATTCCACCAGCATTATCAGTTACTGGTCCATAAGCATCTAAAGCAACAACCATACCAGCTAGAGCTAGCATAGTTGTTACTGCAATTGCTATACCAAAAAGTCCAGCGATAGCATTAGTAGCTAAAATTCCAGCAACAATAATTAATGCAGGTACAGCTGTTGCTTCCATAGAAACAGCTAAACCTTGAATAACATTAGTACCATGTCCTGTTGTTGACGAAGCAGCAACAGATTTTACTGGTCTATAATTTGTACCTGTGTAGTATTCAGTGATCCAAATTAATAAACCTGTAATCACCAATCCAATTATTCCACAGTAATACAAGCTCATTCCATTAAAATTTTTACCATTAACATTATATTCTGTAGCAAAACCAATTACATGATCTGTTACTGGGTATAAGATAACTATTGAAGAAATCGCTGATACAACAAATCCCTTGTATAAAGCATTCATTACATTTTTGTCTTTTCCAAGTTTAACAAAAAAAGTTCCTAAAATTGAAGTTAGGATACAAGCTCCACCAATTGTTAATGGATAAATCATCATACTCATATCACCTTGGAAGAAAATTGACGATAAAACCATTGTAGCTACAATTGTAACAGCATATGTTTCAAATAAATCTGCAGCCATACCAGCACAATCACCAACATTATCACCGACGTTATCTGCAATAACAGCTGGATTTCTAGGATCATCTTCTGGTATACCAGCTTCAACTTTACCAACTAAATCAGCTCCAACATCAGCACCTTTTGTAAATATACCACCACCTAATCTTGCAAAAATTGAAATAAGAGAAGCACCAAAACCTAAGGCAACAAGTGCATTAACTATTTCTCTTTCATCAATATTAAATTTTAATAAATAATAATAATAAACAGCTATAGCTAATAATGCTAAACCAGCAACCAACATACCAGTTACAGCACCTGATTTAAATGCAACAGATAAACCTTGCGCAAGACCTTTTCTAGAAGCTTCAGCTGTTCTAACATTAGCTTCAACAGAAACTAGCATTCCAACATAACCTGCAATACCTGATAATGCAGCACCAACTAAATAACCTAATCCAACCAAAGGACTAAACGCAACACTTACAATTACTAAAACAACTACACCAACAATAGCTATTGTTTTGTATTGTCTTGCTAGATAAGCTTTAGCACCAATTTGAATTGCAGATGCTATATCTTGCATTTTTGCATTACCTGCACTTTGACTTAAAATATTTTTTCCAGTAAAAAATCCATAAACTATGGATAATAATCCAGCTCCGATTGTGTATAATAAAATAGTCTCTACTGTTTCGCTCATATAAACCTTAAGGTTGTTGGTTGTTAAATTTTAAGCCCGGACAATACAAAAAAAGCTAAAAAAGACAATAATTAACTTTTAGAATTGGTGCTTATAACCAGGGCTTTTGATCAGTAAATGCTCACCTTTTTGGTTAATGAAGAATGATTTTTCATTATTTCGACTAATTTTACCAATTTTGGATATTTTAACACCAAGCCTCCTTGATGTGCTTTCAATGATTCTAGATTTATCAACACTGGCAGTAAATAATATCTGATAGTCATCTCCATTAGATACGAAATTTGATTTTTTAAGATTATTTTTTTTTAAATAATTATGTAAATTTTTAGATACAGGAATTTTTTCTTCTAAAATTTTATATGATAATTTTTGTCTATTAATCATTTTTTCAAGATCACCAACTAAGCCATCAGATATATCTATAGATGAGTTTGCAAACTTTAATAGTTCTGTTGTTAGTTTAATTTGAATTTCAGGTTCAAAATATTTTTTTACGAAGTAGTTTTTAAGTTCTTTAGTAGTTTTGATTTTGTTTTGTAAGATTTTTAAACCAACAAAACTATCACCAAGATTTCCCGAAACATATATATCATCATTATATTTAGCTTTATTTCTATAAATAATATTTTTTGAAAAACCCACAGATGTAATCGAGAAACTTACTTTGTTTGAAAAAGTTGTATCACCTCCACATAAAAAAATTCCATATTTCTTTTGCTCTTTTTTTAATGAGGTAGAAATTTTAGATAAATTTTTATGTGTAAATGTTTTTTTATTACCACTACCTGATATGAAATAATATTTTGGTAAAACACCTTTACAAATTAAATCAGATATAGACGATCTTAAGATTTTTTTAATTACTAAATCTGGTTTTTTAAAATCAAGAAAGTGAACTCCTTCATTGTATGTGTCAATTGAAATTACTAATGATTTTTTTTTATCAAAAAAAACATCATCATTTAAATCTAATGAAGACTTATTAAGTTTGGATAATTTTGAAAAATATTTTTTAATTAAATCAAATTCATGCATTTGAAATTCTTAATTTTTTTCCAACATTATCTAGTAAGGCGTTTAAATATTTAGTTTGAGAGTCTTCCAAGAAAAAATTAGATGAATTTAAATATTCTTTGATTATTATGTTGATAGATATATTGGGCTTATATAGAAATTCGTATGTTGCTGCTTTTAATATGGTTTGAAATACTTTATCTAAATTATCTAAAACGAAATCATCCCCAAGTTTATTATTTAATTCATCAAGAATTAGATCGTTACGTTCTATAGTGCCAAAAACGATATCTTTAATAAATTTTTTAAATCTATGTTTTGGAAATTCTATATCATTATCTTCATTATAAAATTTTCCATATAATTTTTGAATTATAATTACTCTTGGATTATTCTTTGGATTAAAATGAGTTTTCATTTTTGTGATAAAACTGAATTTACAGCATCAGCAGCTTCTGCACCTTTTTTTCTTCGAACTTTAGCTTGATTCATATTCAAGCAAGTTATGATCCCATTACCAATGGGTTTTTTATTGAGAATAGACAAATCCATTATGGCGTTTGTTGAAGCTTGTGATATGAAATCAAAATGAGGTGTTTGACCTTTAATAACACATCCAAGAGCTAAAAAAGCATCATATTTTTTAATATTTTTAGATATAGTAACGGGTATTTCAAAAACACCTGGAACTCTAATAATTTTGATTTCGTTAGATTTTGGGATTAGTTTTAAAGCACTATCAAGAAGGCCTTTTGCAATATCTTTATAGTAATCTGCTACAACTATTAAGTATTTTTTTTTCATTAAATAATTTCTTGTTTGGTAATTCTTATACCATAACCATCTAAACCTATAACTTTTTTAGGAGATTTTGTGATTAAAGTCATATTTTTAATTTTTAAATCCTTTATTATTTGAGCACCAATACCATAATTTCTAATTAGTTTATCTTTTCCTTTTTTATAAAAGTCTTTATTTTTATAATCTTTAAGAGTTTGGGTAACTGATTTAAGATTTGTATCTTTTATAAAAACTAAAACACAATTATTAAATCTTTTAAAATAGTTAAGTGTTTTATTGAAAGAATTAGGTAATTGCTGATTTATTAAATAATTTTGCACTACATTGGAAGAAATTACTCTAACTCTAGGAGTAATCCCTCTTTTTATTGTTCCTTTAATTAAAGCAAAATGCTCAGATCCATCAAGAAGGTTTTCATAAATTCTAATTTTATACTTTTGATTTTTTACTTCAATGTAACTTTGTTTCTTTAATTTAATTAATTTTTCTTTTTTTAATCGATAAGCTATCAAGTCTTCAATCTTACCAATTTTAAGTTTATGTTTTTTTGCAAAATTAAATAATTCTTGACCTTTAGCCATTGTCCCATTTTCATTCATAATTTCACAAATTACTGCTGAATTATTTTTTTTAGCCAATTTAGATATATCTACTGACGCCTCTGTGTGACCAGCCCTTACCAAAACACCACCATCTTTTGCAATTATTGGAAATATATGACCAGGTGAAACAATATCATTTTTTTTAACATTTTTTTTTGATGCGATGCTGATAGTTTTTGCTCTATCTTTAGCAGAAATTCCAGTGGTGATCCCCTTTTTAGCTTCAATAGACACTGTAAAAGCAGTTTTATTTCGTGATTGATTGTTTGCTGACATCAAAGTTAAATTTAAACGTTTTGCTTGAACAGAATCAAGAGCCAAACAAATTAAACCACGGCCATACTTTGCCATAAAATTTATATTTTTTGCATTAGAATTTGATGTTGAGATAATTAGATCTCCTTCATTTTCTCTTTTTTCATCATCAACAAGAATAAACATTCCACCTTTCTTGGCTACATTAATGATACTTTCGATTGATGCAAAATTATTTTTTGGCATTAAAATAATTTCTAACGTATTTCGATAAGATATCTATCTCTATATTAACAAGATCTTTTTTTTTAATAGTTGATAGATTTGTTTCATTATAAGTGTGAGGGATAACCCATATTTGAAAACTTTTTTTTGAAACTTTTGATATCGTAAGAGAAATACCATTTACACATATTGAGGCTTTTTCTATTAAATTTTTTCGCTCTTTAATTGGAACTTCAAATTCAAATAGATAAGATTTATCAATTTTCTTTATGTTGGTTGCTTTAGCAATGGTATCAACATGACCTTGGCATATATGTCCTGAAATTTTTGTTCCATATTTTAAAGGTAGCTCAAGATTTAAGACATCTTTGGTTTTTAAATATTGAAATTTTGATCTAACCAAAGTTTCTTTAGAAAGATAAAATTCCATTAGTTTTGATTTAAATGAAATTAAAGTGAGACATACGCCATCACAAGCTACTGACAAACCCATATCTTTTTTTGACACTTTAAGATTGCTCTTTACAAATATATTTAGCCCTTTTGGTCTTTTAATAATCTTTGTAACAATGCCCTGATTATATATAATTCCATTAAACATATTAGTTTTTATACAATGTTATTTTATCTTTGCCTAAAAATAGGTTTAAATTAAACTTATTTTTATAATTTTTCTTTAATACATCTAAACTATTAAATTTCAAATACTCTGTTTCTTTGGGAATATTTTTAGGGCTTTTATATAAATAAAATCTATTAAAAATTTTATTTTTTAAAAGATGACTGGTTAAACTATCCCCTCCTTCAATTAGTAAATTTCTGCAATTATGTGTATATAATTTTTTTAATATAGCTTTAATATCAAACTTACCTTGTTGATTTACCTTAGATTTAATTAATTGAATCTTTTTATTCTTAAATTCTAAAATCTTAGATTTTTTAGCTTGGTTATAAAAAATTAAAGTATTATTTTTGTTTGCAGTATTAATTACGTAGGTATTAATTTTAGTTTGAAGTTTGTTATCTAAAATAATTCTCTTAGGTGAGAAATTACTAAAACCTTTAATTCTACAGTTTAATTTTGAGTTATCATTATTTAAAGTTTTGTATGTAACCATTAATGCATCATTCTTATATCGTAACAAATGTGTAAATTTATCAGAGTGTCTATTTGTAATCTTTTTATTTAATTTACTGTAAATAAGATTATTTTTTGAAACAGCAATTTTTCCAGTTACATAAGGTAGTTGATTTTTCCTATTAAAAAAATAATTTGAATAAAAATTATTAATCTTATCATCAAGAAGACCTTTCTTAACTTTGATTTTGTTTGATTTTAAAATCTTTAAACTTTTATTTCTTACTCTTTTGTCAATATCCGAAACAGAATATATTACTTCTGAGATTTTAGATTTAATTATTATATTTGTACATGGTGGTGTCAAACCATGATGACAACATGGCTCCAAAGTAACATACATTTTTGAACCATTTAAATCATCTATACAATTTTCTATTGCATTAAATTCTGCATGCGGTCTTCCATTGTATGATGTTTGGCCAATAGAAACTATTTTATCATTTTTAACTATTACACAACCTACGGATGGATTTGTTCCTGTAAGTCCTTGACGTGAGTTAGCCAACTTTAGGGCTATCTCCATATAAAATTTATCTTTTA
>ERZ802819.2448-NODE-2448-length-10329-cov-17.1295_pt1 | contig 10329 bp, 9 predicted proteins | sample MGYA00345647_ERZ802819 | MGnify/ENA primary metagenome ERZ802819 (study PRJEB30503, sample SAMEA104212355) | marine metagenome | biome: Westerlies Biome; feature: [SRF] surface water layer (ENVO:00010504) within the epipelagic zone...; material: water... | reverse complement strand
GTTGCTAACAAGAAAAATGTAGTCAGAATTCCTAATATATTAAAAAATAATTTCTTATTATAAACTGTTCTGCTCTTAGAACTTAGACTCACAAGTTGTATCATTTTAAGCGACAATACAGGTAAAACACATGGCATAAAATTCAATATAAACCCACCTATGAAGGCTATAAGTAAAATTTGAAAACCTAGAGGATTATCAATATTGTTTAAAACATTATTTGTTTTTAATGTTTTCAAGTTCCTAATGGATGCTTGATAGCTATAATTATCAGTAAGAAAAGTAAATTTCAAACCAGTAAAATTATATTTATTTTTATTGGTAAGATTTATCGATAAATTCAACAAATTTTCTTTCGACGAGTAGTATGGCTTAGAATAAATATGCCCTTTACTATCCTCAATAATGATATCATATGGTTTTATATTTAAGTTATTTTCAAAAGTTATTTTTAATTTATTCTCTTCAAAATTAGATGATATTAACTTTAAGTTTTGTTCTGCTAATCTTGGCACTTGATTTTTATACTTAATTATTTCTCCTAATTGAATTTTACTTTCATTGTCAAGATTGAGTTCATTTAAGTTAAACTTATGAGTTACAGGCACACAAATATCTGAGCAAACCTGCGCATTCAATTCCAGAAGACCTGACATAACTTGTTCCTGTTGTTCAAGTATGATTTCTAATGGAAAAATAACTTTTTTTTCGTAACCAAATGTTTCTATACCAAAAAAATCAAATCTTTTCGGATTTGGATATAAGAGTTTTGCTGATTTAATATTATTGGCATTGTTAAAGTTTATTTCAGGAGGTAAACCTGCATCTCCTGGATTTCGCCAATATATTTTCCATTTTGGTAAAAGATTAACTTTTAAGCCAAGTAAAATTTCAGACGGGTTACTTTCAGATTTTTTTCCAAACAAAAGTTCGAAATTAACAAATTTGTAATTTTCATTAATTTCTAAAGTGTTATTAGAAGATATAAAATTTGAGAAACATTTGTTAATATTTAAAAAGTTAACAAAAAATAAACAAAAACAGATTAATACAATTTTATGATATTTTAAACTCACTACATTATTGTACATTATTTCTTTTCGGTTATTATTTATTTGTTAATAATATATTGGAATACCACATATGGATCAAGAATTGTTAGGTAAACTTTTGATTGCATCTCCAGGACTTGAAGATGTAAGATTTCAAAATTCAGTTATACTAGTCTGCGAACATACTAATGAAGTTACTATGGGTTTGATTTTAAATAAACCTCTATATAATTTTGACACCTCCCAATTCTTAAAAAAGATGAAAATAAATAATGACCTTAAAATTAAATCCAATCCAACTTTTTTTGGAGGTCCTGTGCATCTAAATCAAGGTTTTATTATACACTCTAATGAAAAAAAATATCCCACTTCAGAACATATTCTTGAAGGAGTAATGATTACTAGTTCTGAGGAAATTTTACAAGATATTTCAAAAAATCAACCACCAGAAAATGCTAAAATTTTTCTAGGTTGTGCAGTATGGGATAAAGGACAACTAAATAATGAAGTGCTTGAAAATTCTTGGATTATTACAAATTCTTCAAAGGAATTAATATTCCACAATAATTTAGAAATATCATTATGGAAAGATTCACTTAATAAGATGGGGATTGATCCTAAAAAGCTTGTATCATACTCGGGGAGAGCCTAAACAATCTAATTAAGCAAATTATTTATGTTTAATTTCTTTAATGATGATGCATCTGGACCTATTACAGATAAGACTGGATTAGCTCGAGCAAACAATTTTTCTACAACATCATAGATAGAAGTAATTGATATACTTTCAATTTTTTTTATTACTTCATTAGTTTCTATTAGTTTACCAAAATTAATCATACTTTTTGCGTAATATTCAGCTCTTGCACCGTTACTTTCTTGCCCCATAATAAAGCCTGAACGCATTTGAGCTTTTGCTCTAGTTAATTCATCATTAGAAATAGAGTTCTTGATATTTTTCCATTCGTTTAAACTTGCTTCAAGTAATTCATTTAAATCATTTGGTGAAGTGCCCGCATAAAATCCAAACACTCCTGAGGAATTTTGCATTTGTGTAAAAGAAAAAATAGAATAACATAATCCTCTTTTTTCTCTTATTTCTTGGAATAACCTTGATGACATGCCACCACCTAGTATAATAGTGAGTGCGCGTAACGAATAACGATCAATATCAGTATTTTTAAGACCCTCAATACCAAAAACTAATTGTGTTTGTTCTAAATCTCTATCTTCTCCACAAAAACCTGAATTCCATCTTGATAAATTTTTTCTGCATTTAAAACTATTTTTTATATTTGAAAATTTTTCTTCAACAGTTCTAAAAAACCAATCTCTATCTATATTACCAGACGAGGCAACAACCATATTTTCTGGGGCATAATTAGCTTTCAAAAATGATTTTAAATCACATTGTTGAAAATTACTTACAGTCTCTTTCGTTCCAAGAATTGGCCTGCCTATAGATTGATTTTTAAAAGCTGTTGAAGTAAAATTTTCAAACACCTTATCATCTGGAGCATCGTATGACTGACCTATTTCTGAAATAATAACCCCACGTTCCCTTTCAATTTCCTCTATTGGAAAAGTAGAGTTTTTAATTATGTCAGATAAAATATCAATACCAAGATTTGTGTCCTCTTTTAAAACTTTTAAATAATAAGCTGTGACCTCTTTGCTTGTGTATGCATTTATATCGCCACCAACATCTTCTATTTCCCTAGCTATTTTTTCCGCATTTCTGTTTTCAGTTCCTTTAAATGCCATATGTTCTAGCATATGTGCTATTCCACATTCATCCTTTGCCTCTTGCGAACTTCCAGATCCAATATAAACTCCAACTGACGTACTATGAACATCCATCTGGTCATGCAATAATGTAAGACCACTATCTAAGATTTTGAATTCTACATCCATCAGTTTCTCATATTAGATTTAATAAAATTTTGAACATCATTTATGCTTGGATCCATTATATTAAAATATTCTTTACTGCTCATTATATTTTCCAAATGAAAAGGTTTTTTTGGCATTACATTTATACTTTTACTAATTATCTCTGGAAACTTAGCCGGATGAGCACATGCAAGTGAAATTACAGACATATCTTTTGATATAATATTGTTATCAAGTGCCTTTTGAGCTGCTCCATATCCAATTGCACTATGGGGGTCAAGAATGTAATTATAGTCTGTATAAACTTTGTTTATTATCTCTAAAGTTTCCTCGTCTGAAATCATATATGCAGAAAATAAATTATTGATTTTTTCAAGTTGATTTTTTGTGATTTCAAAATTACCGTAATTTTTGAATTCTTTCATTTGTTGCTTAACTTTATCTGTATCTCTTTCGTTTATCTCGTATAAGAGCCTTTCAAAATTACTAGAGACTTGTATATCCATACTTGGACTATAGGAAGGAAGCACATTTTTTCTCTCCATTAATCCATTATTGAAAAACCTTGTTAATATATCGTTCTGATTTGATCCACATATTAATTTTGATATAGGCAAACCAATTTTTTGGGCCATCCATCCTGCTAATATGTTCCCAAAATTACCTGTAGGAACTGAGAATACAATCTCTTTATCCGGCACACCTATTTTTAAAGCAGAGTAAAAATAATATACAATTTGAGGTAAAAGTCTTACCCAGTTTATAGAGTTTATAGCTGACAATGAAGTTTCATCTTTAAATTTCAAGTCTTCAAAACAATCTTTTACTATTTCCTGACACCCATCAAAATCTGTTTTAACCGATAAAGCGTAAGCTCCTCTTTCATTAATCCAAGTCATCTGCTTTTGTTGAACACTTGAAACTCTTTGATGTGGGAAGAGTATAAAGATATCTATATTTTCTTTTCCCTTAAAAGCCTCTAAAGCAGCAGATCCTGTATCACCACTAGTCGCTCCCAAAATTACGCCCTTTTGAGCTCTTTTGTTTAGTGCTTGATTAAAAGCTCTAGCTAAAAACTGCATGGCATAGTCTTTAAAAGCTAAGGTCGGACCGTGGAACAATTCAAGCACGTGTAAGTTCTTATTAAGTTGATATAAGGGGGCAACATCTTTGTTAAATACAGAGTAGGTATCTTTGGAGATATTTAATAATTCGTTTTCACTTAAACAAGGTTCTACGAAAGGTCTTATAATTTTTGCTGATAATTCCGCATAATTTAAATGCTTCATTTCATTTAAATCAGAATGGCTAAATTGGGGCCATTCTTCTGGCATGAACAAGCCTCCATCCCTAGCTAAACCAGACAAAAGAACGTCTTCATAAGAAAGGGATGATTCTCCACCTCTTGTACTTGAATATTTAATCGAATTACTCATTGTTGTCTTTCTTTTTGAAACTTAATCTACCAGAAGACACGTGATATGAAAAATATACAAATAACAAAGACAAAGCCAAGCCATACCAGGTTACAGCATATGATAAGTGTTGATTCCTTAATTTTGGTTTACCTGTAACTCCTATTGGAAGAGTTAGCTTTTCTCCTTGTCGAAGAGCATCTATATAATAGTTATTTATTACTTGATTTGAAGTTAAGTTTAAAAAGTTAATAATTTCATTTGGCTTTATTGTAAACCAAAAACCATTATTGCCGTCATTTTCTGGGACAAAATAACCTTTTTTTTGTGGGTATCTTATTATTCCTTTCAAAACAATTTGTCCCTCGACTAAACTAAACTTTCTCTTTTTAGGATTTCTGTAGCCTTCAGATACCCAACCTCTATTTATTAAAATTATTTTATTATTACTAAGGTTAAATGGAGTTATTACATGAAATCCAGCATTACCCTCATAAGTTTTACCAGTAATATAAACTTCGTCTTTATGTAAAAATGATCCTGAAAGCTCTACGGATTTAAATTCATTAATATTTGAAAAATCTAATTTAGATGGATTCTTAATTGGATTAGACTGACTTTGTGTAATGTATCTTTCTATTAATGCTTCTTTCCAGAATAATCTTTTAACCTGCCAAGTGCCAAAGCTGAACAAAAGAGCAAAAATTAATATAGAAAATATTGTTGGCCAAAGTAGAGGCCTAAAGTAAATATTCATTAGTTGTATGTAATCTCCAAATTTTTGATAAGTTTAATGCACTTATCAACCACCCCACCAGTATATACACACAAATAAAAACAACCAAACCACGTCAACAAAATGCCAATACCATGCAGCAGCTTCGAAACCAAAGTGGTGTTCAGAAGAAAAATGACCCTTCAAACCTCTAAACAAACATACAGTTAAAAAAATTGTACCAACTAAAACATGAAATCCGTGGAATCCTGTGGCCATATAAAAGGTTGATGCATAAATTCCATCGGTAAACGCAAATGTAGCGTGTTGATATTCATAAGCTTGAACGGCTGTGAAAATTGCACCTAGTATTATCGTAAGAACAAGACCCCTTATAAAATCTTTTCTATTGTTATGCTGTAATGCATGATGAGACCACGTTACAGTACAACCTGATAGAAGAAGAATTAAAGTATTGATTAGTGGTAAATCAAAAGGATCTAGAGCTACAATATCAGCCGGAGGCCAAACACCTGTATCAGGATATAAACTGGAATCAAAGAAAGCCCAAAAAAATGCTACAAAGAACATTACCTCAGAACAGATAAAAAATATCATACCATATCTCATACCTATTTGTACAATTGGTGTGTGATGTCCTTGATATTCAGCCTCTCTAACCACATCTCTCCACCAATAAAACATGGTTGCTATTACCATAAACAAACCAGCTCCTAGCACATAAATTGAATATGGATATTCATGCATAAACAGAGTAAGACCCAAGAACAAAGTAAAACCAGCTGCTGACCCTAGTGCAGGCCATGGACTTGGTTCAACTAAATGATATTGATGCTTTTGATCACCGCTCATTAAATCCTCCTAATCTATTTTTATATAGTTAAACTTATAATTTCAACACCTAAGTTTCTGCATTGAAAAATGTATAAGATAAGGTAATTTCTTCCAAATTCTTAGTGTTGTCGTCATCATCTATACTTGGATCAACATAAAATGATACAGGCATCTTAACTTCTTCTCCTGGCTGCAGTGTTTGTTTTACAAAACAAAAACAATCAACTTTCATAAAAATGCTACCTGCTTTAGGCGGGGATACATTAAAAACTGCAGTACCTGTTGTTGCTTTATCAGATAAGTTTTTAGCTGTATAATAAATTACTTCTTGTACACCTGGTTGAACTATAATCTCTTTTTTAGGGGCTGAAAATTCCCAATTCAAATCTGAAGATATATTTGAATCAAATCTTATTTGAATATTTTTGTATTGACCGCTTGATCCTGGCGCTAAAGACGCCCTTTGAACTGTTCCTGCATAACCAGTTACCCTACAAAACAAATCATATAAAGGAACTGATGCAAAGGATAAGCCAAGCATAAAAACGGCAATCAGAAGTGTCCATATAAGAAAGTTATTATTTTTTTTTGATAAACTAACAGCCATCTACCCTGTAATATCCATTCTCAAAATTGTGATAAAAAAGAAAAGAACTACCATGCTAATAATTATACCCAAAACTGCAAAATTTTTTGATTTTCTATTTTCATAAAATGTTTTGATATTTTCGTCATCTTTATTGGTATTCAAAATTTATCCTCTAAAATTAAATTATCTTATCTATACAAATACCCGCAAAAACGATGCTTAAATAAAAAATTGAGTATATAAATAGATTTTTCTCGGAACCTTCCACCTTTTTTATAATTAAAAAGGATCTTCTTAAAAATTCTAAACCGGATATCGAAGCTATAAACAAATATAAATTACCAGAATAGTCAAATATCCATGGTAAAAATGAACAAGGTACTAACAAAAAAGAATAAATTAATATATATTTTCTAGTTAATTTTTCACCAGCAACAATCGGAAGCATTGGAATATTAGCTGCTGCGTAATCGTCTTTCTTAATTAAAGCCAAGGCCCAAAAATGTGGGGGGGTCCATAAAAAAATTATCAAAAACAAAATTAATGATTCTATACCTACATTACCTGTGGCACAAACTTGTCCAATTACAGGTGGGAAAGCACCAGCAGCACCACCAATTACAATATTTTGAACTGTGTATCTTTTTAACCAAATTGTATAAACAATTGCGTAAAATAAAATTGTAAACGCTAACAAACTTGCAGCAAGCCAGTTGACTGACAAGCCTAAAATAATGATAGATAACAATGATGTTATTACACCAAATGAAAGTGCATCAGCAGGCTGAATTTTTCCTTGTGGAATTGGCCTATCCCTAGTTCTTAACATTAACTGATCAATATCACTATCGTACCACTGATTAAGTACCCCAGAAGCTCCAGCTCCAAGTGCAATCGCAAATATTCCAATCAATGCTAAAAAAGGGTGTGAGTCATAGCTTTCAACAGGTTCTGCCGTGTAGTAACCAACAAAGGCTGTAAATACTACTAATGACATAACTCTAGGCTTCATTAGCCTAAAATAATCAAAGGGAGAACTTAATTTGTTTAAGTTTTCGTCTATTCCACTAGTATTTACAGTTACAACAGGCATAATTACACACTAATCAAACTTATTTTACCTTAGGTATCTCAGAAAAGGTATGAAATGCTGGTGGCGAGGGTACAGTCCACTCTAATGTGTTGTCAGAAGAGCCCCATGGGTTCTTATCAGCTTTACGTTTTTTAACAAAAGCTTCAATGATAACAACTAAAAAAATAATAGCTCCCAAAGCTCCAATATAAGAACCTATAGACGCAACCATATTCCAGCCAGCAAATGCGTCTGGATAATCAACATAACGTCTAGGCATTCCAGCGAGACCTAAAAAATGCATAGGGAAAAAAGTTAGATTAACTCCTATAAAGGTAACCCAGAAATGAAGTTTCGCTAAACCTTCGCTATATTCATAGCCTGTCATTTTAGCAAACCAATAGTAAAAAGCTGCAAAAAGACCATAAACTGCACCCAATGATAATACATAGTGAAAGTGTGCAATCACATAGTAAGTATTATGAAGTACAACATCTAAACCTGCATTAGCTAAAACAACACCGGTAACACCGCCAACAGTAAATAGAAAAATAAAACCAATTGCCCAATACATAGGAATTCTAAAGACAATAGACCCGCCCCACATTGTAGCAATCCATGAAAATATTTTTATACCGGTAGGAACTGCTATAACCATTGTAGCTGCGGTAAAATAAGCCCTTGTGTCTACTGAAAGCCCAACAGTATACATATGGTGAGCCCAAACTACAAAACCAATAACTCCAATAGAAACCATTGCATAGGCCATTCCTAAATAACCAAATACAGGTTTTCTAGAAAAGGTTGATATAATTTGGCTTACAATGCCAAAAGCAGGCAAAATCATAATATAGACTTCGGGATGACCAAAAAACCAAAATAAATGTAAAAATAAAATTGGGTCACCACCACCTTCTGGAATGAAAAAACTAGTTCCAAAATTTCTATCTGTTAGTAACATGGTAATTGCACCTGCTAATACTGGTATAGCTAACAACAATAGAAAAACTGTAACTAACATAGACCAGACAAATAAAGGCATTTTGTGCAATGTCATACCTGGAGCCCTCATGTTGAATATTGTCGTAATAAAATTAGCCGCACCTAATATAGATGAAGCACCAGCAAGATGAAGTGAAAAAATGGCTAAATCCATTCCCATTCCAGGCGATCCTGCTGAACTTGAAAGAGGAGGATAAATAGTCCAACCAACTCCAACACCTCCATCAACTACGGCTGATAAAAGTAGTAAAACAAAACTAGGAGGTAATAGCCAAAAGGAAATATTATTCATTCTTGGGAAAGCCATATCTGGAGCACCAATCATGATAGGAACAAACCAATTTCCAAACCCACCTATCAAGCCAGGCATAACAACAAAAAATACCATAATCAAACCATGAGCAGTTGTGAATACATTCCACATATGACCATCTGCCATATATTGCACTCCAGGGTTCATAAGTTCCATTCTCATATATATTGACATTGCTCCTCCTATAAAAGCAGCAACGATCGCAAATATTATATACATGGTCCCAATATCTTTATGGTTAGTTGAGTAGAGCCATCTTTTTACAAAACCTGTAGGGGCTCCATGGTGATCATGTGAAGATGCAACATTTGAGCTTTGAGACAATGATGACATTATTTAATCTCCTTAACTTTTTTTTGATCTAATAGTGCGATTTTATTAGTGTCTTTATCAACAATGTAAGCAAATTTTACTTTTGCTTCTTTTAACCAAGTTTCATATTCATCTTTAGGTAAAGCTTGTATAACTATTGGCATGTAAGCATGATTTACTCCACAAATTTGGTTGCACTGTCCATAATATTTTTTCTTTCCGAGCGGCACTTCGGTCCAAATTTCATTTATGCGTCCAGCAATAGAGTAAACTTGAAGTGCCAATGAAGGAACAAAAAATGAGTGCATAACATCGTTGCCGGTAATGAGAAATTTAATTCTAGTACCCTCAGGTACTACCAAAGGATTATCAACATCCAACATACGTTTTTGATCACCTTTCAAATCTTCTTCCGCTACTATGTAAGAATCAAAGGAAATTTCTTCATCCGGATATTCATAATTCCAATACCATTGAGCGCCTGAAACTTTTACAACCATATCTACAGGTTTATCAGCTTCGGTTAAATAAAGGAGTTTGAATGACGGAACTGCTATAACTACAAGTATTAAAACTGGAACTACAGTCCAAATTATTTCTATTAAAGTGTTATGAGATGTTTTTGAAGGTTTTACATCGGGTTTTTCTCTAAATTTAATACATACATAAACTAATAATCCAAGGACAAAAACTGAAATCAAAGTTATAACTATCAAAAGAAAATTATGAAGTTCAGTAGCTTTTGTGGCTATTATACCTGCCGGTTCTTGTAAGTCCATTTGCCAAGGTTTTGGTTCAGATGCAGAAGCTGGCTGTAAAAAAGAAAAAATGATTAAACATCCACAAAAAATTACATCCAGTTTTTTTTTCCAACTATTAAGTACAGTTTGGAAATTAATAGTCATTTTGTTTGCTCCTCAACTTCAGCTTGAACAATTCCTATTTTAGAAAGAATTATAGTTATGGATTAGAATGATTCTAATGTTAATTATTTAAAACTTTTTTAACCAAAATACTAGATCTAAAAGCAAAAAAATTTAATTATTTAAGAAAATTGTTCTTATAATAAAAAATATTACTTTATTTATAGTTAAACCTTGCGCAAAGGGTT
>ERZ802819.2445-NODE-2445-length-10333-cov-6.87828_pt1 | contig 10333 bp, 12 predicted proteins | sample MGYA00345647_ERZ802819 | MGnify/ENA primary metagenome ERZ802819 (study PRJEB30503, sample SAMEA104212355) | marine metagenome | biome: Westerlies Biome; feature: [SRF] surface water layer (ENVO:00010504) within the epipelagic zone...; material: water... | reverse complement strand
TTGGCTCATTTTTTCACCTTAAAAATTTAATTGATTTACTAATTTTTTAACCTTTCCTTTAATGGATAGGTCAAGAGTTTCGTCTCCGACTTTAATAGATAGACCGCCCATGATTGAGGGATCTTCCGAAAATTCTATGTTTGAACCTTCTCCATGCTCTGCAAGAAGTTTTTCGATAATAACTTTTTTGTTATCTTCAGAGGGCTGGTCCGCAACATTCACAACAATGGAGCTGGTGTTATTGTGTTGTTCTAATAATTCTTGGTAACTTGTGTTGATTGTTTGAATAAGATTAAGTCTTTTGTTATCAGCAAGAAGTTCTAACATCTTATTGGACAGGCTGCCCACCTCACCATCCGCTAAACTTATAATGGTTTGAGCAATTTGCTCCTTTGAAAGCTCTGGATCTTCAATCAAACCTGAAACCTCTTTAGTTTGAGAAACCGCAGACAATAAGGCTAGGTCTTTTGCAACCATCTCGTGATTGCCGGCGTCCAAAGCTGCTGCGAAAATAGCTTTGGCATATGGTCTGGCAAGTGGAGACAATTCGATCATTTTTTATAACTCTGCTGCTGCTTTTTTAAGCAGCTCTTGATGTTTCTCGGGACTAATTTCATCACCCAATATTTTTTCAGAGGTATCGATAATGAGCTCTGACATTTTTTGTCTTAGCTCTTCTTTGGCTTTATTGACATCGTTTTCAATGGTTTTGGATGCTGAAGATAAAATCTTTTCAGCCTCCACTTCAGCTTTTTCTGTTGCATCATTAACGATTTGAGAGGCTCTAGAGTTGGCTTTTTCTAATATTTCAGCGGCCTCTGCTTTTGCTTTGTTCATCTCTTGATCAAAGGCTAGCTGTGCCTCTTCTAAAGAATCGTCTGCTTTTTTTGCCGCCTCTAAACCATCTGCTATACGCTTCTCTCTTTCTTCCATAATCGCAATGATTGGAGGCCATACATACTTCCAGCAAATTGCTACAAAAATAACAAATGCTAAAGTTTGGCCTAAGAGTGTTGCGTTAATATTCATTATTTATTTATGCAGCAAACATTAAGTAAAGACCCAAACCAACTCCGATCATTGGAACAGCGTCAACAAGACCCATAACAATAAAAAGTTGAGTTCTTAGCATTGGGATAAGTTCTGGTTGGCGAGCTGCGCCTTCTAAAAACTTACCACCCAACACGCCCACGCCAATAGCAGCGCCAACAGCACCCAGACCAATCATAAGACCTGATGCTATATATATAAGTGATTGTTCCATTCTTTTCTCCTAAAAATTAAAGACCTAATGGTCTTCTGTTTCATGCGCCATTGCTAAATATACAATGGTTAGCACCATAAAAATAAAAGCCTGTAAGGCTAAAATCAAAATATGAAAAAGGGCCCATATTAAATGGAGGCCCACCCCAAGTAAACCTATTGATATAGAACTAAAAGTTAACATTAAGGCTATTAAGATAAATATCATTTCGCCAGCATACAGATTACCAAATAAGCGTAAGCCAAGTGATATGGGTTTGGCGATTAGGTTGACTCCCTCTAAAACCAAATTAACAGGCATCATCCATTTACCAAAAGGGTGAAGTGTTAACTCTGCTAAAAATCCTTTTAAACCTTTAATTTTGATGCTGTAAAAAATAATCAAAACAAAAACCGCTAATGCCATTCCCAGTGTGATATTGGGGTCAGTGGTCGGCACTACTTTGAAGTATGAATCTTTAGAGTCTTCAACCATACCTGTTGCCTCTGCAACCTGGCCTGCAAGAGTTGGCAAATAATCAACAGGGACTAAATCCATTAGGTTCATTAGAAAAACCCATACTAATACTGTTAATGCCATGGGACCTATTAAATTATTTTTTGCCGATGTAAATATGCTCTGCACATTATCATTAACGAACTCGATACACATTTCTACAAAATTTTGAATTCCACTTGGCGCTTCGGTGGATAGTTTCGGAATGCCTAGGCGGAACAGACCTACAAAAACCAATCCTAGAAATATTGACCACCCAAGGGAATCTACGTGAAAGGCTAAAAAACCCATTTGATCAACTGCATTGTGATCACACGTCCAACCATCTGGTGTTTTTCCACACACAAGATTGGTTAAATGATGTTGAATATATTCTGCGCTTGTTTGTTCGCCTGATGCTGAAGCCATTTTAAGCAGTAATTGGTTTGGGGTTAAAAGTTGTGTTTAAGTATACTAGTAGAAATACAGCTATAAGAGTATTTTCTGTTACATACACCAAAGACAAAATTGTAAAAATTATAAAAACCGACCATCTCAATATAAACGCAAGGTATAAATTCCAAGCTTCGTTTTTAGGTCTGCTCGCAATATATAAAACTGCAGCCAAAGCCAATACATAACCAACAAAAATGGGTTGAACAAACATTGGAAACAGGCCTGCTGAGATCAAAAGACCTAAGGCGGATAACCAGTTGTTTTGCAAAGTATTAATTTTGGTTCAAGTATGTTTTTTTACGGGGCTGATTATAAAAATTTATAGTCTTAAGGACAAGCTTAATTTTTCTTTAATTTTAATAATTTACTGATAATAGACTCTCTTTCATCTTTTGAAGAGTATGAGATAGATATTTTGCCTTTTGAAGCTGTTTGTTGATCAATTTGAATCTTGTGGCCCATACACTCAGAAAGCTCCTCTTCTATATTTAGTAGGTCTCTATTTTTTTGTTTGGTCTTATTTTTTGTTGTTTTTGGTTTGGTGGAGGTGGCTGCGTCTTTAACTGTCATGCCCAAGGAAACTATCTTTTGTGCCAGCTCTTCTGCTTCTTTGGGGTCCATGGATGCAAGAATTTTAGCGTGGCCTTTTTCTAGCTCGCCAGCGTACAAAAGCTCGATAATAGAAGAAGGGAGATTTAAAAGCCTCATAGAGTTAGCTACAGAGCTGCGAGCTTTGCCAGTTACTTCAGCAATTTTATCTTGGGTCAGGGAAAACTCTCTTTTAAGTCTGTCATAGCCTCTGGCTTCTTCGATTGGATTGAGGTCTTCCCGTTGAAGGTTTTCAATTAATGCAAGCTCGAGTGAAAGCTGGTCTTCCGCTGAATCAACCATGCATGGAGCGGTTTGAAGCCCCGCCTGTTTCGCCGCTCTTAATCGTCTTTCGCCTGCAATTAACTCATAACCACCGGCGCCAGTTTCTCGAACCAGGATGGGTGATAGAATGCCATGTTTAGCAATCGATTGAGATAGCTCTTTTATTTTCTGCTCATCAAATGACTGTCTAGGCTGGAAGCGGTTAGGTTTAATTTGAGTGAGGTCTATTTCTTTAATGGATTGTTTGTTAGGGGCCGCAACATCGCCAAGAAGGGCGTCTAGGCCTGTGTTTAATATTTTATCTGCCACCTTCTATTCTCCTGATAAGTTCGCCCGCGAGAGCTAAATAAGCCTTAGCACCAAATGAGGATGGCATATATTGTATTGCCGAAGTTCCATGGCTTGGCGCTTCAGCCAATTTAACATTTCTTGGTATAAGGGTGTTAAAAACCAAGGCTGGAAAATGTTTTTCCAACTCTTCTGATACTTCTTTGGCTAGGTTGTTACGCATATCTACCATGGTTCTAATAATCCCAAATACCCTATTGTTTGTAAGGTTTTTGTTTTTAAGTGTGTTTATAGTATTGATGAGTGATGAGATTCCCTCTAAAGAATAATATTCACATTGAAGAGGTATAAGTGTTGCGGTGGCGGCAAACAGAGACTCCAGCGTTAGTTGGTTGAGTGATGGGGGTGTGTCTATGATGACGAATTCATAGTCTAGGGGTGCCAGTTGTTTTTTTAGTTCCCCCTGCTTTCCTTCGTTTCTTATATGAACCTCGAGAGCTATAAGGTTTTCCCCTCCTGGCACAACATCATATCCGCTAGGAGATTTGATTATGTGTTCTTTGATATCTAGGTCTTGGGAATAGATTTGAAATAAAGTTTTTTCATTTTTGGGGGCTCCTGCTGCTGTGCTGGCATTACCTTGTGGGTCTAGATCTATTAATAAGACCTTTCTTTTTGTCGCGGCAAGCGCTGCGGCCAAGTTCACTGCTGTTGTTGTTTTTCCAACACCGCCTTTTTGGTTGGCTATGGCAATAATGTGTTTCATTTTTGTGTTATTTCTAAAATGTGTCTGTTTGTTTCTGTGTTTTCTGTTTTGTGGACAGTATAAGAGTATGTATTATTTTTAAGCTGAGCAACCTCTTCATTTATTTTTTCTATTGCTCCCTTCATGAAAAGGAACTTTCCATCCTTAGATAAAAGGTGTTTTGACATCTTTATTATATTAAACGCAGATGCTAAGGCTCTGGCTGTAATAATATCAAACTTATTTTCCGTAATTAGTTTTGGTGTTATGGCCTCGTCGAGGATTTTTGCATTGGTAAGTTGTAGGGTTCGAATTGTCTTTTTAATAAAATAAGCCTTCTTTTTGTTTTTTTCAGACATGGTTACTTCGGTTTGGGGTTGGTGTATGGCTATTATTAAACCTGGTAGTCCTGCGCCGCTCCCAATATCTAATACTTTTTTTGAAGTTTTTGTGTGTGGAAGAATTGACTTACAATCGAGAACATCTAAAAGGTTTATTTCCGATTCTGTTAAGCGTCCAACTATGTTGTGGGCTTTGTTGAACTTTAAAATCTCTTCTACAAAAGTTTTGGTGAGTTCGTTTGTTTTGCTTTGGTTTGTGATTTGCTTATGCCTTCTCGAGCAATTGTTTCTTTTTAATGGTGATGGCAATTAAATTTATTGCTGCAGGTGTTACGCCTTCAAGCCTGCTTGCTTGGCCCAAAGTTGATGGTTTGTGTTTAATTAGCCTTTCAACAACTTCGTTTGAGAGACCTTTGATACTGGAGTAGTTGGTGTCGCTTGGTATCAAGGCTTTTTCGTTTTTTCTTGAGCTTTCGACTTCTCTTTTTTGTTTTGCAATATAGCCGCTGTATTTAATTTCGTTTGCTGCTCTTTTAAAAAACCCTTCATTGTCTTTGGGTATTTTTAGAATTAGTTTAACTTCGTTAGGGGTGAGGTCGGTTCTTTTGAGCAAATCTTCTCCGGTTGTGGGTTTGTTGTTGTGTTTTGTTTTTATTTTTTTTGTTTGTTTTAAAAAATCCTGGTATGTGTTTTCTTTTTCCAGGTAAGCGCCAAATGTTTTTTCTGCAATCAGACCAAGTGAATGGCCTTTTTTGGTAAGCCTCTGGCATGCGGTATCTTGTGAAAGCATGAGACGGAACTCTGCTCTGCTTGTAAACATTCTGTATGGTTCTGTTACGCCATGAAGCGTTAAGTCATCTATCAAAACACCTATATATGCCTCGCTTCTATCAAATACTACATCCGGTTTATTAAGAATGTTTTGAGCAGCATTAATGCCCGCAACAAGACCTTGGGCTGCCGCTTCCTCGTATCCCGTTGTGCCGTTTATTTGACCCGCAAGATACAGGTTTTTAATGAATTTTGTTTCCAGTGTTGGTTTTAATGACCTGGGGTCAATAAAGTCATATTCTACGGCGTAACCAAATTCTTCTATTATGCAGTTTTCCATCCCTTGAATAGACTCTACAAATTCTTTTTGCGCTGAAGTGGGCAGGCTTGTGGAAATGCCGTTTGGATAAACAAGATCCTTGTCTAAGCCCTCGGGTTCTATAAAAATTTGATGGCTGTCCTTTTCGCCAAACTTGTTAATTTTATCCTCTATAGATGGGCAGTATCTTGGCCCTATTCCAGAAATTTTTCCGGAGTACATTGCAGATAGGTGGGTATTGTCTGAGATAATTTTGTGGGTTTGTTTGTTGGTCCTTGTTATATAACAGGAGATCTGCGGAAGCGTTGCTTGGGGTGGCTGGAGAACAGACATAGAAGGTGGATTTTTGTCACCCGGTTGTTCTTCCATAAGGTTTAGATTGATGCTGGAGAGTTTTATTCGCGCCGGTGTTCCTGTTTTAAGCCTTCCCATGGGTAGTTTTAAATCATAAAGTTTTTCCGATAAAGGTATTGATGTGCTATCTCCAACACGGCCTCCTGAAATCTTTTCATCGCCTTTATACATTACTCCGTTTAAAAATGTTCCTGTGGTCAAAATGGTCTTAGAGGATTTGATTTTTTCGCCAGATTTTAATTCAACTCCAAGAATGGTGTTCTGCTCAAGCATAATATCTACCACCTCGCCCTCTTTGATGGTGATGTTTGTTTCAAGCAGAAGTTCCTGTATTGCTTGTTTATATTTATCTCTATCGCACTGAACTCTAAGAGCCTGAACCGCAAAGCCTTTTCTAGTATTTAGAGTTCTTGATTGAATGCCTGAAAGGTCTGTGGCTTGAGCCATAATTCCACCCAAGGCATCAACTTCTCTAACAAGGTGAGATTTTCCAAGACCACCAATAGCTGGATTGCAAGACATTTGACCTATAGTTTCAGTTTTAAAAGTAACCAGGCAGCAGTTAAGGCCCTGCCTATAAACCACGTGTGCAGCCTCAACACCAGCATGACCTCCACCAATTACTATTACATCAAACATATATATAAGAATGTTATAACAACAATATATTATTGTTGTTATTATTAAGAGAGTTTTTTTTGTTGATAAAGTCGATCCGCCCCTTCCCTATAAGTAATTCAAGCATTGATAAATTATGTAAACCTAAACTCATAAACTGTACCCATTTATTAAATAACTTGTGGATAAAAAAAACAAAAAAATTAAGCACAAATTTTCCACATTTTATCTACTTACCTATGCAGAAATCACTAAAAATATCACCCAACAACTCATCTGGATATTTAACACCCAAGAACTCATCAAAAGTCGCTCTCACTATTCTTAAATCTTCAGCAGCAACATCAACATCACTCTCTTTTGAAATCTTATCTATGCAAGCATCAAGGCTTGATAAAGCCGACTGAAACAAAACAAGGTGCCGCTCTCTTACAATAAAAGTCTTTTTAGAGCCTTTATAAGTGTTTTGAATAGAGTCAAAAATCATTTTTTTTAATTTCTGAATACCCTCGCCCGATTTAGCAGACACAACACAATCATATACTTGCTTTGGAGAGCCTTCATCTGATTTGTTAAAAACAAACAAATGGTTTTTTTTGTTTAAAATTGATGCGAAATCCTCAGCCAGGCTCTCAGTATGGTGATCCAAAACAACCAAAACCAAAGCTGAATCATGAACCTCGTTACCAGAGAGAGCAACACCCTTTGTTTCAATCAAATCATCAGTTTCTCTAACACCCGCAGAATCAACTAACTCCATATTTATGCTGTTATAAAAAATCTCTGAATCTATTAGGTCCCTAGTAGTCCCAGGAATATTAGAAACAAGAGCTCTTTCAAACCCAAGCATTCTATTAAGCAAAGAAGATTTGCCAGTATGAGGGGGGCCAGAAAACAAGACCCTGTTTTTCGTAAGCTTTTTGGTTGACACCAAAGAGGAGTCAATAAGGTTTACCAGCGAAGACCTAACCTCAAACAACCTTTCATCTACCGATCCTTCAGAAATAAAATCATAATCCTCATCAGAAAAATCTATACTTCCTTCTATAAAAACCCTTAATGCATCAACCTCATCGCCTAGAGCTTTTATCATATTGCTCAACTTTCCGGCAACCGCTTCTGAGGATAACAACCCCCGGCTTTCGTCCTCGGAATGAATAAGGTCCCCCACCGCTTCAGCCTCGTTTAAAGAAAGCTTTCCGTTCTCAAAAGCAATTCTCGAAAACTCACCAGGTTCAGCCTCCCTAAAACCAAGATGAAGAAAAACACCTGTTAATGATTTAATTACAGAAAGCCCGCCGTGACAAAAAACCTCAACAGAATCCTCGCCGGTGTAACTGCTTGGGGCTGAATAAAAAACAACCGAGCACCTATCTATAAGAGCTCCATCCCAAACAACATCTCTAAGAAACACTTTTCGATAATCGGAAACGGGCTTGTTGAGAGCTTTGTTAAATATTTCGCAACAACCAGCTCCTGAGATTCTAAACACGCCTATAGCAGACTGGGCTACGGGGGTTGCAAGCGCAAAAATCAAAACTATGCGGGTGCGCTTGGAGCGCCATATTTCTTATACATTGCCTTTTGTTGAACAAGAGAGATAGCGCTATTTGCTACAGAGTAAAGCACAAGACCTGCTGGCATAATCACAAAAATCACAGCTATACCAACCGGCATAAATTTCATAATTTGAGCCTGTGTTGGATCCATGCCTGGGGGCTGTGGGTTTAGTTGTTGTGTTAAATACATGAGCGCCGCAAAAACAACGGGAAGTATAAAAAATGGATCGGGCGCAGACAGATCTTGTATCCAAAAAAAGAATGATTCATGTCTGAGCTCAACACTTTCTCTTAAGCAAAAAAAGAACGCAACAAACACCGGCATTTGAAGCAAAAGCGGAAAACACCCACCAGCTGGATTTATACCCTCTTTTTTATACAAGGCCATCATCTCGGTTCCAAGTTTTGCTCTGTCGTCCTTATACCTTTCTTGAATTTCCTTTAGTTTTGGGCCCGCTGTTCTCATTTTTGCCATACTAGAAAAACCTTTTGCAGATAGCGGCCACAACAACAGTTTAATTAAAACCGTAAGCAAGATAATAGAAACACCCCAATTATTAGCCAGATTATTTATCAAACTAAGCAACATCATCAAAGGTTGAGATAAAAACCAAAACCAACCCATATCAATTGTTAGCTCTAAGTCGGGAGCCCTGCTTATTAAATCCGATCTAACCTTGGGACCAAGAAATACTCTGTGATTAACACCAGAGGTAACTTCACTAGCCTTGACTTCCCTAGAAATTGCGCCCATAACATATGTATCCGACTCATCCGATGGAGGTAAAGCAACCAACGCTTGAACCCTGTCCGAAGGCGTAAGAACAGCAGCCATAAAATATTTTTGTATAAATGCAACCCAACCACCTCTCTGGAAATACTCAATTCGTTCATCAACACTTCTTAACCTTGTGTTTGCATAGGGTTCGTCAGGCGTGTTGAAAGCAACACCAGTGTAAGAGCTGTTTTCAAAAATATTATCACGAGCATCTAAAGGCCTTTGATCGGTTCTATACATTGCCACATATGGAGCCGGAACATCCAATGGAAGTTGTCCAACCCACCTGTCCTCTATTAAAAGCTCATAATCATCTGATTTTAAAGTGAACTCTTTCGAAACCATCCCATCTACAGAAAGCAACCTTAAAGACGAAGGCAATATTTCAACCACTTCAAATGTTTTGCCTTGAGCAACAAAACCACTGTTTAAATAAAACTTAAAACCATTCGCCCGATCAAACCCAAACAGCCTTACACCCAAAGAATCTTCATTGTTAAGATAGGTGTGTTCCTTTAATCTGGCTTGCCATACTTTCCCGGTGGTTGGGCTAATTTTTAAAATCAGTTTGCTGTTTTGTATTTCTACCAAGCCAACTGTTTCACCTGCGGGCAATGACTCTTCGGTTTGGCTCTGTTCAATTGCAGAGGCCTCAGCAAACTCCTGTTTAATTTCTTTTTCCGAATTCCACGACAAAAACAAAATATATGACAAAGCAACAACCGAACCAATATAAAAATATCTCCAATTCATTTTTTTACCTCATCTACTCCACCAACCGACCATGGCCCGCATTTAAAAATTCTTATCAATGAATAGTAGCCGCCAACAAAGGCACCATGGATCTCAATACTCTCTTTCGCGTATTGAGAGCATGTTGGCTCAAATCTACAATTCTTACCTAACAAAAAACTCAAATATTTTTGGTAAAAACCAATCATAAATATTAAAAACTTTTTCATATTAATTGTCTTACTGTCCTTTTACAAAATTATCTAATGCGGTCTGAAAATCAGAGGAAATATTTTTAAATCCCGTTTCCAAAAAACCACTCCTGACAACAACAACATAACCATTATTCAATAAATTTTTACTAAAAATTTCTCTTATCCAGCGTTTAATTTTATTTCGTTGAACCGCTAAAGAATAGTCTTTCTTTTTTACTACAATCTTTAGTTTTAGGTCTGGAGAATCATCATCAAAAAATATCGATGAGTAACTAGAGTGATAAATTTTTTTTGAAATAACGATGCCTAAAAAATTAAGCGGTTAATACCTTGCGGCCCTTCTTTCTTCTGTTCGCAATTATAGCCCTACCAGCCTTGGTTGACATTCTTGCTCTAAAGCCATGAGTGCGCTTTCTTTTTAGTGTGCTTGGTTGAAATGTTCTTTTCATAATTACTCAAAAAATTAGCCCCGAATTATAAAGCATTGTGGGTGAATTGAAAGAAAAAAAGCTCAAAAATAAATTCATTAGATACCAACAAGTTATC
>ERZ802819.2443-NODE-2443-length-10335-cov-9.52111_pt1 | contig 10335 bp, 14 predicted proteins | sample MGYA00345647_ERZ802819 | MGnify/ENA primary metagenome ERZ802819 (study PRJEB30503, sample SAMEA104212355) | marine metagenome | biome: Westerlies Biome; feature: [SRF] surface water layer (ENVO:00010504) within the epipelagic zone...; material: water... | reverse complement strand
CCTCGAATGCGGATGAGTTGATTAATCAGGCAATTTTTACCGAGGAGAATGGCAGGGTCTTATTTGATCATTGCATGATCTGTTAAAGTTCCAACATGGTCTAAAGCGGATGTCGAGTGATCGACATCCGACATAGCCTGATGAATGCTTGCTGATATAGATATATTAGGCGCGTCGGGGTGTTTTTGCTGCTTCAGTCTTAGCTGAATGACCAGCTATGAAGAAAAAAGTGACAACAGAACCTCGTGCGATCCAGACTAGCAACCCTAAGCAGAAGTTGCGAAAAGTTGCGCAGTGGTAATGACCCCAAAGAGCCAAATTTAAGTCATGGACTCAGCATTGGGTTAGCGTGAAGTAGGGCAGAATTTTTAACATCTCAAAAGGGGATAGACAGTGCAGTTTGATGAAGTAGTACTAGGGCGTCGTAGTATTCGTGGTTACAAAAGCGATCCAGTTCCTAAGGCGTTGATCAAAGAAGTATTAGCGCTCGCAATGCGTTCTCCATCATCAATGAATACCCAGCCGTGGAATTTTACAGTTGTCTCCGGTGAGCCCCTAGATCTTATACGTGCTGGTAATACCGAGCGAAACCTCGCTGGAGTTCCGCATTCTAGAGAGTTTCGTATTGGGCAACCGTTCGCGGGTCAGCATCGAGACCGTCAAGTAGGGGTTGCTAAACAATTGTTTGCCGCGATGGACATTGCCCGTGACGATAAAGACAAGCGTCAGGATTGGGTGCTGCGTGGCTTTCGTCAGTTTGACGCCCCAGTCTGTGTGATCATTACATACGACGGGGTTTTGGCCGACAGCGATGATACTGCTTTTGACTGCGGTGCAGTGACCACAGCACTGGTAAATGCAGCCTGGTCGCGTGGCCTCGGAGCGGTAATCAATAGTCAGGGTATTATGCAGTCACCGGTGGTCCGCGAGCATGCGCAGATTGCCGACGATCAAGTCATTATGAAGGCTGTTGCGCTTGGCTGGCCAGATGACAGTTTTCCTGCCAACGCTGTGGTGTCAGAACGTAAGAGCGTAGAAGAGGCATCCTCTTTCTTAGGCTTCCAAGACTGATTAATTAGATCCGTCGCCAGGCCACCAATGAGCTGACACGCGCGTTAGCTACTCGCCCCACGATTGTAACGTTTGTTGAATCTGGCGACACGACCATCGCTTTGCGCTGACTTCTGCTTCCCGGTGTAAAAGGGATGTGATGCACTTGATACGTCAATAATCATATAGGGATAGGTTTGCCCCTCGTACTCTTTTGTTTGAGACGTTTGCACGGTTGAGCCCACGAGGAAAAAAGTATCGGACGACGTGTCATGAAATAGCACTTCGCGGTATTCAGGGTGGATTTCCGATTTCATAAGATTTTCGTTCAATTTTTGGAGAGCGCAAATTACAGCACGAAAGAGGATTTAACAATGCGAATAATTCTTGAATTGCATGAGGTACTTCGCTCGCGCTTATCCATTGGTCGGGGAAAAGTAACGGGCCAATCTGATCATCGAGGCATGCAGAGGGCCAACTGTTGGGATTCTGTGATGAGCACGCCGTCCGAGGAGCAAATTTTGCCGTTTTCGATTAAGCAACCTTCGCTAGCCACGCATGTTGTGAAATGGGCAAGCGCCGCCGCATACGATGTAACCCGTTGATAAACTTTGATAAACTTTCACGCAGGTTTTGGCCTCATCGACGACCCAATAATTTAATAACGTGTCGTTATCAGATTCTGCTACGGCATTCCATGGAACTACAACATTTGCCTTGAATCCATCCATCACCCGGTCTTTTGGGGCAGCTTCCCATAACCACTTCACTTCGGTCACACCTACCCCCTTTCTCCTTTATTTAGTATCTATTCGCAGGTCTTCTCATCTTGAGTCAGCAAAGTTTTTGTTGAGTCCAAAAGAGTTCAACTCCTTCTGCTGAGCATGATTATTTGATTACGGCGCCGCAAATATTGTTTGTGCGGTTTTTCTATCGTTATGCGCCGTCGGTCTGATTAGGTATGGTTGAATAAAAGGCATAGCGAAGGAGGGTAGGGCGATGGACGAGAAAAAAAGAGATGAAGGATCAAGCGAAGCAGCGAGCGTGCTGGAGAAGTTGCTGGAACGCAATTCCCTGAATCGTAGGCTTCACTGGACTACTATCGCCAGTGAGAAGGCACTTTTAGCACTGATCGGGCTGTTGACCCTTGTAGCTAGTTTTCAAGCACTCAATGACATGTACCTCGCAGGGAAAGTAGGACTCCCGGACTTGTTCCTACTGTTCATCTACGTTGAGATAATAGGAATGATTGGCGCCTTCTACTCCACAAGTAGGATACCCGTCACGCTGCCCATCATAATTGCTATCACGGCCCTTTGCCGTTTAATAGTAATGCAAAGCAAGGAAAGCGAAGCTTTAGTTCTGGTGGCGGAAGCATCCGCAATCCTCGTACTCAGTTGCGCAGCCTATCTTATGTCTTTGAAAGACCGCCACAGCCTTATGAAACTCAAGGAGTCCGGTAAAGATGAAGATGTTTGAAGTTAGGCGGTCATCATCCCAGCCCTTTTGGAAAGCCAATGGGTCAGCGAAACACCCAACCCTGCTCACAATGTTAGTCCTCGCTGCTCCTTCAAACCGATAAAGACAAATAAAGGAAGACAAATGCTCACGACCATCGAAGACCGGGGCGCTGTAAGAACCCTGACATTTAATCGTCCAGACGCCCTAAACGCATTCAACGATGTAATGAGGGATGAGGTGACAACAGAAATTCTGAAAGCTAGTTCTGATGACAGAGTAAAAGTCTTGGTGATAACCGGAGCGGGCCGCGCTTTCTCCGCAGGAATGGATTTGACCGCGGGAGATGATGATTATCAGTCAAAGTTCAGCTTATCAGATATGTTTGACGCGTTTATCGATTTTCCGAAGCCAATCGTCTTAGGCGTTAATGGCGTCGGCGTTGGTTTCGGCTGTACGATATGCGGCCTCGCAGACATGGTGTTTATGGCAGAAGACGCCCGTCTTCGCGCTCCGTTTTCATCGTTAGGTCTAACGGCAGAAGCTAGCAGTACAGTGACTTTTCCGCGACTGATAGGGTATCAAAAGGCTTTTTGGACGCTGCTAAGCTCGTCATGGCTAGACGCTGAAACTTGCAAGGAATTTGGCTTAGCGTTCGAAGTTGTAGACCCTGACCAACTAATGACAACGTTATACGAACATGCAGAAATCCTCGCTGCGCAGCCGCTGACGTCTTTGTTAGCAACCAAAGAGCTACTAATGTCGCAAGTGCGCGAAGAACTGCGCGCTGCTTATAAGCGAGAGAATATCGTGCTTTTTGATTTGATGGGCGGCCCAGCTAATCAAGAAGCTATTGCGGCGTTCAAGGAGCGCAGAGCACCTGATTTTTCCAAGTTCTAAGGGCCAATCTGAAGTATGTCTTCAGAACCAATAACAACTAAATAACACTATCTGCACCCTTGGGTGCTATTGGAAGGCCCTACCTCCGTTTGTCTTGAGCTAAAAGGGTGGTTACTTTTGTGCCCGGAATCACTGATGAATACCTAGGAAAGCTAAAGAACACCTGAGTATCGGGTGCTAGCGGCGCCTACTTACGGCATGTTCAAGAGCTTTAGCCTTTGTGCAATGTAGCTTTCCAGGCCTTCTGCAGCGTTTCAAAGGCGCAAAAATGTCTACCGTTTTGTCCACCCCTAGGCAGGTGACCATAGGGGGTAGGCACCTATGTAACCTTTTGCCCAATATTTTGAATCAGTGACTGATTGTCAGGCTTGATGGTGGAGACGTTACCCGGCCCCCTAAGTGGATATATCTAGGCGTGGTCGGACATTTTGAGGGGTGTCTGGATTCTGAAAGCGGCGATCGCCCGCGAATATTCGATTGTCATCGTCGTTTTATTGCTGGGCTGCAGAAGTCGCCAAATTGTTAAATTAGTTCGGGCAGAATGGCTCTGCCAATGAGATAATAAAAGTGTTGGATTAATTTTAAGATAAAAATATAGGTAGAGAGATCATATGAAAGGCACAGTAAAATGGTTTAGTTCGGAAAAGGGGTTTGGCTTCATCGCCCCAGAAGATGGTAGCAAAGACCTCTTTGTACACCATTCCGAAATTCAATCGAATGGTCAGTTTGCCTCCTTATCGGACGGCCAATCTGTCGAGTTTGAAGTTGGCGAAGGAAAGAAAGGCCCTTGCGCAGTTAACGTCAAGGGTGCCTAGTGACCTATCCCCCGAAAACTTAACCGTTGCGAAAGAGATTTTTCCCATGAAATTAAAGTTGGGAAAGGTCGATATGAAGCGCAAGTACTACACCGAAGAACAGATCATAGGAATTTTGCATGAGCGCCACAGCGGGTTTGCAGGCGAACGAAGTTATTCGTAAGCATGGCATCGCAAACGGAACGTTTTATCGTTGGAAGAGTGACTACGGTGGTATGGATGTATCTGAGGTAAAACCCCTCGTGAACTAGAAGCTGAGAACGCTAAGTTGAAGAAGCTACTGGCCGAAACGTTGTCAGAGAAAACTGCCTTGAAGGACGTTGTATCGCGAAAGTGGTAAAGCCAGCAGCCAGGCTTGAGGTTGTCTGCTTTCTCCAAAATCAGTATGCATTGAGTTAGCGATTAGCTTGTCGTTTGGCAGGAATTAGTCGTCAGGCCATGGCCTGTCGGTTAAAACGCTCCATCGATACAGCGCTGAAAGCTCAATTAAAGCAGTTGGGCGAACAGTATCCACGTTACGGATATTTGATGCTGCACGCGATGCTGAGGACTGAGGGCTTGGTCATCAATCGCAAAAAGACCTATCGCGTATACACGGAGTTAGGTTTGCAAGTAAGGACCAAGAAGCGCAAAAAGTTGATTCGACCCAGAGTGCCCATGGCGCTGCCAACTCGATTGAACGAGCGTTGGTGACTCGACTTGGTGAGTGATCAGCTTGTTAATGGTCGGCGCTTTCGAGTTCTGAACATCATCGATGACTATTCGAGAGCATGTGTTGGTCAGCTGGTCGACACTTAAATCTCTGGTGAACGCCTGACTCGTTTTTTGCATGAACTCAGTTTGACTCGGCCTTTACCAAAAAGGATCGTCTGGAGAACGGGCCTAAGTTGACCCGCAACGCCATGTTCTTGTGGTCAAGGCAACACCGGATGAAGTTGCATTTTATCCAACCTGACAAAACAACCCAGAACGCGTTTGTTGAATCGTTAAATGGACGGTTCATAGATCTTTGTTCGAACCAGAGCCAAGTTACGAGTTTGGACGATACCAGATCGATAATTGTTCGCTGGCGCGACCACTATAATCAAGTGAAGCCTCATGGCGCATACAGCTCCTTGTTTTATTTAAAGAACAGATGGCTTAACGCTATAGAATTGTCTCTAACAAAGCGGACAAAATGCAGGGGAGAGATCATATTCACCTTAAGCCCTGATAATCAGTCACTGTCTAGCGGACGTAAAAAGGCCTGCGCATCGCAGGCTTAGGGCTTTTGTCTCTGTAGCAGCAATTTCTTTCACTACCCTTTTGGTCGCGGTTAGCCAAATCCAGATAGAGTTTATTCTCTTCTCCCGAGTCTTCTATGCTTTTGCAAGCTGAAACTTCTCATCCCAATCTTGGAACCACTTTGCCCCGTCTCGCTTTGCATCTTCAAATATCCCGTAAGTAAAGAAGACTGCAAATAGAAAAGAAACGTGTCCCAACAGCAAAGGAACAATGTTCAGCCAACCGGCAATATATGTGCAAAACGCAAGTGTCCAAGCGATAGACAATGCAGTCATAAAGTACATTTGCAGACTCGTGTCGCGGATGTAGCCTATGGGGTTATATTTTAAATTCATTACGGAAGCCCAACTGTAGTAAAACCACATCAATTTGTTTTTCATATTCATCTCTTATTCTTTCTCTAGCGTCCACGTATTTAAAAGGTCTTCCACAACACGAGTGAAATAACTGGTTTTGCAGTGAGGCGAGTGTCAGTTGGTGATAGTCCTTCTTGAAGCAACGCCCCAATTGATCGGCTCAAAAGGGGCTAGTGCTGATGAAGTAAGCAGTTACTCTGGGAGAATCACGGTATCGATAAGGTGAACTACACCATTGCCCGCCATTAGGTCCGTCGCGATTACGGTTGCGCCTCCAATGGAGACAACGCCATCCGCCACCGTTACGGCATAAGTGCCGTTCAAAGTCTCAACTTGATCCAGAGTCACGACCGTCGCTGCTTTAGCTTTGCCTGCAACAACGTGAGCTTTCAAAACTCCGGCTAATGCCTCCGGGTCAGCTAATAGCCCGTCCAAAGCACCCGCAGGAAGCTTTGCAAAAGCATCATTGGTGGGAGCTAGCACCGTGAAGGGCCCCTCGCCAGACAATACTTCGACCAGACCCGCGGCTTTCACTGCGGCCACTAACGTCGAAGTACCTTCCGCTCCAACCGCTAAAGCGACAACCGTTGCCGGCATTGTCTCGCCCTTTTCGTGATGGCCAGCTACTGCTGAGTTGACGGCAAAAGCTGCCGACATGGTGATTAAAGAAACAACGATCAATCTTAGTTTATTCATACGTTACTACCGGTTTTTGGAATTTTAGGATCGAAGATGAAGGATCAAAACTTCATGCAGTCTTCGTATGCAACGAGTCGCAGTTAACCTTTAAAGTGAGACAAAACCTGTTCGTTTCACTCAAGTCGAGCGCGGGAGGCCAGCTTGGCCGAACCCGTGTTAGCCGACGGTTTTTGAGTTTACAGCCCTGAAATTCCGCAAAGCCTCCGGCCGCGCCTAGATATAGCCACTCAGGGAGTGTGGTAACTCCTCTACCATCAAGCCTGCCTATTAGTGCTGATTCAAAATATTGGGCAATAGGTTACTACTCACTACACCCCGATGACCTGCTGCCCCCCCAATTTAAAAGCTGCTAGGGCGAGACGAAAGGGTGGACATTTTTGTGCCTGTGACAGGCTTTAGAAGGAGTGGAAAGCTACATTGCACAAGGGCTTAAGCTTTTGCATATGCGGCAAGGAGGAATCTGGTACCCGGGGTCGGACTCGAACCGACACAGTGTTTCCACCGGGGGATTTTGAATCCCCTGCGTCTACCAATTTCGCCACCCGGGCAGGGCTTGCTTTCACGAAGGCAGGCATTCTGCCGAAGGCCTGCACCAGTTACAATAGTCGTCCCTTTTCATTTGGTCAGTAAAGCCAATGATTCTGTCAGATTTCGACTATGCATTGCCTGAGCGTTTGATTGCTCAGCAGCCAGCAACGCAACGCGACGGATCGCGCCTACTGCATGTTCGAGCGGATGGGCTTGATCATTTGATGTTTTCGCAGTTGCAGAGTTTGCTGCAGCCGGGCGATCTGCTGGTGTTGAATGATACTAAAGTCGTGAAAGCGCGATTGCAGGGCACCAAAGACACCGGTGGTGCAGCTGAGGTATTGCTTGAACGGGTGCTTGAGGACTCCGAGGGTCGCAGCGATTGCGCGCTGTGTCAGGTTAGGGTGAGCAAGCCTCTACAGGAAGGGCGACAACTGCTGTTTGCTGATCAGTCGGTGCGATGTCTGGGTCGAGAAGGCGAGTTTTATCTCTTGCAGTTTCCGTTGCCGGTGTTTGATTTTTTGGAGGCCTATGGCGATTTACCGTTGCCGCCCTATATTGCACGTGGCGCGGGGTCGCTTGAGCGAGATCAGGACAGCCAGCGCTATCAAACCGTCTTTGCTGCGGTGCCCGGTGCAGTGGCGGCTCCTACAGCGGGTTTGCATTTTAGCCAGGAACTGTTGGCGCAGCTGCAAGCAGCTGGAATCAGGTCGACCTCTCTTACGCTGCATGTCGGTGCGGGGACGTTTCAGCCAGTCCGCGTGAATGACCTGTCGCAACACCAAATGCACCAAGAGCATTATCATGTACCGGAAAGTGCGGTTGCAGACATTCGTCGTACTCAAGAAGCTGGAGGGCGTGTGGTGGCGGTTGGAACTACGGTTGTGCGTGCGCTAGAGAGTGCTGCATTGGCGTCAGGCCAGCTAAATCCAGGTTCTGCGGCGTCGCAGCTGTTTATTACGCCTGGCTTTAAGTTCAATGTGGTCGAGGCCTTGATTACGAACTTTCATCTGCCGCGCTCGACGTTATTAATGCTCGTCAGTGCATTCGCCGGTGTTGAGCGAATCCGCGAAGCCTATGCAGTTGCGATAGAGCGAGAATATCGATTTTTCAGTTTTGGTGACGCGATGTTTCTGCAGCGCGACAGCGATAAATAAGTGGCAAATGCCCAAATAATCCGAGGACAAATGTGTTTGATTTGCTAACAACCGACGGGGCTGCGCGACGCGGCCGACTGCAGTTGCCTCACGGCGTAGTGGAGACCCCTGTGTTTCAACCCTGCGGTACTTATGGTTCGGTAAAAGGTATGACGCCGGTAGATCTGACGACGGCAGGCACGCAGATGTTGTTGGGCAATACCTTTCATTTAATGCTTCGGCCCGGTGATAAGCTCGTTCGCGAGCTGGGCGGCTTACATGAGTTCATGGGTTGGTCTGGACCTATATTAACCGACAGCGGAGGCTTTCAAGTTTTTAGCCTCGGCGACTTACGCAAGTTAAATGAGCATGGGGTGGTTTTTCGTTCCCCGGTGAATGGCGACAAGGTTGAGTTAACGCCGGAATCTTCTATTAACGTGCAAGCGAACTTGGGCTCAGATGTGGTAATGGTGCTTGATGAATGCACTGAACATCCGGCCACCTTTAGGCAGGCTGACGAATCGATGCAGTTGTCGTTACGCTGGGCTCAACGCTCTCGAAGAGCATTCGATCAAGGCCTTGAGGACAGCGTTAATCCGGGGGCGAAGTTGTTTGGCATCGTTCAAGGTGGCATGTACGAAGACTTGCGCCGAATCAGTCTAGACGGTCTGCAAGCGGTTGGATTTGATGGCTACGCAATCGGTGGTTTGTCAGTTGGCGAGAGTAAGGAAGACATGCAGCGGGTTATGGAAGCGCTGCTGCCGCACATGCCCGAGCGGGCACCGCGCTATCTTATGGGTGTTGGCACGCCACAGGATTTGGTGCGGGGTGTCGCCCTAGGGGTGGATATGTTCGACTGTGTTATGCCTACGCGCAATGCTCGCAATGGCTATCTTTTTACGCATTCCGGTGTCGTTAAGATTCGCAATGCTAAGCATAAAAACTCTGATCTACCCATCGATGAGCGCTGCGGATGCTACACCTGTCAGAACTTTAGTCGTGGGTACCTGCACCACCTCGATCGCTGCGGTGAAATGCTCGGCGGTATGCTAATGACTCAGCATAACCTGTATTATTATCATAACTTGATGGCCCAATTGCGTGAGGCTATTGAAACGGGTACATTCCGCACGCTTGCGCAATCCCTGTTTAATGATTGGAACAATAACGATGAGTTTGTTTGAAACTACCGCATATGCAGCACCAGCCGCCGGCCCCGGTGGCGACGCGGGCATAATCAATTTGATCATGCTTGGCGGCTTCGTGCTGATTTTCTATTTCTTGCTGATCCGACCGCAAAACAAGCGGCGCAAGGAGCACCAGGAGCTGGTTTCGTCTCTGAATAAAGGGGACGAAGTTGTTACTGCCGGGGGTGTTGTGGGTACGATCACCAAGGTCGAGGATGACTTTGTCAAAGTGCAGGTCAGCGAACAGGTAGAAATGCGGGTGCAAAAGTCAGCTATTGGGGCGACTCTGCCGAAGGGAACACTCAAATCTTTAGATTAGACCTTTTGGGGATTGGCTTGGAAACAAGTCCGCCACACGAGTCTGTTTATAGTGATAATCGGCGAAAAGTAAATGGCTGAACTTCCCCCTGGTGGACCACCACTATTAGGCGTGCCGCGCCGTAACAGCGCACCGCTTAATTCGTTTGCGCTGTGGCAGTACGTGGTGATTTTCGCTGTGGTGCTCATCGGCATTACCTACGCTGCACCGAATGTATTCCAGCCTGATCCAGCGATCCAGATTCGCGCCCTAGATCAGCGCGGTGAACAGGAAAATTCCAACCAAGCAGCTAATCGGGCGCTCCTGGCGCGCATGCAAACTTTGTTGAGTGAGGGCGGTATCGCGCTTAAAGGCGGGGATTTGCAAGGTGACTCGGTGGTATTGCGGCTCGGCTCGGATGAAGCTCAGTTGCGTGCCCAAGAATTGGCCGCTGCAGCACTGAATGCTACCGGTGTGAATTACGTCGTTGCGCTGGCGAGTGCCAGTACGACGCCCCAATGGCTGCAAAATCTGGGCGGCGAACCCATGAGCCTGGGCTTGGATCTTTTTGGGGGCTCGCACTTTCTTCTGCAAGTCAACATGGACGAATACCTAGAGCGGGTG
>ERZ802819.2442-NODE-2442-length-10351-cov-5.54002_pt1 | contig 10351 bp, 10 predicted proteins | sample MGYA00345647_ERZ802819 | MGnify/ENA primary metagenome ERZ802819 (study PRJEB30503, sample SAMEA104212355) | marine metagenome | biome: Westerlies Biome; feature: [SRF] surface water layer (ENVO:00010504) within the epipelagic zone...; material: water... | reverse complement strand
AGTTTTATTTTTTCCTGTAGCAATGTTATCTCCAGATTCTAATGTTCTAACTTGATCTATAGTTAACATTGGATTCGGAGCAAGGCCCAAGACTGCGCCTTGTAACTTAGCTAGCCATGATGGTATTGGAATAATAATATTTTTTGTTCGAATTTCATTAGAAATAATTTTTATTATTTCTGTTAAATTTAATATTTCGTTTCCAACAAATTCTATAGTTTCTTTTTTGATTTCTTCATCAATTATTTTTTCTACACCAAGTGCAATATCACCCACATATACAGGAGCAAACTTTACTGAAGCTCCTGCCAAAGGTATAATAGGAAATAAACTTATTAATTTTGCGAACGTATTAGTAAAATCTTTCTTTCCTCCACCAAAAACTATTGATGGTTTAATTATCGTAAAATTTTTTAAATTTTTTTTAATAATTTCTTCAGCTTTGTATTTACTTTCTAAATACTTTGAATTTGTATTGCTTTTTACTCCTAAACTTGAAAAATGAATAAAGTGCTTAACATTTTTTTCCTCTTTAATTGCTGATGTTAGGTTATCAACAAAATCTGTGTGAACCTTTTTAAATGTGCTACTACCTTTTTCAAAAAGGATACCAACTAAATTTATGCAGATTTCGCTATCCTTAATAAAATCTTTAACTTGAGATTTTGAATGAATATTAATTTTTTCAATCATAATCTGGCCCGGATCACTAACAGTAGATTTTAACTCCAATAAATCTTCATCAAATGGTGATCGGGTAGCTATTTTAACCTCAAAACCTCTTTTTGCTAAAAGCCTAACAATTGAACGTCCGACAAAGCCAGCGCCCCCAAAAAGACAGATTTTTTTTACATAAGCTAAAGACATGTTATACAATCAGTAATTGAAATATGAATTTTAAATATAAATTACATTTAAACGATCTTCCATCCGACACAAGTTTAAAAAATGCCACAACAATAGCAGTCGACGGTGAATTCTCTGGATTAAATCCGCTAACAGATAAACTTCATTTACTGCAATTGTCAGATGGTTCAAACTTTGTTCATTTTATTAAATTTCAGGACAAATATAATGCTCCAAATCTTAAACAGCTTTTAGAAAACAAAAAAATAAAAAAAATATTCCATTTTGGAAGAGCTGATTTAGGTTTTTTAAAACAGCATCTTCAAATCAATGTATGTAATATTTTTGATACAAAAATTGCATCGAAGATTTGTAGAAAGTTTACTAACAACCATGGTCTAAAAGATTTAACAAAAGATTTACTTGGCATAAAATTAGATAAAGAAATGCAAACTTCTGATTGGGGTATTGAAAATTATAGTGATGAGCAAATTAAATATGCTGCAAGCGATGTATTACATCTTCATAATATTAAAATTGAGCTTGAAAAAATTTTGAGTCGTGAGAATAAATCTCATATTGCAGAAAAATGTTTTGAATTTTTAGAAACAAGAACTAATTTAGATTTAAATGGCTTAGGCGATATTTTTGAACATTGATATGAAATCAGAAAAACAAATATTAAATTTTGGTAAAAAAATTATAAAAGAAGAGATTCTATCAATCCAGAAGATGCAGAAAAATCTTAATTTAAATTTTTCTAAAGCTATTAATCTTATTAATGCTACGAAGGGAAATATAGTCTTTACTGGTGTTGGAAAATCAAAACTTATTCTAGAAAAAACTTGTGGCACGTTTTCATCCTTGGGTATTTCTAGTTATGTATTAGATGCAAATCAAGCTAGTCATGGAGGATTAGGCAGTCTTCAAAAGAACGATACCCTAATCATTGCTTCAAATAGTGGCAATACAAATGAACTGATTTCAATATTAAAATTTGCAAAAAAATATAAAATTAAAATTATTGGGATTTCTTCTAATTCGAAATCTCAACTCGCTAAAAATTCAGATATAAATATAATTTATCCAAAAATAAAAGAAGCTGGTGATAAAAACTTTTCACTCGTTCCGACTAGCTCTAGTACAATTTTAACATGTATTGGAGATGCGCTTGCAATCACCGTAGCAAAAAAAAGAAACTTTAAAATATCTAAATTTGGAGAACATCATCCTCATGGCAGTATTGGAAAATCTTTAACGCCTATCAAGGAACTTTTAATTACTGGAAATAAGATTCCTTACGTGACAAGAGATACAAATTTTTCCAAAATACTCTCAGCAATATCGTCAAAAAGGTTGGGCTGTGTATTGGTAAAAGGAAACAAAATAAATAAGCTATGTATCATTACCGATGGAGATACTGCAAGAGCAGCAAGTAAATTTTCAAATCTTCAAAAATTAGTTGCAAGTGATATTATGACAAACAATCCTACATTTGTTGATGAAATGATACTTGCACCAGAAGCACTAAGTATAATGAATAAAAAAAGAATAACAGTATTGCTAGTTAAATCTAAAGGAAAATTTCAGGGTCTAGTGAATATTCATTCAATAATTCAATTTATGAATAAATGATTACAAAAAAAACTAAATCAAATTTTTTTCTTTTTATTGTCGTTTTGTTTTCTATAATGTTTTATTTCTATCATATTACGCAAAACAAAGGGTCAATAAAAATTGAAAAAGAGCAATCTAATTCTAAAAGAGAAAAAAATTTTGTTGAGAAGAACGTAACTAAATTTACTAATGTAGAATATAAGACTTCAGATGATAGTGGTAGAAATTATATTACCAAAGGCAAGGAGGCATATTTAAATAAAGATCAACCAAATCTTATCAAACTAAATGATGTGCAGAGTTACACGAAGCTTAATGACGGTAGCATATTGAACGTAACGGCAGACAAGGCAAACTATTATAAAAAATCAAAAAATATCAAATATTATCAAAATGTTAAAATTCTTAATAAAGATGGGACTATAAAAGCAGATGTTGCAAATTTTCTATCAGATAAAAACTTAATTAGATTAGAAAAAAATGTAATATATAAAGATAAAAAAAATATCGTTAGAGGAGATGTTGCAGAACTTGATACAATAACTAATAATCTAGAAATCTTCATGTTTAAAGAAAAAGATAGGGTTTATGGAAAAAGAAAACAATAAGAATAAAAAGAAAAAAATTAAAATTAAAGCTGGCACAAGTAGCAATAGAACGTTTTTATTAAAAAGAGAGTTTTTATATAAAGAAACTGAAACTTTGTTATTAACAAATATCGTTAATAAAAAAGTTCCACCTCCTGGAAAAAATCTAAATAAAGCTCAATTAAATGTAGCCTCTTCTAATATTATCAAACTTAATGAGCAAAACAAAAATACTAATAAAAAAATATTGACTATATCAAAAATATCAAAAACATTAGGCGGTAAACCTGTTCTTAAAAATATTTCATTAAACTTAAATCATGGTCAAATTTTAGGATTACTTGGTCCCAATGGTGCAGGTAAGTCTACTCTTTTTAATCTTATTGTAGGTAAAATTTTTCCAGATTTTGGTGAAATTAAATTAAATAATGAAATAATTAACGATTTACCAATTCATAAAAGAGCTATCAAAGGTATTAGTTTATTAGAACAGCACAAAGGTCTCTTTGGTAATATGACAGCATATGAAAATCTTTATGCAATTTTAGAGCTACATATTGAAGATAAAAGTAAAATTGAAAGTAAGATATTTCAACTTTTATCTTATTTTGGTCTGCAATATCTGGTCAATGTAAAAGCAAATAATATGTCAGGGGGGGAATACAAAAAAATATCAACCTTACAAAGAATTTGTAATAAAGACATAAAGGTTTTACTTCTAGATGAACCCATGGCCGCATTAGATCCATTAAGCATATCATCAATAAAGAAATTTATTTTAGAACTTAGAGGTATGGGTTTATCTGTAATAATAACTGATCATAATTTTTTTGCTATACAAGATATATTAGATAATTGCATAATCATAAGAGACGGTGTTGTCATGGTTGAGGGACCACCTAAAGACATAATAAAAGATCAAAAAGCGATAAAATATTATTTAGGAACTGGCTTTAAAATTTAGTTTTTTGATCCTTGCTCTTCTTCTATAGCAGCGTCATCAAGTGAAATTACATCATCATCACTTTCTTCTGATGTATTATCTGTATTTTCTATATCTGCAAATTCATCCTTTGATTCTGTTTTGCTTGGTTGTTGAATTATTGGAGTATTTTGCATAAAGGATACGTTATCATCCTCAATAATGATTTCTTTCTCGCACCAAAGGCAGTTAAAGGGCGATTTTTTATTTAAATCGTAGAACTTTTTTTCACAGTTTGGGCAAACCCTTTTTTGTCCAAATTTTTTATCAGCCATTAAAATCTCTTTTTATAATTTAATTTAGTGGGTATATATTGGTCTACTAATGTAATGGCAATTAAAAAATCAAATAAATTGGTCCCAGATAACGATATCTGTATCAAGGGTTCTGTCCATTTATCCTCAGACAAAAGCCTTTCAATAAGGTCAGTATTATTTGCAAGTATTGCATATGGCATATCACGTGTAAAAATTAATAATCCAGGGCAAGATGCTTTGACCTCAATTATGGCGATTCAAGAACTTGGTATAAAAGTAAACAAAAGTAACGATCAATATACTATTTATGGACTTGGTATTGGATATCCAAGTTTAAAAAAGAGATTGTTAATTAATTGTAGAAACAGCGGAACAACTTTAAGATTGATAACACCACTCATCGCAGGGTCTAAAGTTAATGCAAAAATAATAGGTGATCATAGTCTTTCAAAAAGACCTTATAGATTGGAGTTTTTAAAAGAATTTTTAATGAATGTTAAACCAACCAAAAAAAAGTTCTTACCATTAATGATTAACGGACACGCAAATTGTGTTAAGGCAGAAATTAAAATAAATAAACCTTCAGCTCAAATGGTTAGCGCTGCAACACTTGCGGGTATTTCAAGTTTTGGTGAAACGATTATTGAGTGTCCAAATAATGTAAGAGATCATACATCTAGAATGCTAAAATACTTGGGGTATTCTATTAAAACCAAAAATTTCAGAAAAAAACAGACTATTAAAATTTTAGGTAAGCAGTTTCTGCAGCCAATTAAAAATTACGAAGTCCCATCTGATGTTTCTTCAAGTGCATTTTTAATATGTATTGCTATTTTAACTAAAGGTAGCAATATTAAAATAAAAAATGTTTGTTTAAACCCACACAGAATTGGCTTTATTAAAATATTAAAAAGAATGGGTGCAAATATAAAATTTCAAAATTTAAAACAATATTATGGGGAACCAGTCGGAGATGTCATAGCCATGTATTCACCAAATTTAAAAGGTGTTAATATTAAATCTAATGAAATTGCTGGTATCATTGATGAGGTACCGGTTTTATTAGTGGTCTCATTATTTTGTAAGTCAAAAAGTAAATTTAATAATTTAAGTGAGTTAAAATATAAAGAATCAGATAGATTAAAAGTAATGTATGACAATTTGAGATTATGTGGCGCTGAAATAAAAAGAGAAAAAGATAATTTAATTATTTATGGAAAAACAGAAAATTTTTATTCAAATAACATACCAATAATTAAAAATTTTAATAAAGATCATAGAATCGCGATGGCATTTTATGTTTTGGCATCTGCTTCTAGAAAAAAAATTCAAATTAACGATTTTAATTGTACAAATATCTCGTTTCCTAATTTTTTAGAAACTATAGAGAATGTAAGAGATAAAAGTGTAAAAAAAATTATTGTTGCATGCGATGGTGGTGTTGCTACAGGAAAAACCAGCATTTTAAATAAAATAAAAAAACTCTACAAATCTAAAGCTATATTCCTAGATTCTGGTTTACTATATCGTTATCTAACTTTAGTTCATTTAAAAAGTGGTAAGAAAAAAATTAATACTAAATTTTTAATCAAATTCTTGAATACAGTCAGTATTTCCAGGTTACGCAATCCAAAATTACATTCTAACAAAGTGTCTAATTATGTATCTAAAATTGCAAAAATTTCATCTATTCGAAAAGCATTACTACCTATTCAAAGAAAACTTGTATTTAATTGCTTTCAACCAATCGTACTAGTAGGTGGTCGAGACATTTGTTCAAAAATACTGCCAGCAGGCTTCAGCGATATTAAACTGTTCATTGATGCGAATGTTAAGTTAAGGGCTGAAAGGAGATATTTAGAATTACAAAAGAGAAAAAGTGAGAAAAACCTTGATTATAATGATATTTTAAAAGCTCTAAAAGCGAGGGATTTAGCGGATAAAACCAGAAAAGTGAGCCCTATGAAAAAAACCAATGATTCTATATTGATACGCAATGACTCTAATGATATATCGCGTGCGCTCAAGAAAATAGTTTTCTTGATAGAAAGTGAGATAAAAAAACATTAGTGGGAACAGATAATTTAAAAGTATATAATCAAGATACTAGCTCGGAATTCGCAAAGTTAATTTCAGAAAATTTAGAAAACATAATCTTAAAAGACAACACCATTGTAACAGGAACTGTTGAAAAGGTTGATGACAAATATGTGCATGTTTTTATCAAAGGAGCAAAATCAAGTGGTATTGTAGATAAAAATGAAATCCCTCATGCAGAATTAGACGCACTAGATGAGGGCAAACAAATTGAGGTCTTTCTTGAAAGAACTGAAGATAGAAATGGAAATATTGTTCTTAGTATTGAAAAAGCAAGAAGAGCTAAGTCTTGGAAGAAAATTGAAGAAGCATTTGAAAAACAAGAAAAAGTATCCGGTATTATTAAAAACACAGTTAAAGGTGGTGTGGTTGTCGAAATATTTGGCGTATTCGCATTTTGTCCAAATAGCCAAGTAGCAGATAAACCCATTAAGAACATGAATGAATACATAAATAAACCGATGGAATTTCAGATTATCAAAATAGATAATGTCAGGATGAATGTTATTGCTAGTCGTAGGCAAGTAATCGAGCAAGAAAAAAATAAAAATAAAGAAAAAGTAATTAAAAATTATAAAGTTGGTGAAATAGTAGAAGGGACCATAAAAGCTGTGCAGTCCTATGGGTGCTTTGTAAGCATAGAAAGTCTAGATTGCTTACTGCACTCTAGTGAAGTATCGCATCTGAAAATTTCAAATCTTAATGACATGTTCACAGTTGGTGAAAAAATAAAAGTAAAAATTCTAGAGATTGATACTGAAAACATGAGAATGAGTTTATCAGTAAAAGCAATGTTACCAGATCCATTTGAAACTATAAAAGATAAATTCAAAGTTGGAAAAGAATATGAAGTTAAAATTATCCAACTGACTGACTTTGGTGCTTTTGCTGAAATGCAAGAAGGTATTGTGGGATTAATACACTCAAGTGAAATTAAACATATGCAAAAAAATGTTAATCCTAAATCAGTATTCAAAGTTGGAGATATGACAAAAGTCAAATTAAAAGAAGTAGATACTGAAAAGCGAAAAATTGGTTTAAGTTACAAAGATTGTACACCAAATCCTATAGATGAATTTATTTCCAAATACCCTGTTAATACAATAGTTGATGCAAAAGTAGTCACTAAGAAAGATTTTGGAATTTTTTGCAACACAGGTGATAATGATATTGATATTTTTGTCCACTACAAACAGCTAGATTATATTGAAAGTTCAAAAGCCTTAGATAACTTCAATAAAGGCGATACTGTAAAATTAAAAATTATAGATATCAAAGATGACAAAGTTAATGGATCAATAAGAGCTTTAAAAAAAGATCCTTTCTCATTTTTTGATAATAAAAAAGTTGGAGATATTGTATCAACGAGAGTAGTTGAAGTACAAGATAATGGCCTAAAAGTTGATGTTGGACCAGATAGATATCAAGTGAATTTGAGAAAATCAGATTTAGCAATTGAAAAATCAGACCAAAGACCTAATCGTTTCTCAGCTGGGGATTCCATTGATGCATCTATACTTGAAATTGATCATGTGAAAAGAAAAGTAAAGCTATCAGTTAAAAAACTTGAGCAACAGCAGGCTGATGAAGCAATTGAGAAGTATGGATCAACAAGTTCTGGACAGTCATTAGCTGGAATATTGGGTGAAGCATTAGAGAAAAAAGATAAAAAAAAGGATTAGTCCTTTCTTTTCTCACATTCTAATTCTATAATAATTTCAATACTTTATTAACATGTCAAAAAAAACTTATGTTAAGTCCGATATAGTAAAAACGTTGCAAGGACATTATCAAAAAATACCAAATACGGATGTTGAAAGAATTGTTGAGTCTATTTTTAAGTATTTAGGCAATGCCTTGTCAGAGGGTAAAAATATTGAGATTAGGGGCCTTGGAACCTTTAAAATAAAAAATATGCCTGAGAGAAATGCAAGAAATCCTAAAACTGGAGAAGCAATAATTATTGAAAGAAAAAATAAAATTAAATGGAAAACATCAAAATTATTAAATCAAAGAATTAACAAGGATACCACAATTGAAGAATAAAAAAATAATTTTTATAGCTCTTGATTGTTCAGTTTCAAAAGCAAAATTAATTATTAAATCTATTCCTAGAATAAGGAGTGTGTCCTATATTTTTGGATTGAAAATTGGTTACCAAATATTTTATTCTGAACAGGGAAGAGATTTTATTAAATCAATAAAAAAATTTCCGATTTTTTTAGATTTAAAATTACATGACATTGAAAATACGATTGCAAATGCAGTAAGATCACTCGGAGATATTAAGAACATTGATTATATCACTATTCATACTAGCTCTGGTACACAAGCTATAAAAACTGCAAAAAAATTAACAAAAGCAAAATTGCTAGGTGTAACAACACTAACTTCTTTTGATCAAAAAAAATTAAAAGAAATTGGACACACAAAAAAAATTGAACAATTAATTGTACATCAAGCTAAACTTGCTAAAAAAGCTGGATGCTATGCAGTTATATGTAGTGGTAAAGAATCATTGAAAATTAATAATTTAGTAAAAGTTAAAACAATAACACCTGGTATTAGATTGCCTGGTGATAAAACAAATGATCAAAAGAGAGTATCAACGCCCAAAAACTCTTTTATTAATCAGAAAGCTACCGGAATAGTAATTGGTCGCAGTATTACATCTGGTAATATAAAAAATAATTTTAAAAAACTTTTTGATCATTTAAAATTATGAAATTTCCAACAGTTAAAGTCTGTGGAAATACCGACTCTAAAATTATCGAACTTTGTATAAATCATGGTGTTAGATTAATAGGATTTATTATAAACTACGATAAAAGCCCGAGATCAATATCTATTCTTGAACTTAAAAAATTAATAAAGAATATACCGAATAGTGTAAAAAGGGTGGCGGTCATGGTTAATCCAGACATTCAAGAAGTAAAAGAAGTATCTAATTATTGTGATAGTATTCAGCTACATGGAAATGAAAGTAATCAATTTATTAAGCAAATAAAAAAGCTCACAAACCTTCATGTGATAAAGGCAATTAAAGTAGCAAAACAAATTGATCTTCAAAATATGGAACAGTTTCATGATGCAGATGAAGTTTTATTAGATACTCCCGCTATGGGTCAGTCTGGAGAAGCTTTTAATTTTGATCTTCTTAAACAAATCAAAAGTAAACAATTTTTTCTTGCAGGAAAAATAAATATTAATAATGTAAAAACTGCTCTTAAATATACTGATAAAATTGACGTAAATTCTGGTCTAGAAACTGAAAAAGGTATAAAAGATCCAAAAAAAATTAAGGAATTTTTCAATATGGTACATAAATTATGAAAATTAAAAGAGGAATTCCAATCATCGATCAACATGATAAGAATTACATGTATGGTAGGAAGTTTGGTGGAAACTTCATACCTGAAACGTTAAAAAAGCCTGTTGAAGATTTAACTTCTTTATTTGAAAAACTTAGGAAAAATAAGAGTTTCTTAAAAGAAAGAGATTATTATTTTAAAAATTACGTTGGAGCTCCTACTCCTTTCGTTAAACTAGTAAATCTTACAAATTATTTAGGTGGTGCTCAAATTTGGGCCAAGGTGGTTGCTGAAGCAAATGGTGGAGCTCATAAGATATATAATGCAACAGTTCATGCTTTAATCTGTAAGAAAGCAGGTAAAAAATACATCATAGGTGATACTGGTGCTGGATATGCAGGAAAAATGCTATCAATGGCGGCTAGAAAATTTGGGCTTAAATGTAAAATATTTATGGGTGCAAAAGACATAGAGCGTCAAAAACCAAATTGTGATGCAATAAAAAAGAATGGGGCAGAAATTATTCCAGTTCACACAGGTAGCAAAACACTAGTTGATGCTGTTAGTGAATGTATGAGATATTGGGTGTCAAATTGTGATACAACTGCAATGTGTGTAGGTTCAACAGTTGGACCAAATATTTTTGTAAAAATT
>ERZ802819.2439-NODE-2439-length-10352-cov-43.0183_pt1 | contig 10352 bp, 12 predicted proteins | sample MGYA00345647_ERZ802819 | MGnify/ENA primary metagenome ERZ802819 (study PRJEB30503, sample SAMEA104212355) | marine metagenome | biome: Westerlies Biome; feature: [SRF] surface water layer (ENVO:00010504) within the epipelagic zone...; material: water... | reverse complement strand
CGCAGCAAAAGCAACCTGCGTCAAGTCTGCTCTTGTTTTTTCAACAACCGATCTACTTTTCCACATACGAGTTGAATGACTGATCGAAAGAGCTCACATGCGCCTATGGATTTTATTTGCAATGATGATGACCGCCAGCACTGCCACCGCCCTTGACTTTACCTTTGAAAATATTGATGGGGGCGCGCTGTCTTTATCGAATTACGAAGGTCGGCCAATTTTGGTTGTGAATACGGCCAGCAGATGCGGTTTCACAGGTCAGTTGAGCGGGCTTCAAAAGCTTCATGAAACCTATAACGATCAAGGTCTGGTGGTTCTGGCCGTGCCCTCGAATGATTTCAACCAAGAATTGGGGGGCAACGCGGATGTTAAAGAGTTTTGCGAGCTTGGTTATAGCACCACGATGCCCATGACCGGTATAACCAAGGTAAAAGGACCAAACGCACATCCGTTTTTCAAATGGGCGAAACGCTCTTCTGGCTTCGTTCCGTCGTGGAATTTTAACAAATTGTTGATCGATCAAAATGGCCAAATCGTTAAGAGTTTTGGATCAGTTGCGCGTCCCAGCGGGCGAAAGATCACGTCTGAAATCGAAATACTGCTTCAGTAAAAGCCACGCTTTTTTCTGTTAAGCAGACGCCACCGATTTACTTTTCTAAGAGACGAAAAGGGGTAACCGGTCCCGTTTTAAACGCGTTGGGCCCAATTGAGGATGATATCCGCAACGGGCTTGGTTTGGCTAGGCGACAAGACATGCCCGGCAAGCACGTGGAAGCTCTCATCATCCTGTTGCCCCAAGTGAATTTCCTGCCCTGTGCTCTGGCCGCCCCAAGCATGCATTACCTGTAAAATTTTATCAGCCTGTACCACCTGATCTTTGGACGAATATAAAAATAAGCTGGGAATTTTTGCCCGTGCAAAATCCAATTGCATGACCTGTTTGACCAAGGCACCGACGGGCAGAACCGCCACGGATGGGTAAACAAGGCTGCACGTCGCGGCATGCGCCGCGCTGCGGGCGTCAAACCGGCGCGTTTTGCCCGCAAAAACCGGCAACCAATAGCGCGCCAAAGGCCATGTTAAGAACCGCGCGCGAAAATCTAGGATGCCAAAATTTGGCGATACAAACACCGAGCCTGCAAGCTTGTGGGACAGCTTCGAATTTAGAGCCGCCGCCGCCGCCAAAGTGCCCCCTGTCGAGGTTGAGATAAGTAAAACTCGCTCACCCAAGCGCTCACCAATTAAAATCGCCTCTTGTAAATCCGCCATCCAACCCGCAACCGTCCCCTCTGCCAGGGCTTTATCTTCGCGCCCATGCCCTTGCAGGCGGGTAAAAAACAAATTGCTGCCCAAAGCGTTTGAGACCAAATCGGGTACAGGCCTAATTTCTTCAGATGCTGCCGAAAACCCGTGCAAATACACCACAGATAGCAGAGTTTTTTCTTTGGCGTCATTTGCCCAAATGATGCGTTTTTCTAAAGAGGGTTTAATATCGGAATACGCGCTCTCTGCATCTTGCAAATAATGATCAAGATCATCGCCAATCGGTTTGGGCGCCGCCAAGCTTAAATCTGCGGGTTCACGGGGGGCCCAATACACCAAACCCAACACCAAGAGGCACAGAATGCCTATTATCAAAATGAAAAAAAATGTCATTTATGGCTGCCCCATATGGTTGGTTGATTTTTCAAATAAGACCCTCAAATTCTGATCAATTACAGCCAAACATTCGGCAGTTGAAAAGGAATGATCTTGCCCCGCCAAAAAAGTTAATGACACATCCGGGCTTTCAATATGATCCAGCAAATTGAGGGCGGTTTGGCGCGTCACGCTACGATCTTGCGTGCCTTGCAAGCAGATCACCGGAAACGGCAGGGGCAGACTTGCCCGCATCACCAGATGGTCACGGGCCTCTTCGATCAAATGTCGGGTGATCGGATAAGCCTCGCCATAATCAGACGGCAATAAGGTAAGACCTTTTTCCAAAACTTCGGCTTTTTGTTCAGCCGAAAAACTCGGCCACATGCTGTCTTCGGTAAAATCAGGTGCAGCCGCGATTGTCATCAAACCTGCAACACGATCTGCCAACCGCTGCGCCAAAAGCAACGCAATCCACCCGCCCATCGAGGATCCGACAAGCACGATAGGTCCCTGCGTTTTTTCGTTAATGATAGCCTCTGCATCCTGCGCCCAGTTCCCAATAGATCCATCGGTAAACACGCCTGAAGACTCGCCATGACCAGAATAATCAAAACGCAGATAAGAAAAGCCGCGCTGCTGCGCCCAACTTTCTAGGAAAAGCGCTTTTGAACCCTGCATATCGGATTTAAATCCCCCCAAAAACACCAAATTGGGCGAGGCGCCTGCGGTTTTGTAATAGGCAAGCCGGCGCGCCTGCGGCGTGGTGTAAAAAGCGGGCATCATAAATCCTTATCATTTAAGGTTGGCTTTCGTTGTGACAGGGCATCCCCTGCTTGGTCAAGCCAGAGCTTTTAAAATTAGCAAAAGCTTGCTTGACGATGAACGCAAGACGCGCCAAAAGAGGTCAAACCCGCAACCGGGCGCATGGTCGGCGCCAAAATGACGAGGAGGCATCTGATGTCCCAAATTACGCTCACCCTTCCAGATAACAGCAAGCGCAGCTATGCGGCCGGGATAACCGCAGCCGAAGTGGCCAATGATATTGCGACATCGCTGGGCAAAAAAGCTATTAGCGCAACCCTAGACGAAGCGCATTGGGATCTGCAATGGCCCATCGAAAACGACGCCGCAATCGCTATCAACACGATGAAAGACGTGGCACCTGCGCTGGAGTTGGTGCGCCATGATCTGGCGCATATCATGGCCCGCGCCGTGCAAGAGATTTGGCCCGACGTAAAGGTGACAATCGGCCCAGTGATTGAAAACGGTTGGTATTACGATTTTGACCGCACCGAGCCATTTACCCCAGAAGATCTTGGTTTGATTGAAAAAACTATGAAAGCCATCATCAATAAACGCGAGGCGGTTCGCACAGAAATCTGGTCGCGCGACGAAGCCGTGCAGCATTATACCCAGTCAAATGAACCCTATAAGGTTGAACTGATTGAGGCGATACCCGGCGCAGAACCTTTGCGCATGTATTGGCATGGCGATTGGCAGGATCTGTGCCGTGGACCACATTTACAACATACAGGACAAGTTCCCGCCGACGCGTTTAAGCTGATGTCGGTGGCCGGTGCTTATTGGCGCGGCGATAGCAATCGCGCCATGTTGCAGCGTATTTACGGCGTCGCGTTTTTAAATAAAGAGCAGCTAAAAGCCCACCTGCATATGCTGGAGGAAGCCGCAAAGCGCGACCATCGAAAATTAGGCCGCGAAATGGCTCTTTTTCACATGCAAGAAGAGGCCCCCGGGCAAATTTTTTGGCATCCAAATGGCTGGAAAATATACACCACGATCCAAGATTATATGCGCCGTCAACAAACACGGGACGGCTATGTCGAGGTCAATACTCCCCAAGTGGTGGATCGCAAATTATGGGAAGCCTCTGGCCATTGGGAAAAATACCAAGAACATATGTTTATTGTTGAGGTCGATGAAGACCATGCGCGCGAAAAAGCCGTCAATGCGTTGAAACCGATGAACTGCCCCTGCCACGTACAAGTATATAATCAGGGCTTAAAGTCTTACCGCGATTTGCCATTGCGGATGGCTGAATTTGGCAGCTGCAACCGCTATGAGCCGTCTGGCGCGTTGCATGGCATCATGCGCGTGCGCGGCTTTACCCAAGATGATGCCCATATTTTCTGCCGCGAAGATCAGATCGAATATGAAACAAACAAATTCATCAATTTTCTTTCAAATGTATATGAAGATTTGGGTTTTGAGAAATTCGCCATTAAATTCTCGGATCGGCCCGAGCAACGAACGGGCAGTGATGCGGTATGGGATCGCGCCGAGGCCGCTTTAAAATCGGCCACGGAAGCGGCCGGTTGTGAGTTTGAACTTAACCCAGGCGAAGGCGCATTTTACGGCCCAAAATTAGAATTCGTGCTGACCGATGCCATCGGGCGTGATTGGCAATGCGGGACTTTGCAGGTGGATTTCGTTTTACCCGAACGGCTTGATGCTAATTATATTGGCGAAGATGGGGATAAACATCGCCCCGTGATGCTGCACCGCGCGTGCTTGGGCTCCTTTGAACGCTTTATCGGTATTTTGATCGAAAACTTTGCTGGAAAGCTGCCGTTTTGGTTGGCCCCGCGGCAAGTTGTGGTGGCGGCAATCGTCTCGGATGCAGATGAATATTGCCGCGAGGTGGTTGATTTGCTGACTCGCTTGGGAATTCGGGCCGAGCTCGACCTGCGCAATGAAAAAATCAATTATAAAGTGCGCGAACATTCATTGGCAAAAGTGCCTGTTATTTTGGCCTGCGGCAAACGAGAAGTGGAAAACCAAACCGTCTCAATTCGCCGTCTTGGCGAAACGCAAACAAGCGTTGCGCCGCTAGATGAGATTGCACAATCGTTGAAAGCAGAGTCTGCAGCACCTGATTTAAGATAACGATTTCATTTCACAACGCGTAAAAATAACACAGACCTTGGCTGAAAACTGTTTCAGCCAAGCCGGCGCTCTGTTCCAAAAGGGGCGCGGTCTTACCACAATAATGTGATGAGACGTGATGTGCCTTTTTATTTAAACGCTGCCTATATTGAGGGCGTTAATAGGTAAAAGGAGTTTCAGTATGTCAGAAGATTTAAAAACAAAAGTCTTGATCGGGGCCGTAGCCGTTGCCTTGAGCGCACCCATTGTTGCTACCGCCTCTGGTGCCAAAGAAAAATGCTATGGCGTATCTCTGGCCGGCCAAAATGATTGCGCTGCAGGCGCAGGCACTACCTGCGCAGGCACTTCAACCGTGGATTACCAAGGCAATGCCTGGTCGTTGGTGGATGCAGGCAGCTGTCTGGAAATCGAGCTGCCAAATGACGCAGGCGATCAAGCCCGTATGGGATCCCTTACAGCCTTAGAGCGCGATCTTCCCTCTTAACGGGCTCGATCATCTTTCGAGGAATATCCAAAGATGAACCAAGGAACGCCGATGCCAGATCTTATCGCAAATTCACTTCCCGCCAGCATTGGCGTCGGGTTTAAATCTCAACATTTCAACGATATTTTATCTGGCCCGCATCCCGTTGGATGGCTGGAAATTCACGCTGAAAAATTATTTGGGCGAAGGCGGACGCCCTATCTCGCAGTTGCAACATTTACGGGCTGAGCTGCCAATCTCGGTGCATGCAATTGGTTTATCAATAGGAGGTGAAACGCCACTGGATAAAGAACATTTGGCGCGCATAAAGCGTTTATGCGACTGGCTAGATCCTGCAAGTTTTTCCGAACATTTGGCATGGTCAACGCATGCAGGCAATTTTCTAAACGACCTTTTGCCGCTGCCTTATACCGAGAAAACCTTAAAACACGTCATCCGACACGTGGATCATGTTCAAACCATATTGGGGCGGCAGATGTTGCTTGAAAACCCATCTAGTTACTTTCAATTTTCGGAAAGCTCTTATTCGGAACCTGCATTTTTAAACGCGGTGGTGGCGCAGACTGGATGCGGGCTTTTGTTAGACGTCAATAATATATTTATCTCATGCCACAATCTAAACATGTCAGCTGAAGCCTATATCGATGAGCTGAATTGCACCGCCATTGGTGAAATTCATTTGGGCGGACATTCAACAGATGTTTTGGAACAGGGCGAACTTTTGTTGATCGATTCTCATGCCGTGCCAGTAGCAGATACAGTTTGGACGCTTTATTCAGATGTTGTGAAACGTACAGGTCCAAAGGCAAGCTTGATCGAATGGGATACAGATGTGCCTGATTGGTCCGTTCTAAACAGTGAAGTGATGCAAGCTGCCTGTCTTTTGGAACAGCAAAGATGCCAGTCTCAATGACACAAAAAGAGCTTTTCATCGCTTTTTCTAACCCCGATCAGCCTTGCCCAGCCAATTTGAAAACCGGCAAGCAACTCCCTGCTACCAACGGGTTGAACATCTACCGAAACAAAATGGCCCATGGCTTAATTTCCACTTTGGAAAGCAACTTCCCGAAAACAAGAGCCGTTCTTGGCCCGAAGAATTTTTATTCATTGGCGCGCTTATACGCCAGTAAAGAAAAACCAAACTCATCTCTTTTGTATAAATAGGGCGTGGGGTTTTCGAAATTTTTACAAAAGATACCTGCCCTTTCTGAGTTGGGATACCTACCTGATTTGGCCAGGCTCGAACAACATATAAGGTTATCTTATCATGCGCGCGACCGCGCCATATATAATTGGGGAAACCTTCTTAAGCACCAAGATACAGATATTTTAACGGCATGCTGTCAGTTTGACGCAGCCTGTTTCATCATCCCGACATATTGGCCGCTAGTCACCATTTACCGCAAAGCCCAGTCAGGCGCACCAACGCGGCATCCAAAGCGGCTTAGCAGCGCAAGCGCGATCCTTGTTACGCGCCCTGAGTTTGATCCCCAGATCACAACGGTTCCAGAGGAACTCATAAAGTTTTTAGACGCGTTGGCTGCAGGTGATACATTTCAAACCGCATGCAATATCGGAAAAACCAGCAGCCCAGCATTTACGCCCAAAGCGGGACTGCAGTTTCTTGTAAACGCAAACTCCGTTCACGACATCACATTTTAGGGCAGCATCATGATCCAACTTATTCAAATTATGAACTCTTTTGCAGGCAGGCTGGCAGCGAAAGTGCCCGATCTGTGCTTATTGGCAAGATTTGTATTTGCGGCGGTGCTTTTGGTTTATTTTTGGGCATCAAGCCTCAGCAAACTCGGTGCGGGGTTACTGGGGCTGTTCCACCCATCAGCTGGCGCATATGTTCAAATCTTCCCAAAAAAAATGGAAGCCTTTGGCTATGATCCTAGCCAGTTTGGCCTATTTCACCATCTGGTCGTTTTAATGGGTGTTCTGTCAGAATTCCTCATTCCACTGATGATTACAATCGGCCTGCTCACCCGATATGCCGCGTTGGGCATGATTGCCTTCATAGCCGTACAAACCGCAACTGATCTATTTGGTCACGGGGTGCTTGAGGATCCCACCACTTTGGGCAAATGGTTTGACCACAATTCTTCATCTGTGATTATGGACCAAAGGCTGCTTTGGCTGTTTGTGTTGTTCTATCTCGTCAGACACGGAGGCGGAGTTCTTTCGCTTGACCAGTGGCTAAACTCACGCAAGGTTTAAAGCAACGCAGCTTGCGTTTTCGCGCTCCAACTGAGGTAAAGTTTCTGCTCGTGTGTCTCAATTAGGGGGCGCTTCATCACTGCGGGGTGAAGGCGTAACAAATCGCGCGGTGGCATCGCCCGCTCGTCCGACGATAAATTACGCCAGGTTGTAGATTTTTTATTGACCAAATCATCGCCAAATTCTTGCAAAGCAGCGTCTAGAATTTCGTCAGGAATCAAATCGACACGCACATCAAAAAACCTATAGCCATCCAATAACTTAACTGCTTTTCGGCAAGTATCGCAGTTTTTTAAACCGAATATTCTCATTTCAACGCCTTTTTCAACGAAATTTCGCAGAAGTTTTCGTAAATGAACAGGTTTTTCTTGATTTTTAAAGCAGCTCCGTTCCAATTTATCATGTCTTAAAGCGACACAGAAACCGTTGTCGCTTGAGAAGCCGCCAAACTGGCGGGACGAACACCCCCGCATAGGGGCAAACTTTAGAAGGAGACACGGGGCATGCCGAATGGTACCGTGAAATGGTTTAATACCACAAAAGGCTACGGCTTCATTGCACCTGACGATGGCGGAAAAGACGTTTTCGTTCATATTTCTGCGTTGGAGCAATCGGGCTTAACCGGATTGGCTGATAATCAAAAGATCAGCTTTGAACTGCAAGAAGGACGTGACGGACGCCAAATGGCGTCAGAGTTGAAGCCTTTATAAACGAAACGCCAAGCCCCGTTCCTATGCGGGATTAGGTGCTTTGAAGCCGCCGCGCTTCTTTTCCGGCCAAATCGATAAGGTCGGCGAAGAAAGGCTTTTGCAAATCGGGCGTGCGCACGGCTGCGTAAAGGCGGCGGGTTATCCCACTTTCGGTCAGCGGCCGCGTGACATAATCCGAATTATACTGGACCTCGCGCACTACCCAATCTGGCAAAACCGCAACCCCACGATTTGACGCAACAAGCAAAAGAATAACCGCTGTCAGCTCTGCCTGTCGAATGGCTTTGGGTTCGACTTTCGCAGGGATTAACAATTGACTGAACAGGTCCAAGCGGCTGCGTTCAACAGGATAGGTGATCAAGGTTTGCTCTGCAAAATCTTTCGCCTCAATAAAAGGTTTTTTTGCCAAAGGATGCGATTGCGCCGCCACAAAGACGGGCGCGTAATCAAATAATGGCACAAATTCAATTCCCGGAAGGTCATCGGGATCGGAAGACACAACAAGATCAACATCTTCTTTTTGCAGCGCCGGCAAGGCATCAAATGCCAAGCCAGGCCGAATATCAACATCGACATCGCCCCAGTTTTTCCGAAAAGACTCTAAGACCGGAAACAGCCATTCAAAACAGGCATGGCATTCAATCGCAATATGCAACCGCCCTGCGCGCCCGCCCCGCAAACTGGCAAATTCCGCCTGCAAAGCGTCGATCTCGGGCAAAATCTTGTTGGCCGTACGCAACAAGCGTTGACCCGCTGCGGACAAACGCATCGGTTTTGAACGTCGCACGAATAATTCAACCCCGGCCTGATCTTCTAAACCCTTGATCTGATGGCTTAGAGCGGATTGGGTTATATGCAGCATATCCGCTGCTTTGGCCAAACCACCGGCCTCTTCTATCGCCTTTATCGTTCTTAAATGGCGAAACTCAATGTGCATTTTCATATACAACTCATAATATTAGTGAATTTTATGAACTTAATTCAAGTTTAAGGATCGTTGATGAGAGATGCAAGCAAGAAGGAATCCGCATGAGCACGCCTGAAATATCATTTGAATTTTTTCCTCCAGCCTCTATGAAAGACTCGTTTCGCCTTTGGAACACGATCAACGCGCTGGAAGGGTTTCAACCGAAATTTATCTCAATCACCTATGGAACCGGAAATAAACCGCGCGCCCTGACGCAAGATTTGGTGGAAACGCTTTTAGAACATAAAGATCTGACAGTGGCCGCGCATTTAACCTGCGTGGATATGAGCGCTGAAAGCACCTTGGATTTGGTAAGGAGCCTTGCGGCAAAGGGGCTGAAAGATATCGTTGCTCTGCGAGGCGATCCGGCGCCTGATCATGGCGGCGCGTTTCGCCCCCACCCTTTGGGCTATCAGACAAGTTGCGAGATGATCGCGGCTCTGAAAAATCTGGGCGGTTTCAAAATAAGAGCCGCGGCCTATCCTCAAGGGCACCCCGAAAGCAGAAGCCAAGCTGCCGATCTTGATTGGTTGAAGCGCAAATTTGAAGCTGGCGCTGATGAAGCGATCACGCAATTCTTCTTTGAAGCGGATGACTTTCTGCGCTTTCGCGATGCTTGCGTGAAATCTAGGATCGACGCCCCTATAATTCCGGGCATTTTACCCATCGAAAACTGGACAAAAACCCGAAACTTCGCAAAGAAATGCGGCGTCAGCGTGCCGTTATGGCTAGAAGAGGCTTTTGAGCGCGCCACACGCGATGGCCGGCATGATTTATTATCCACCGCGATCGGTACCGAGCTTTGCGATACTTTGCGCTCGGAAGGCGTCGATACTTTGCATTTCTACACGCTCAATCGACCAGAACTGACGCGCGATATTTGCCTTGCTCTGGGCCTGACGGCAAAACCCTCTCTCAAAGCGGTCGCCTGAAAGGCAAGCTGGGCGTGATCGCGCCTCTATCCTAGGCGCGCCTTCAAAAAAGCTTTGCTTTGCGGTGGTACGCTGATGGCCCCCCCTCATTTTCAAAGCCCGCAGCCTGCAAAAAGCTAAACCTCGCTTTGGCAAGCTACAGCCTACACAAAACAGTCTCTCGGTTATCGCTGAACAGGGCCAGTGGCTTTCGCTACAGCCGATTAAAACCCACTTTCAAAACGATTGAAGAGGTAAAAAGCAATTTGCCAATTTACAACCTTGGGCACGGCTGAAATGGTAAGCGTAGGTATTGAAAAGGAAACTTGGTCAACCCATGAGCTGGCTGGACGTTGTGATTTATAATTACCCTCTTATCATCAGCTTGGCTCTGATTGGATTTGGGTTCTACTTTGGTGAAAATGCGCTTTGGGGCACCGTAACCATTTCTTTATGTCTGCTTTTATATACCGATCCAGATAAAATTGTGGTCTTAGTGGTCTATGCATTTT
>ERZ802819.2436-NODE-2436-length-10375-cov-8.0001_pt1 | contig 10375 bp, 8 predicted proteins | sample MGYA00345647_ERZ802819 | MGnify/ENA primary metagenome ERZ802819 (study PRJEB30503, sample SAMEA104212355) | marine metagenome | biome: Westerlies Biome; feature: [SRF] surface water layer (ENVO:00010504) within the epipelagic zone...; material: water... | reverse complement strand
TACCTAATGTGGAGTCATCAAGAATACCTAAGCTATTTCTTACAGCCCTACATTCTCTATTTACAGCATCATGAATATTTTCATTTTTTTGAGGAAAGTAGTGTGGTCTTTTCCATTGCCCTACGTCTTCAAATTCAGCACCATTATCAACATGCCATTGATGAATAGCTGTCTTTCTCTCAGGATCAAATAAATGATCAACATTTCTACCTGCAATGGCTCCTATTGTTTGTGGAGAATAAGGTGGTCTAAACGTAGTATGACCGATATTGTCAACTGGCTTATCGTGAATATGTGACATTAAAGCTAAAGCATTAACATTTGACGTTTTTCCTTGATCGGTTCCCATTCCAGTCGTCGTGTATCGCTTAGTATGCTCAACGCTTATATAACCTTCTCTTTGCGCCAGAAAAATATCAGCTGCTGTTACATCATGTTGAAAATCAACAAAGTGTTTAGATCCATGAGTAACCTTCTTTTTTCCAATCATATATGGTTCAACCTTCGCTTCGGTAAACTCCAAGTCTTCAAATGCAGTTTCAATTTCTAAACTTTTATTTGCAGACTTCCCGAGTTCAGTTGCAAAATCCAAACCTGCTTGATAAGAATTTTTTAAAACTTCCAATAAATTAAAGTCTCCATTGTTGCACCCAACAACCTTTTGGTTCTTAATCAAATCTTTTGGAATGAATGAATTTAATTTACTATGATATTGAAGCTTACCTCTTGATTGACTAAATAGTTGAACCGAAGGATTCCATCCACCTGACATTAAAACAAGATCACATTCAATTTCTCTTAGACTGCCAGTTAATTCATTATTATCTTGATCAACTTTTTGTATCTCAACTTTTTTAATTTTTTGGTAACCTTGGGTATTAATTATTGAATGAGATGGATAAATTTTAATTTTTACTTTATTGCATCTATCACTCAACTCAGAGGGAATATCTTCTCTATTGTCTACAATTGTTACCTTTGCTCCTTTATTTGCAAAGTCAATTGCTGTTCCATAGGCATGGTCATTATTTGTGAAAAGGATAACAGATTTCCCAGGCAAAACACCAAATTGATTGAGGTATGTTCTGGCTGCAGAGGCTAACATAATTCCCGGGCGATCATTTCCCGAAAATACAAGAGGTCTCTCAAATGCACCTTGCGCCAAAATAACTTTTTTAGCTCTTATTCTCCAATATCTCTCCCTCGGCATTTTATCAGATAAATAAGGTAAGTGATTTGTAACTTTTTGAAGAGCTGTGAGATAATTATAGTCATAATATCCCATTACAGCTGTACGATTTAGAATTGTAACATTGTCATAAGACTCCAATTCTTTTAAAATTTTGTTTGTCCAGTCATTTGAATTAAGATTATCAATTTTTACCGATGTATTTCTTAAGTATCCTCCTGGCTCAGGTTTTTCATCAATAAGTAGAACGTCACATCCTGATCTTCCAGCTGCAAGAGCTGACATTAACCCTGAGGCACCTGCTCCTACTACCAGGATATCACAGTAGTGAAATTTCTGCTCATAACGATCAGGATTCTTGGCTGTTGGAGCAACTCCAAGTCCAGCTGCCTTTCGAATAAAATGTTCATAGAATAGCCATAAACTTGGCGGCCACATAAAAGTCTTATAATAAAAACCAGCAGGAAAAACTCTTGATAGAAAATTATTGATACTGCCAATATCAAAATTAACTGATGGCCAGCAATTTTGACTAGAGGCCTCAAGACCCTCATAAATCTCAATTTCAGTAGCTCTCATGTTAGGCTCAGTCCTCGCTCCTAAGCCAAGTTGCACTAGAGCATTTGGCTCTTCAGAACCAGAAGTAAGTATTCCTCTTGGTCTGTGGTATTTGAAACTTCTGCCTATTAAATGAACATCATTAGCTAACAATGCAGATGCAAGGGTATCTCCTTGATAACCAACATATTCTTTACCATTAAACTTAAAATTAATAGCTTGATCTCTATCGACTCTTCCACCTTTGTATATTCTATTTTGATTACTCATAATTATGACTTAGGTTTTTCCTCACCCATTTTATAAGTTGCAAGTATTTCATCAGAAACAGTATCTCTCATTACATTGAACCATCGTCTACAACCATGATCATGCGTCCATCTTTCATAATGGATGCCTTTTTTATTTGATCTAATAAAAAGATATTCTCCCCACTCTTCATCGGTAAGGGTTTCTGGATTTTCTGGTCTTGCTATATGAGCTTCTCCATGACATGAGAATTCAGTTTGATCTCTTTCACCGCAATATGGACACTTAATAACAAACATATAACTAATGAGCTACAGCTGCAGCTGCAGCTTCATCAACTAAAGCACCGCTAAAATGTCTTTCAATCGAAAATGGAGCAGCAATTTTATTTGGCTCTCCTTTCGCAACAGTTTCAGCAAATACATGTGCCGAGCCAGGTGTTGCTTTAAAACCTCCTGTACCCCAGCCACAATTAATAAATAAATTTTCAATAGGAGTTTTTCCTATTATCGGACTTCTGTCAGGAGTGACGTCTACAATTCCCCCCCATTGTCGTAACATTTTTAATCGAGAAAATATTGGAAATAATTCGGTTAATGGTCCCATAATATGTTCAATCATATCGAATGAACCTCTTTGAGAATAAGAATTATAGGAATCTGAACCTGCTCCAACCACAAGCTCTCCTTTGTCAGATTGGCTCACGTATACATGTACAGTATTAGACATAATTACGCAGTCTAAAATTGGTTTTATCGGCTCACTTACCAAAGCCTGCAGAGGAACAGAACTTATTGGTAATCGAAAACCAGCCATATTAGCTAGTACAGAACTGTGTCCAGCTGGAACAAGACCTACTTTTTTTGCATTAACTGATCCTTTGGTTGTCTGCAGTCCTGTAACAATTCCATTGGAAACATCAATTCCAGTAACTTCACAGTTTTGAATGATATCAACTCCTAAATTCTCTGCAGCTCGAGCATAGCCCCATGCAACTGCATCGTGTCTTGCAGTTCCAGCTCTTCGTTGAAGGATTGCTCCTAAAACTGGGTACCTTCCATTCACATTCATATGAGGTATATTTTTCTTTACCTGATCCTGATTAAGTATTTCAGCATCGATTCCATTTAAGTAATTTGAATATGCTCGACGAGTAATCTCCTGCATATCATGAACTGAGTGTGCAAGGTGATATAAGCCTCTCTGAGAAAACATTACATTAAAGTTAAGTTCACTAGATAACCCTTCCCATAAGTTAACAGCGTGGTTGTAAAGCGCAGCACTTTCATCCCATAAATAATTTGATCTAATTATTGTAGTATTTCTTCCAGTATTGCCTCCACCAATCCATCCTTTTTCTAAAAGGGCAATGTTTTTAACTCCAAATTCTTTTGCTAAATAGTAAGCTGTACCCAATCCATGGCCACCACCACCAACGATTATTACATCATATTCTTTTTTTAACTCTGGACTGCTCCATGCTTTTTGCCAGTTTTCATGATAGGAAAAAGCATTCCGAACTAAATTAATCGCAGAATATTTCATAATTAAAATCTTCCTACAGAAAAAGGTTTTAAATCTATATCTGTTTTATTAGCACAAATTTCTTGTGCGATAAGTTTTCCAGAGATACCGCCTAGAGACCATCCAATATGTTGATGCCCAAAGCAGTAGTAAATATAAGGATTTTTTTTTGATTGTCCAATAACCGGCAGAGAGTCTGGTACTGATGGTCTAAAGCCAACCCATTCACTTAAATGATTGTTTATGTTAGGAAAAACGGCCTCTGTAGCCCTTTTTAAATAAGATACAACCTTGGAGCTTATTTCACTTGAATTGCCCCCTAACTCAACCACGCCTCCTGCTCGAAGACCATCTTGCATTGGAGTAAAATATACACCTCTTTCTTGCCAAGCAATTGGTCTTGAAATTGAATTTTCAGGGTGAGGATACATCAAATGGTAACCTCTCTCACTTGCTAACGGAATATTCTCACCAAGTTTATCAGTTAATTTTTTTGACCATACTCCAGCACATAAAACAATGCGATCATAAGTATAAGTATTTTCATTTGTGTGAATATTTACTTTGTTTGTGTCTAAAATTTTAATTTCATCAATCTTTTCTTTTTTAAAATTTCCACCCTTTTCAATAAAAAGTTGCAGTAGTTTTTCACTGATTTTTTTTGGGTTTTTTGCAAAATATGATCCTTTAAATAAAGCCCCTTTATAAAAAATATTATTTATATTTGGCTCAACATCATTAATTTCATTTTTAGAAATAATTTCTATTTTTACCCCAGTTTTCTCTCGGGTTTCAAAATCTTTCCTTGCTGAATTATAAAATAATTTATTTGACCAGACATAAAATATACTTTCACGTGAAATTAAATTTTCAATATCAGCATCATTAAATAAATCTTCGTATCCTTCATCAACTAATGAAAGTAATGTAGTTAGTTTATTTGATGTATCTCTAACTTTTGACTGTCTGCAATTGCTTAAATATTGCATCAGCCATGGCAAAGATTGAATAAATTTTCCTCTTTTAAAAAATAAGGGACTATTTTTATTTAGTAATAAATATGGAAAAAGATAAAAGAACGAAGGTGAGTTAGTTGGTATGTTGGCATATTTTGCATATGTTCCTGCATTTCCAAAACTGGCTTGACTGCCTGGATCTTCTCTATCAAAAAGTGTTACATCCTGACCATATCTCTTCAGCCAATTTGCAGTAGACAGGCCAACAATTCCTGCTCCAATTACTGCAACTTTCATGATGCGTCTCTATATTTTCTTGATTTCATTTCTTCAAGTCTACTCTGTGTTCTTTTAAATTTTTCTTTTAAATGAAAAGCGGAGTCTATTTCACTAATATTAACTGCACTGCTAAGTACTAAATTAATATTATTGTCATATAATACATCAATAAGGTTTATAAATCTAAGTTGCTCATTTATGCTTTCATTAGAAAAGTTTTTTATATTTTCTATAATAATTGTATCAAAAAAGCTTATCATGCTTAGATAATCTTCGGCGCCTAAGGGTAGTCCACAAATCTCATCAAAATAAAATCTAGATACTCTTTTAGCCAATCTCTTTATTACAACTTCTCTTCCTTTTACGTTTATAATTTTATTAATTTCTTTGCTATTCTCAGAAAGCTTAATGTATAAATCATTTATTTTATGAGATGTGGCTAAATTTATAGGAGAAAAGTAGACCTCATCATTATTTAGATTTAATTTCCTATAGTCTTTACCTGTATCAAGTTCAAAAATTTTTGATTTTTTCTTAATAATCTCGATAAAGGGTAAAAAAAGCTCTCTTTGTAAACCATCTTTATATAAATCATCTGGAAATATATTTGTAGTTAAGACTATTTTTATTTTCCTATTAAAAAATTCAGTAAAAAGCTGGCTTAGTATCATGGCATCAGCAATGTTTGTAACTTGAAATTCGTCAAAAAAAATTACGTCTGTTTCTAATTGAATCATTTTCGCATAACTTGAAATCAAGTCATCTTTTGAATAGTTGTTAGCTCTTAATTCATGGAGAGAATTATGAGTTTTAATCATGAATTCATGAAAATGAATTCTCATTAACTTCTTGGATAAAATTACTTTTGAAATTAAATCCATTAAAAGAGTTTTTCCAGATCCAACATTGCCGTGTAAATAAAAACAAATTAAAGAATTTTCTTGTGATGAAAATTTAAATATTTTTGAAAAAATATTCTTGTCAGAATTAGATAGAAATATCTCTAATTCTGTTAGTAAGTCGATTTGATTTTGGTCTTTTTCAATCGCCCCAGAGGAACATAAATCAAGATAAAAATCTAACGCCTTAGACATTAGAGATTTTTCTATGATCTAAGCTTTTCATTGGTTGGGTCATAAGGGCTTTCTTCAATAACAGTAACATCATGCATGGTACCTAAAATATCCATAGTAAGTTTTGTGCCAGGTTCAGCACATTTTGGATTTACCATCGCAAGAGCAATTGATTTTTGAATTCTGAAACCATAATTTCCACCAGTTGCTCTACCAACAACATTGCCATCTTGGTATATTGGATTATTACCTAAAGCATCGGCATCGGTTACGTCATGAACTTCTAAAGTAACAAATTTATTATCAAAACCTTTTTCCCTCCACTGAACAAGTGCATCCCGACCAATAAAATCACCTTTATTTGGATGTACAAACCGATCTAAACCAGACTCATAGGCTGCATATTCAATCGATAATTCAGTACCAACTAATCGATAAGATTTTTCTATTCTAAGCGAGTCCATTGCTCGAATACCAAAAGGTTTGATTCCAAATTCCTCACCAGCGTCCATTAGCGCATCAAAAATTGTGTTTTGTGAATCAATAGGCATGTGCAGCTCCCATCCTAATTCACCTACAAAGTTTACTCTCAAGGCCAATGTTTCAGCCAGACCTACATTGATCATTTTTCCAGATAGCCATGGAAACGCTTCATTCGAAAAGTCATCATTTGATATTTTTTCAAACAATTGTCTAGATTTTGGTCCAGCAACAACCAGAACTCCCATACTATTTGTAAGATTCTCCATAGAAACAGATCTATCATTAGGCATATGCTTTTTGATCCAGTCATGATCAAGTCTTTGCCAAGCACCAGCTGATACGCAATAAAAGCTATCTTCACTTTCACGCATAATAGTAAATTCAGAATGAACGCCACCTTTTGTATTAAGAGCGTGACAAAGGTTTGTTCTTCCAATTTTTTTGGGCAATTTATTTGCAACTAGGTTATCAAGAAAAGCTTCAGCACCAGGACCACTTATTCTACACTTTGCAAATGCACTCATATCTAGCAAGCCTACATTTTCAACGACATTTTTACATTCATTTCCTATGTGCTCAAACCATTTAGATCTTCGGAAAGACCAGTCATCAATTTGTTCAACGCCTTCAGGAGCAAACCAGTTTGCTCTTTCCCAACCAAATTTATGTCCAAAAACTGCTCCCAAATTTTTTAGTCGATCATAACAAGGTGCTTGTCTTAGAGGTCTACCAGCATCTCGCTCTTCATCAGGGTAATGAATTGTAAATACATTTGCGTAAGCTTCTTCATTCTTCTTAATGAGATAAGCCTTTGAAGCATAATCCCCAAACCTTCTAGGTTCAACACCAAGCATATCAACAGTCGGTTCTCCATCCACAATCCATTCGGCTAATTGCCATCCAGCTCCACCAGCAGCAGTAATGCCAAAGGAGTGACCATCATTTAAATAAAGATTTTTTCTATCCCAAGCAGGCCCTACAATTGGGCTACCATCTGGTGTATAACAAATTGCACCGTTATAAACTTTTTTTATACCTACTTCACCAAAGATGGGGACTCTATTAATAGCATGTTCAATATGGGGTCCTAAACGATCTAAATCTTCTTGAAATAGTTCATATTCACAATCATTGCTAGGTCCGTCTACATAACAGCATGGCGCACCTTTTTCATAAGGCCCTAAAATTAATCCCCCAGCTTCTTCTCTCATATACCAAGAGCCATCAGAACCTCTCAACACACCCATTTCAGGGAGACCAGCCTCTTTTCTTTTTACAATTTCTGGATGTGGCTCAGTGACAATGTATTGGTGTTCAACAGGAATGACAGGGATATCTAATCCAACCATTTCACCAGTTTGTCTTGCAAAGTTTCCAGAACAAGAAATAATTACATCTGCATGAATATCGCCTTTATCAGTTTTAACAATCCACGAGTCGTCTGGCTGCTGCTCTAAACCAACTACAGATGTTTGACGATAAATTTCTGCCCCTAACGATCTCGCACCTTTTGCTAGAGCTTGAGTCAAATCATTCGGCTGAATATAACCATCTTCAGGATGTTGAATTGCACCTATAAGACCATCGGTATTACATAAAGGCCAAATTTCTTTTATTTCATCTGGCGTTAGAAATTTAACATCAACTCCTATGGTTTGAGCGACTCCAGCATATTGTTTATATTCATCCATTCGATCTTGTGTTTCCGCCAATCGAATATTACTGACATTGCTAAACCCTACTTCTTGACCTGTCTCTTTTTGTAGTTCTTGATAAAACTTAACTGAATATTTATGAAGTTGTCCAACGGAATAACTCATATTAAAAAGAGGGAGGAGTCCAGCGGCATGCCAAGTCGAACCAGAAGTAAGCTCCTTTCTTTCACACAGAACAACATCTGACCAACCTTTTTTAGCAAGGTGATATAAAGTACTTACGCCTACAACACCCCCGCCTATCACAACTGCTTTTGCTCTAGATTTCATAATTCTCCTTAATTTTTATGGACCTGACCACTCAACGGCGCAATATTCTGCACTTCCTCCTGTGAAATCCCAATTACGTCCATGGTCTTTAATTTTACTTCTTTTTCCACCTCGACCTACAATAATCTCTGGGGCAACCCAATATTTAAGATTGGACACCTTAATGTCTTCTCCTCTTTGTAGACCTGGCTCTTTTTCAATTCTACCATCTAAAATATCTGGAATTGTATAAGTCCAACCAGTTTCCGTTTCTTTGTAAGTGATAGATGCTCTCTTTACTCCCAAGAAATTTGAAATCATAGATGAAAACCATCCAGTTTGCCCTCCTGCATTCCCTGAAAATATTTTTAATAATGCATCCGCTGCATCATCAGAGGCCTTTTCATCAAAATATAAACCCGCTGTCCATCCTCCCATAGATAATGGCCCAGGGACTTCAAGTAAAATTGCAACATTCAAACCACTTAAATCAATTATACCTTTTTGCTCTCTCTTCATTGGATTAAAGCCAGACCATTTTTCTTCAGCCCAACCATCTTCAATAATGATTCCCCACCAAGAAAAACATTTTCCATTCGGTGAATTAGGGATTGCACGTCCTAAGGACATAGGGCAATTACAAAATACATCACAATTACAATTCAATAGAAAGTGGCCATTAATTTCCCAATGAAGATTGAAAGGATTTGCAGTCATAAGTTTAAATAAAGATTAAATAAGATCCCCAAAATACTAGAATTAGTCCAAAAAATCTAGAAGTAAGTTTCTCAAATGGAATTATTTTTTCAGATAAAACGGCTATTGTAAGGATCACAACCCAGAGCATATTCATAACGCCGTTGACAAATAAAATAAGCATAAGCGCCCAACAACATCCAAGGCAATACAGGCCATGCAAAAGTCCTATCTTTAAAACATCAAGATTGGAATTAATCTTTGTACCCATAATAAAGGCAAGTGGATTTCTACATTTTTCTAAACAAGCATCTTTAAAACTAGAAAACTGAAATAATCCTGCACCAATTAATGTTATTGCAGCAGCCTTATTGCTTGTGAACGCCCCCATCATGTTCACTACACTATAATTATGAAAAATATATTGAAGGTAACAAGCTGCCATTGAAAATAAAGTCCATATAGAAAAATACATTAGAGACAGTAAGACAATTTCTGATTTAGGGCTCTTTACAATAGCCATGTTGCTTCTCATAGAATAAAAAAGAAAAAGGAACATTAGTGATGATGGAAACATCATTGCAAACATCATAATTATCCACATTAGATTCATTACAATAAAGTCATTAACAGTCCAGTTGCCATTCATTGGCATTGTGAATAAAGAAAATTTATTTGATAAATCCATATTCATGTCATTGTTCATATCCATTGAATTCATTTCCACATCCTGAGAGTCCATATTCATGTCATTGTTCATATCCATTGAACTCATGTCCATATGCATTTCATTGGAGAAAACAAATAAGTACACCCAAGCAAGGCTAACCATTATTAGAATAGGAATTATTACTATATAAAAATCTGATGAATTACTTTTCACTTTTAGTCTCTTTCAGTCGAATAATAACAAATATCATTTTTACATGTATAAACACAAAGTAACCCTTCTTCAGATTGACTATATGAAGCCCACAATTCAACATTATCGTTTTTCACAAGAAGTTCTATATCTGCCATACAATTCATTTCTTTTGCTTTTTCAGCTGCTAATTCTTTATACTCTATTTTCTCTGAACAAGAATTAAATAAAATTAGTAAAATAAAATAGCTTATAATATTTTTCATAAATCAATTAGAGATTCGACAATTCAACTAATATTTCTTCTGAACTTGACCCATAAGGTAAAATTGTTTTTAGATTATCTTTGCGATCAAATATAAAATAAAAGGCACTATGTTGAACAATATAGTTATTATTTGAATCTTCTTTATCATTATTGGACCCATGGTCTCCATGTGAGTCATGAGAATCATGATCTTCATGTGAGATCTGTTTTTTGGTTTTATCTAATTCAGAATAAGAATCTTGTTCTTCAATCACATCACTTTTCACATGAACAA
>ERZ802819.2431-NODE-2431-length-10395-cov-7.67234_pt1 | contig 10395 bp, 5 predicted proteins | sample MGYA00345647_ERZ802819 | MGnify/ENA primary metagenome ERZ802819 (study PRJEB30503, sample SAMEA104212355) | marine metagenome | biome: Westerlies Biome; feature: [SRF] surface water layer (ENVO:00010504) within the epipelagic zone...; material: water... | reverse complement strand
CACCGAGACGCTGACCCGGCAGCAGTTGTCCAACGATATCTCGACGACCTCATTCTTGAGGTTCAGGAGGCCGAGCGTTTTGAGGACGACAAGCCGAAAGGAAATACGCTTAAGCTCATGACACTGCATGCCGCAAAAGGGCTTGAGTTTGACTGCGTCTGGATGGTTGGCCTGGAAGAGAATCTTTTGCCGCATATCCGTGCAGCGAACGAGGGCCTCTCCGCAATCGATGAAGAACGGCGACTTTGTTACGTGGGAGTTACTCGTGCCCGAAAACGACTGGTTCTTTCACTCGCCCTGACACGAATGAAATGGGGGAAAGCCAAGCCCTGCAAACCAAGCCGCTTCCTCTACGAACTCACTGGTCAATCGGAAAAATTCACCGAGGGGCCCGCGAAGGCACGAGAGAAGGTTGGGGCAAAACCACGAACACGTCGGGCACCTCGTTGAAGACGGACAATAGAGGCCTACTCGCCGTTCACGCTCCCCTACAACAAAGGCATGGACAAAAAATCTTGCTTACCCTCGAAAAACATCTGGCAACATTCTAACCAGGTTCCAGATCCCGCTCTTTCCTGCTGTGATCGCTGAATACATCCCTGCAACTCCTTCAGTAAGCCGCCCTCCCTTACCATGCCAGGGAAACCACGGTGGCATTGGCCAGACCCGCAGCGGCGATCGAAGAATCGTGTTATGGACCAATGGCAAAAAGCATGGATTGTGAACATATCCCAAACCACTCTCAGGAGACTCAATAGTACCTCCCGGAAAACCACCCCAGGGAACATTGGCTACAGCATAGGCAAGCGCCGACCATGTGTTGACGGCAACGACTCCATACCGCATATGCTCTATCAAGAGTTCGACACGAGACTCATCATGTGTCGCCATCCCATCAGGGCGTGTCACGCTTGCCGCGAGATTTCCGGGCAGATCATGCACAATCTGAGAAACCGCCACACAAAAGTCCTCAATTGATTCCCCCTCCACAGTCGTCTCAACCGCACTCGGAATGAACCATTCACGAGCAAACCAATGGGGATGTGACTCTCGATGAACATCTCGGAAAAGCTTCGGCTGCAAGCACCCATTTGAAACAGAATCACCTGTAGCATTTTGATGGAGATCTACAGCACCTGGATACCATACTGGTCGAGCTGGCAGGCTCTCTAACCGCTGTTCAATACGACCAAGGAACTGTTGCCGTTGAGGCCAGCTTCGACTCGTCAAGACAACCTTTGTCGCAATGCAATTAAAGGATGAGTTATTTGCGATCGATGCCGCAATCTGGTCTGCCTGAAAAAACAGGTCTTTCTCAGAATAGTTTCCAGGAACAATAACCCACGGAGTGACATTGCCTAGTTCACAGGTAATTGACTTTGTAAGTAGCTTCTTTTTATTACTTGAAACAACATTCCTAAATGTCTCCTCACCGCCTGTAAGATGCATCGCTGTAACTTCCTGAGCGCTGATTGCATCAGTCACAAGTGCCGCACCACCAACAACAACACTGAGCAGGCCAGCCTCTACAAGCGGCTTCAATGCAGCTCGAAAAACTGGCGCAAGAGAACTCTGCACCGGATGAAGCTTGAGCAAAACAGCACGGCCATGTTCAAAGATCTGGCTCACAGCATCGGCTGCGGCCAAGCCCGTGACATTACCCGCACCAAGAACAACAGCGACACCCTCCGAAACAGGACGCTGCTGACACTCCTCCTGCCAGAGTTTCATGAATGTTTCGACACTGCCCGTATTCGCGCAACGAACAGTTGCTCGATAGCCTCGAAAAATCGTGGGGTCATAAAGTCTCCGCACAGGCAGGACGTCCACGGCTACAAATGACGATGGCGAACCAAATGGTGACTCATGGATCTGATTCTGTCCGTGCGTCATACGAGGCCCAACGGATACTTCAGGCACACCGGTTTTGCCAATACTTCGTAAAGCCTGGGCGGTAAGAAACAAAAGACGTAACGTTGCAATAGGGCCGGTTGCGCATTCCTCCGCCTGAAGCACTGGCCGAAGACGGTCAGTGCATGCATCCTGACCGTCAGGACCAACTGATTTCATAGCAACAGCCGCGCGGACCCAAGCACCTGCCTCGCCTCCAATTGACTGGGCTGTTCTCATTGCAAGTTCTGCCCGTTCATCAGGAGAAACGTCTCTCCAGCGATCTGCAGCGAGTGATAATCGCTGACATTCAGAAGCCACATCACGTTCTGGGGACATCATGAATTCCTCTTGGTATTCGTTTGGCGAGCAGGCAAGGATTCACTGAAGAATTTGTACAAAATAAACACAGTCGACCTTTCCACTCAATCACAACCCATCAGAAAACTGTATGCGCTGAATGATCCTCAGTATATGGAACATTCTTGGTGAACTTCTTAGCCCTACTTCCCAATACAATGCCGGGAAAAGACCCTGTCGAGAATGTCTGTTCCTACCACCGCACCTGTTACCTCGCCGAGTGCATCAATAGCATGCCTGAGAAGGACTGCAAGCAATGCCTCATCCGATGGTAGACCATCACAACCAGTCATGCTTTTTTCAGCCTGAACAAGTGATTCTCGTGCCGACTCAAGTCCCGCACGAAGCCGAATCGTGGCAGGAGTCGCACGATCAAGGGAAGAAACAATTTCGAGAATCCGTTGTCTTAGTTTTTCAACCCCAACACCTGCTTTCACACTCGTCAGGATCCACTCCTGGGGGCCGGCCATCTTTTTTTCAGCCTGCTGCCGATCAGCACGAGTTATCACATGAATACATTCAGCTGTCGTAGAATCCACTACTGTGATGAGAGGGTCTGAGTCACTATCGTGACATGCGACAATAACATCTGCCCGTTGAATCTCTTCCCTTGCAACTCGATCAGCGGCAGCACTCACATCACGCTCAGCCACGAGCCAATCACCGGATTCATACAGCCCGCCGATGCCTGCAAGATCCACCAGAAGACATGAAACGATTCCAGCAGTGTCACGCAATTCTCCTGCAATCCAATCACGTGTTGTTCCCGATGCATTTTCTACAAGAGCAGCATCACGACCTACCAAATGATTAAAGAGACTGCTCTTACCGATATTTGGTGCACCGGCCAGAACCACCCTCGGCAGGCCACCCTGCCCTCCACTATCACGACCGGCTAATTGATGCGTGACACGATCCAGCTGTCGACATACGTGCTGAATCTTCGGAGTGATTGCGTCTTGAGTAGTATCTGGGACTGGAACGGCATCAGGCGCGAGGTCATCCGCAAAATCGATTGCTGCTTCAATATCTGCAACAAGATCAAGCAGATATTCCCGTAGTTCCTCAACGGACCGACCAACGCCTCCTGCCATACGGTCGAGTGCCTGAGACAATTCTTGTGGAGTACGCGCATCAATAACTGCGACAACTGCCTCTGCCTGAAGCAAGTCAATCTTTCCAGCAAGGAAACTCCGCAGAGAAAACTCTCCACCACGTGCCAATCGAGCCCCAAGCCGACAGGCCTCCTGCACAAAAGCTGCCTGTAAGGGAGCCGATCCTGGGAGTTGCACCTCAGCGACTGGGGCTCCTAGTGGCCCAGCAGGGCCGGGCCAAAACAGTACGGCAACAGGAAGTTTCCCCCAAACAGAACCGAGTGCTTCAGGATGAAATGCCACATTGATCAGCTGTGCGGGCTGCTGCAGATCCGGCAACTGGAGTGGTGATCCGTCAGCAGAAAGGAAAAGCTGACGCAGAACGCCGCTGAGGCCGTCACCTGCCAAACGCACAATGGACCTGGCAGCTGGCTGCGGAGCCGTTGCTGGAGCAACAATAAGATCAGTCGTGGAATCCATGACACGGAAGCTGTAGTAGACAGTTACGAGAGGCAGTTACCGAACAGGAATGAGCTGTATGACCGCAGTCCGTAGCCTACCGGCGTTTTCGACGTTTCCGCCCACCTGAGGATCGATCGCCTGGTTTACTACTGACTGCATCTACTATGGTTGGCCCTCCCGCCCCAGCGAGTGCACCACCAGGTTTCGGTGTCGGGAGCAGCAGTCGTTCAGCAATGCCCCAGAGACTTGATGCAATAAAGTAGAGGCACAAACCACACGGAACCTTAAAAAACATAAGAGCCATAAAGAACATCATGTACTTCATTACCTGCTGCTGCATCTTCGCCTGTTCGTCAACAGCAGGTGGCATGAAAAGCTTCTGCTGCCACAAGAAGAGTCCAATCGTAAGCAGCGGAAAGAGGTTCAGATAGGGGCCGAGCCACCCTTCAGGAGCGACCAGAAAGCCTGGCATAAAGCCTGACCAATCAAGCATCATGTCTGGTGCAGCAAGGTTGGAGCACCAGCGGATGGCCGATGTAAAAAGTGGAGCTTGTCTGAGTTCGACATCCGTCGCCAACGACCGATAGAGTCCCATAAAGATAGGAATCTGAATGAAGACCAGAAGGCACCCACCGGCTGGGTTGTAGTTGTGTTTTCGCCAAAGCTCTTGGGTAACCATCGTGCGTTTCTGGGGATCATTCTTATATTTTTCTGCAATGGCCTTCATTTCAGGCTGAAGAACCTGCATTTTCTGGGAGGACAAGGCCTGCTTCCGACTAATTGGAAACATCGCCCCACGAACAATCACCGTCAGAAGAATAATCGCGATTCCATAGTTCCGAATAATGGCATGAAGAACATGAAGAATTGCGATCATTGGCCTCGCAACCCAGCCAAACCACCCGTAATACACCAGATCATTCATGGATGCCTGCGGACGGCCAAACGTTGCTAGTAGACTTGGACGCTTCGGCCCAGCAAATATGTCGAATCGATGTGTCACTGGCACATCCGGTTCGAGCTGTAATTCACGGGACAGCAATCGACAACTCACGTTGACCAACTTCCGACGAGCGGCCTCTGGCACATCTCCAACGACGATTGACTGAACCTCTGCAAGTTGCGGAATCTCTGTGCCTTCAACCGCTGGCAGTAACCCACTCGCAAAATACAGTGCATCCACCCCCGCAAATGAAAGTGGCTTTTCATCAAGAATCGCACTCGCCGATTGTTCAGCATCTTCATCCGTCAATGTTAGGCCACTGATAAGAGTCGACGGCTCGCCAACAAAACGCATTGCGACATCTCGCACGCCTAATGAACCCCATGAACGTGACACTCGAGCTGCATACCACCACCCTTCTGTCGGAAGGCCGTTTGGACCATCTATGGCGTATTCGAGTTGCGTCTTCTGCGACGCCCTGAATGAGACCCGAAGCTGCAGCCGATACCGTCCTGCGCGGGCGTCCTCCACAAGACCGACTGGGTTGTCTGCTGCTGTAACAAGGCGATACTGCTTCACCACAGTCAGACCCCCATCGAGCGTTCGACGAAACTCGACAGACATTCCGTCATCTGAAATGCTTGCATCCCAGTCCTTCTGTTCGAGTTGATTTCCCTCTATCTCGCCTTCTTCTGGACGCTTTTGCCCGTCACGAGATGCGATCGATAAACGAAAGGAGAGCGGATCGTGAAAACCCGCATCCACATCGACGACTGGAACAGTGCTGAACTCTGGGCGTATCACCTCGAGTGGACGCCGCGTTGTTGGTATGTCAACAGTTTGTTCTCGACCAAGTGACCCTCCTTGCGGCCGACGGAAGACAACAGAAACGGTCTGGCGAGGTTTCAAGCGAGACAGAACAGCAGCAAGGCTCTCCGGGTCAGGGGTGGTTGAATCTGCTACACGAACAACGACATCTCCAGCCTGAAGTCCTCCAACTTTTGCTGGAGTTCCATCACCAACAACATTGAGCCGACACCCCTCAGCAACAACATCTGCAGCAAAGTGGCCAATGTAAGCACCACGATCATCCTGATCGTGAAACTGTTCTCCGGCTAATTCGATACGCTCAACAGTCGCGCCACGGCTCGACAACGTCACCAACATGCCAACCGGGGCGTCGGGGTTCAGTGACCCTAGCGACAGGTGACGACGCGGTACCGTTTGTGATACCGAAGGATCCGAATCTGGTGTCACGTCACTTCCAGACCCACTTGTTGGCTGTTCTCCAGTGGAACGATTTGGTTCCTCAGTCGTGAGCTCACGCTCCTCTTTCGGTTTGACAGACGATTGCTGCCCTGTGGCGTCGCCGTCCACAAACGGCTCGACAACAGGCGGCTGCTCTTCTGCCTGTGGAAATAGAATTGAGCGCATCACCTGGCTGCCGAGAACGGCAGCCAATGAAAGAGCGATAAAAACAGCGTAGCGTCGTTCCACGGTAACCCAGCAAGAATCCGGCGGGAAAAATAGTAGTGTAGCCTGTTTTCGATGCAATCAGGAGGGGCGTCTTCTGTTTTTGTATTCGTTAACGCCCTACGAGCAGCCGATCACCGAGAAAGTTGTCCAGTTCAGGGATATTATAAATTTTGTCGCAGGTTACTTGCATATCGTATTTTATCCGCCGATAACGCACGGTTTCAAAATCTTCAACAATGACATAACAGGATCGAGGATCATTATCTCTGGGCTGTCCGACGGATCCAACGTTGATCATGGCCTTGGTGGCTGGCAGGACCATTCTTACCTCAGTCGTGCCCGGCCCAACAGCCGCAGCCACGAATTCCGGTGCGATCGTAAAGACTCCTGGAATGTGCGTATGTCCTTGAAAGCAGAGGCGAGAAACCAGTTCAAAAATGTGCTTCAGTTTCAGTGGGTTGTATACATCCTCAGGAAACACGTACTCATCGAGCGGCCGTCGTGCTGAACCATGAACAAAGAGCATCTCGTCTTCCTTGAAACTCCTTGGCAATTCACCAAGGAAATCAAAGAGGTTATCCTCTGGCCGACGCACCCGCTGATCATGAGACTCGAGTTGGTCACGGGTCCAACGAATCGCTCGTTCTGCTCCTACGTTAAATCCATCGGGATCAAATAGGGCTGCCTGATCATGATTACCGAGAATTATCTTCTGACATCGATCACGAACTGTTGCCAAACACTCGCATGGATTAGGGCCATACCCAACGATGTCGCCAAGGCAGTAGAGAGCATCAACACCCTGCTCTTCAATATCCTTGAGGACTGCCGTGAGAGCCTCAAGATTCCCATGAATGTCACTAATCAGTGCAATCTTCACAAATACTTCCCTGTCGCTGAATCAGCCTCAAGTAATCAGTGTTGTGGCGATCTAACAGGGCACACGCTAAGACGCCGGAAAACAGTCCAGAAAATTCTGACACACCAAAATTAACCGTCGAGTACGATTTTGCTGGTGTGATCTCTGAATCACCATACTTCATAATACTACATTAAGTTTTGTTCACTGTTCGATCGCGGTCAAGCAGACTCTCCACATGCCCTCAATTCATAAGTTTCTAGCTATCGAGACCAGCACCAGTCCGGGCAGCGTGGCAGCCGGGACTCTACCGTCACACCACGCTGAAAAACCTGAGTCACGTCGTTTCGAAAATTTCCTCGTGCAGGAATCTCAGCTCCCTAAAGAGGGTGGTCAGGGACGAAACCTCATGCCAACTCTTGTTGCGACTGTTGAATCAGCAGGATGGTCGCTCAACAAGGTTGATCTTGTTGTTGTGGCAACAGGCCCCGGCCCTTTTACGGGCCTGAGAGTAGGCGTCACAACAGCAAAAGCACTTGCCTGGACAAATGGCTGCTCCCTTGTGGGTATTTCAACTGCATCCTGTCTGGCAACTCAGGCAGTTGCAGAATGCGGTTCGTGCGACCAAGTAGAAGTCATCTTTGATGCTGGCCGCGGAGAGCTCTATGTCGCGACAGCATCTCAGCCGATAGACAATCTCATTTGGCAGATCAGCAAGGGCACGATAAGGAAACCCGCTGAGTGGCGCAAAACGTTGGCTCCAGGCTCTCTCGTCACCGGTCCGGGTCTTGCCATGCAACACGATGTTATCCACGAACTCAACGACAACCCTGGAACACTGAAACTCCCACCAGCACCAGCATGGCAGCCATATGTCCGAACATTATTATGCATTGGTCTGGCTGCAGTTGAAAAAGGCATAACAACTCCGCCAGCTGAATTAGCACCGACCTATTTGCGAGCCAGCTACGCTGAAGATCGCTCACGTACGTGAGCGATACCCACCGTCAATTCCAAGAGGCCGTTATTCCTCGGCGCCACGTCTTCCCTGTATGACCGACTGCTGACGCACGGTACGATTAGAAACTGCACAGGATTTTTGGGCAGCATGGCTTGTGTAGCACGCCTGACATAGGCTTCTTGTCACCCGAAAATCTTCCTGTGCCGTAACCGTCGTTCTTGGGCGACGATTTCAAATCGTTCCATTGAGTAAGAAGCCACTGTCATGCAACCAATCCGCAAACTTCTTGTTGCAAATCGTAGTGAAATTGCCATTCGTGTTTTTCGTTCAGCACATGAACTCGGCATGCGTACCGTCGCAATTTATGCACATGAAGACAGATTCTCATTACACAGGTTCAAAGCAGACGAAGCGTATCTTGTTGGACGCCCTGGGGAACCCTTACGGAGCTATCTGGATATTGATGGAATTGTTTCACTTGCGAAAGAACACAACGTCGATGCGATCCACCCGGGCTACGGATTCCTTTCAGAAAATGCCCAATTCGCACGGGCTTGTGGCGAAGCTGGAATCATCTTTGTTGGACCACGAGTTGAACTCTTAGAAAACCTCGGAGATAAAACCGCTGCTCGTGAACTAGCCGAACGCGCTGGTGTCCCAATTCTGGCGGGATCGTCACGTGCTCTTGAAAGCCGGGAAGCGGCAGGCAAGACCGGCGGGGAACTTGGATTCCCTGTCATGCTCAAGGCAGCTCATGGTGGTGGTGGCCGTGGCATGCGAATTGTACGAAGCAAAGAGGACCTGCCTGCTGCATTGGAAAGCGCTCAGCGCGAAAGCAAAACTGCCTTTGGCAGTACAAGCGTCTTCATTGAAAAGTTCATAGAACGTGCGAGGCATATTGAAGTACAACTCCTCGGAGACACACACGGAAATCTCGTACACCTTTATGAGCGAGACTGTTCTGTACAGCGCCGGCATCAAAAAGTTGTTGAAGTAGCTCCAGCGCCAAACATTTCTCCAACGATACGAGATCAGATATGTGATGCAGCGATCGCCATAGGCCGAACTGCCAACTACGAAAATGCTGGGACGGTTGAATTCCTTGTCGATGCTGATGCAGACAGATTTTATTTCATCGAAGTCAACCCACGAATTCAGGTTGAACACACCGTGACCGAAGAGATCACAGGTGTTGATATTGTTCGCAGACAGTTACAGATTGCTGCGGGCTTGAAATTGACAGATCCAGAAATCGGTCTAGGCGACCAAAGCGCCATACGCACGATGGGGGCCGCCATCCAATGTCGAGTCACAACAGAAGATCCGGAAAACCGTTTCCTACCAGATTATGGTCGTATTACGGCGTACCGTTCAGCCAGCGGAATGGGCATTCGACTCGATGCAGGCACGGCCTTCTCTGGAGCCGTTGTAACTCCATACTTTGACTCACTCTTGGTCAAAGTAACTGCTCGAGGGCTCTCTCACGTCGAAACAGCCGGTCATATTGAACGGTGTCTTCAGGAGTTTCGTGTCCGAGGAGTCAAAACCAATATTCCATTCCTTATCAACCTTGTAACGCACCCAGAGTTTCTCGCAGGAAATTGCACCACACGGTTCATTGATGAAACACCGAGCCTTTTTGACTTCCCGATTCGTCAAGATCGTGCCACCCGCCTTCTCAGTTTTCTTGCCGAAACCATCGTAAATGGCAATCCGCTGATGAAAAACCGTCAGCCAGTCGTCCGTCGAAGTCCAGCCCGTGTGCCAGAGTTTGATTCTCAGCAAGCCCCACCAGCCGGCAGCCGGACAAAACTTCTTGAACTTGGACCAGAGAAATTTTCTGCCACCCTTCGATCGCACAAGGGCCTCTACCTGACGGACACCACAATGCGCGATGCACATCAGTCACTCCTGGCAACTCGAATGAGAAGCTATGACATGATCGCCGTTGCTGACGCTTACGCCAGGCTTGCGAAGGGCCTCTTTTCACGCGAGGTGTGGGGCGGTGCAACCTTTGATACCGCAATGCGTTTCCTGAAGGAGTGTCCTTGGGAGCGTTTGACGCGACTCCGCGAGAAGGTACCAAACATTCTTTTTCAAATGCTTCTTCGCGCCAGTAATGCCGTGGGCTATACCAACTATCCCGACAACGTTGTCCAAGGCTTCGTCAAGGAATCTGCGTCGGCCGGAATCGATGTATTCCGAGTTTTTGACCCACTGAACTGGGTCCCCAACATGGAGGTAGCTATTACAGCCGTTCAGGAAAGTGGAGCCCTATGCGAAGCCACTGTCTGTTACACCGGCGATGTACTAAGTAAAACGGCGTCCTTGTCCTTTTCATGTGCAAATA
>ERZ802819.2428-NODE-2428-length-10403-cov-10.1258_pt1 | contig 10403 bp, 8 predicted proteins | sample MGYA00345647_ERZ802819 | MGnify/ENA primary metagenome ERZ802819 (study PRJEB30503, sample SAMEA104212355) | marine metagenome | biome: Westerlies Biome; feature: [SRF] surface water layer (ENVO:00010504) within the epipelagic zone...; material: water... | reverse complement strand
AGTTTAAAAGATCTATATTCTGAAACTTTTGAATTTAATTTATTTATTTTATTTTCAATTATTTTTTCATTTATTTTTTCATATTTAACAATTAAGTATTTTTTAATTTTTGTTAAACACTTTAGTTTGGTTATTTTTGTAATATATAGAATTATATTATCCTTAGGATTATTTTATATAATATACTTCTAAGCTTTTTTAAACTCTGGTAGCAGTTGGGAGATTAAAACACCAGCAAGTATAAAACAACAGCCAATTATGTTATTGATATTAAGTATTTGGGATAAAATTATCCAAGCAGCAACCGTAGCAAAAACACCTTCCAAAGAAAAAATTATAGCAGATGGTGCTGGAGCAATATTTTGTTGTGCGTAAATTTGTAAAACAAATGCTATACCACCAGATAATATACCAGCGTAAAGTATTTGAATTTTTTGACTTAATATATTCGACCAAATAAATTCCTCGAAAATCAAAGCTGGAATTAAAGAACAGATTGAAACAATAAAAGTTTGTACTAAACCAACTAGTATTGGTGCGTTAAATTCCTTAATTATAATTCCAATAAAAATTATATGTAAAGCCCAAAATAAAGCACATATAACCACAAGTGTGTCACCAATTCTGACAGTTGCATCTTGAAAATTTGTTAAAAAATAACCTCCAACTACGCATAAAAGAACTGATGGCCATACACTCCAATGTATTTTTTTTTTAAAAAGAAAAAAAACAATAATAGGAACCATCGGAACGTAGAAGATTGTAAAAAAGGCAGCATTAGCAACATCTGTAAAAAGTAATGCTACTTGTTGAAATAATGAAGCAAAAAATAGATTTATACCTATAATTACGGACAAAATTACAAACCTTTTTTTATTTTTTGATATAACCGTTTCTGTATTTCTTCTTTCTAATAGTAAATAAAATGGCAACAAAGCTAAAAATCCTACAAAAAATCTTGTAGTATTAAAAACATAAGGACCAATTAAATCCATTCCAGTATCTTGAGCAATAAAAGTTGTGCCCCAAATGAATGTACAAAATAGAGCAGCCAGCATTGATTGAGTTTTTGTCATTATAACGCTAGCCTATATGCAAAGTTCTTACCTAAATTCTCTTTCAGCTCATTATTAAATCTTGCAGCTTCTGCTCCATCTATAATCCTGTGATCGTAGGATAATGATAGAGGTAACATAATTCTTTCATTAGATTTTCCATCTACATGTGAATGTAATTTCCTTAATTTCCCCACTCCGAGTATAGCAACTTCAGGGAAATTGATAATAGGTGTGAAAAAGGATCCTCCTATCCCTCCAAGACTCGTTATTGTCATTGAGCCACCGTAAAAATCCTTTTTATCAATTTTAAGCTTTCTACATTTGTCACTTGTTATTCTTAGTTCGTCAGCTATCTGGTTGATATTTTTTTGATCTACATTTCTTAACTTTGGAACCATTAATCCGTGTTCTGTGTCAACGGCAATACCGATATGAAAATATTTTTTTAATGTCATTTTTCCATTCTCGATTTCATCGATTGAGCTATTAAATGAAGGAAATTTTTTTAATGTAGCAACTAATGCTTTAATTATAAAAGCAAGTGGAGTTATTTTCTTTTTTTCCCCAGTATACAAATCCTTTAAAGAATTTCTGAAATTTTCCATATCTGTAACATCTGCCTCGTCATGATTTGTAACATGTGGAATTGTATTCCATGCGTGTGAAAGATGTGTTGCAGCTAATTTTTTAATTCTTGGTATTTCTTTAGTCTCTACTTCACCAAAATCTGAATGAAGGTATTCTGATTTGAATTGATTTTTGCTGTCGTAATTTCTTTCTAAACTAATTCCTTTAACAAATTTTTTAATATCCTCCTCTATGACTCTCCCATCTCTTTTGGTTCCTGATACTAAATTAATATCAACACCAAGTTCCCTTGCAAATTTTCTAGTTTTTGGACTTGCTGGTACTCTTTTTTTTTCATTCATATCTATAATTTGCTTGGGAATACTCTTTTAGAATCTATTTTATATTTTTTTATTGCATCTTTTGCTGCTTTTGAAGAAATTAGTTGCTCATTTGATAATACACTTAGGGCATATGTAACTATATGTTCTTTATCAACCTCAAAAAACTTTCTTAAATTTTTTCTTGTATCGCTTCTTCCAAAACCATCGGTACCTAAAGAATAAAAACTATTTTTAACAAACGGTCTGATTTGCTCCGAATGACTTCGCATATAATCTGATGCTGCTAATACAGGAATATTTGATCGACCTAAACATTCTTCTACATAAGAAATTTTATTTTTTTCATCAGGATTTAATAGATTATACCTTTCAGTTTCCATTCCATTTCTTGCAAGTTCATTAAAACTAGTAACACTCCAAATTTCACTATCTATTCCATACTCATTTTGAAGTATTTCTGCACCACTTATTATTTCCCGTAAAATTGCACCTGATCCAATTAGTTGAATTTTAGTTTTTTTATTTTTGTTGAAATCCTTAAACTTGTACATGCCTTTAAGAATACCATCTTCACAACCTTTGTCTTTTGGCATGGCTGGATGAGGATAGTTTTCATTCATAGTTGTAATGTAATAAAAAATATTTTCTTTTTTTTCATGCATTCGTTTAAGTCCTTCCCTAAATATTACTGCTAGCTCATAAGCAAATGTAGGATCATAAGATATACAGTTAGGTATAGTGGATGCAATAATATGACTATGTCCATCCTGATGTTGTAACCCTTCTCCCGCTAAAGTAGTCCTTCCAGATGTTGCTCCAATCAAAAACCCCCTTGCTTGACTATCGCCCGCAGCCCAAGCAAAGTCTCCGACTCTCTGAAATCCAAACATTGAGTAGAATAAATAAATAGGTATCATTTCAATATCATGGTTAGTATAAGATGTACCTGCGGCTATCCATGAAGACATAGAACCGGCTTCGTTAATTCCTTCTTCTAAAACTTGACCTTTTTTATCTTCTCTATAAGAACTTAGTTGCTCAGCATCTTCTGGTTCATACTTTTGTCCTTCATGAGCATAAATTCCGATTTTTTGAAAAAAACCCTCCATTCCAAATGTTCTAGCTTCGTCAGGTATTATTGGTACTAGCCTTGGAGCAACATTTTTGTCTCTTAGAAGATTGGTTAGTAATCTTACCAGTGCCATTGTTGTAGACATTTCTTTTTTACCGGTTGACTCTTTAAGAAAATCAAAAATATCTTTTTGAGGTGCTTTTATTTGTTTTGCATAAGTTGTTCTTTCTGGAATAAATCCACCTAACTTTATCCTTTGATCTTTTAAATACTTTATTTCTTCAGAATTTTCACTTGGTCTAAAATATTGTACGTCTTGAACCTGTTTATCAGTTAAAGGAACATCAAATCGATCTCTATAATACATAAGATCATCAACACCCATCTTTTTTTGTTGATGAGTTGTGTTTACACTTTCTCCAGTTTTTCCCATACCATATCCTTTAATCGTTTTTGCAATAATTACTGTTGGTTTTCCCTTATTTTTAGATGCTAGGTCATATGCAGCGTAAACTTTATGAGGATCATGTCCTCCTCTATTAAGTCTCCAGATGTCTTTATCTGACAATGAAGATACTAATTCTTTTGTCTCTGGATATTTTCCAAAAAAATTTTCCCTTACATATAGACCATTCCTTGCTTTAAAAGCCTGATATTCACCATCAACAGTTTCATTCATGATCTTAACTAAATGACCAGTCTTATCTTTTGCTAAAAGCTGATCCCAATATGATCCCCATATTACTTTAATTACATCCCAACCAGCTCCTCTAAAAATTCCTTCTAGTTCCTGAATAATTTTTCCGTTACCCCTTACAGGACCATCCAATCTTTGAAGATTACAATTCACTACAAAAATTAGGTTGTCCAAATTTTCTCTTGCTGCTAATCCTATGGCCCCCATAGACTCTGGTTCGTCCATTTCACCATCACCAAGAAAAGCCCAAACTTTTCTACCCTCGTCTTTTATTAATCCTCGGTTAATCAAATATTTCATAAATCGAGCTTGGTAAATTGCAAGCATAGGACCTAAACCCATTGAAACAGTTGGAAACTGCCAAAAGTTTGGCATTAACCATGGATGTGGATATGAAGACAATCCACCTGGATTTACCTCCTGTCTAAAATTATCTAATTGTTTTTCATTTAATCTTCCCTCTAAGAATGCTCTTGCATACATTCCTGGTGCACTATGACCTTGAAAATAAATTAAATCTCCACCAAACTTATTATTCTTCGCTCTCCAAAAATGGTTCATTCCAACATCGTATAAAGTTGCAGCCGAGGCAAACGTTCCAATATGTCCACCAAGCTCGGGAAATTTTTTATTCGCTCTCACTACCATTGCTGCAGCATTCCATCTGATTAATGATCTTATCCTTCGCTCAATATTTTGATCACCCGGAGATTTAGTTTCTTTTTCTGGAGATATAGTATTTATATATGGTGTATTTCTTGAAAGAACTAAATCTGAACCCTGTCTGTAAGAGTGTTCAATTAATTGCTTAATTAAAAATTGAGCTCTTGAACTACCATCAGTTTCCAAAACAGATGATAAAGAGTCTATCCATTCTTTTGTTTCTATTGGATCAATATCACCATCTTTTATATTTTTTGAAATTTTATCTTCAACAATTTTTATTTTTTCTTTTTCAACTACTATCTCATGATCTTTTTTCACTTCTTTTAAAGTTTCGGGAATTTCTTTTTGAATGGTTTTTTCAGCTTCTTCAATCAAATTTTTAGTACTTTTTGGTATAGTAATGTCAGACTTTTTAATTTCGTTGGGTGATGATTTGCCATTACCTTCAACCTCAAGAATTAAATCTCCCTTTGAAACTTTATCTCCAACTTTTACGTTGATATTAGATATTTTACCTTCAACAGTGGATGGAACCTCAACACTAGACTTATCACTTTCTAACGTTACTACAGGATCATTTTTTTTTATACTTTCTCCAGCCTTTACAATAACTTCAATTATTTCCACCTGTTCAAAATCGCCAATATCTGGAACTTTTAACTGAATAGACATGTTTAATTTTACCACATTTTAATCTTTTTTTGGACAACGTTAAACTGGATAAAGTGCTCATGTTTAAGTTATTAATTAAAAAATTAAAAAAAATTAAAGCCGAAGAGACCATAGATGCAAGATATTGGATACAAATGGCAATATTGAAGAAAAACTATATTTCTACAAAAAACTAGTCTCTTTCCAAGCACATAGCAATACCCATACCACCGCCAATACACAAAGTTGCCAATCCTTTTTTTGAATTTCTTCTTTTCATTTCATGTAGCAAAGTAACTACAATTCTACAGCCAGATGCACCAATAGGATGTCCTAGTGCAATAGCTCCACCATTTACATTAACAATTTCTTCTGGAATTTTTAGTTCTTTAATAACTGCTAAACTTTGAGCTGCAAATGCTTCATTCGACTCAACTAAATCTAAATCATTTATACTCCAATTAGCTAATTTAAGTGCTTTATTAGAAGAAGGAATTGGTCCAGATCCCATAAGTGCTGGATCTACTCCGCATGATGCCCAAGACACAATTTTCCCAAGTGGCTCTAAATTTCTTTTTTCAGACTCTTCTCTATTCATAATCAAGACTCCTGCTGCTCCATCGTTTATCCCTGATGAGTTACCTGGTGTCACCGTTCCATTTTCTTTAAATGCTGGTTTAAGTTTAGATATATCTTGTAAACTAATGTTTAGTCTTGGATGTTCATCTTGATAAGATTTATATTTTTCATCTTTAATGATTTCATCTTTGAATTTCTCTTGTTTAATAGAATCTTGTGCTTTTTTTTGAGAGCTTAAAGAAAAATTATCTTGATCCTCTCTGGAAATATTCCATTTTTCTGCAACATTTTCTGCTGTCACCCCCATGTGATAATTATTAAAAGCATCTATTAAACCATCTTTAATCATCAATTCCTTATTTGAACATGACATACTCTCTTGACCACCAGCAACTATAATCTTTGATTCTTTTAGTAATATTGATTGATAGGCTGATACTATTGCACGTAAACCAGATCCACAAACTTGATTGACTATATATGAAACTTTTTCATTAGGGATATTTGCACCAATTGCTGCTTGACGAGCAGGGTTTTGTCCTACATCGCTTGTCAGAACTTGACCTAATATAACTTGATCAATTTGATTATGGTCAATAGCTGTTTGCTTTAATAAATCTTTAATTACTAATTTTCCTAAATCATGAGCTTGAACTTTGTTCCACATTCCATTGTATTTTCCAATTCCAGTCCTTGTAGCACATGTAATAACTACATCTTGAGAAGTTTTTGACATAAAGAACAATTAATCCTAATTTAAAAATTACAATAATAAAATATAAATATATACTAAAAAATTTAAATTTGCGCCTGTAGCTCAACTGGATAGAGCGCTTGGCTACGGACCAGGAGGTTCTGGGTTCGACTCCTAGCAGGCGCACCAAATATAAGGGAGATTATGAAAATATCATTACAAAAATCTGTAATTTTTTTCTTTTTGGTTGTGTTTGTTATACTAATAATATTAACAATAACATTATAAATTATGACAAATAAATTTGAGCAGATCAGTTCTAACTCTGGATTTATGAACCACAATGGAGGGCTTTTGTTCAGAACTATTTCAGAGAACGAATATGAATTCAAAACAAATATAAATGAGAAACATCTCAATAGAGTGAAGATAACCCATGGAGGTTATATTGCTTCTATTATAGACGCTGGCTCTGGCACAGCCGCTAGTAGATGTGCAGGAAATATTCCATGTGTGACAATTTCTTTAGATATAAAATATATTGCTCCATCAAAAGAAGGTGATGAAATTACAGGTTTAACGAAAATTTTAAAAAAAACTAAAACAATGGTTTTTCTTACATGCCACTTAACTTGCAATGGAAAAATTATTGCAAATGCATCAGGAGTTTGGAAAATTTATAAAAATTAATAAAATGAGAACTTTTAAACTAATGATTCGGACTAGTTTTAGTCTATTTTTGTTCTCTAGGCATAACAATATGTGGTACTCAATTTTTAAAAGACACAAATAGTAGAAATGAAAAAAAATAAAATTGTTGCAGTATTAGGTCCTACAAATACTGGTAAAACGTATCTTGCCATTGAGACTATGCTCTCATTCGACTCTGGGATGATTGGTTTTCCATTAAGACTGCTCGCTCGAGAAGTATATGACAAGATAATTAAAAAAATTGATCCAAGTAAAGTTGCATTAATTACAGGTGAGGAAAAAATCATACCAATTAATGCGAAATATTATCTTTGTACAGTTGAGTCTATGCCGATTGATAAAAATTTAGAATTTGTTGGTATTGATGAGGTACAAATGTGCACAGACCATGAAAGAGGTCATATTTTTACTGAAAGATTACTTAATTTAAGAGGAGAGAAAACAACTATGTTCATGGGATCTTATTCCATGAAAAGTATTATAAAAAAGTTAGATGAAGATATAGAGTTTATAGATAGAAAAAGACTCTCCAAACTTACATTTTCAGGTCATAAAAAAATTTCGAGAATTGAAAGAAAGAGTGCAATAATTGCTTTTTCTGCAGAGGAGGTTTACGCGATTGCAGAGCTAATTAGAAGGCAAAAAGGTGGAGCTGCAATTGTAATGGGCTCATTAAGTCCTAAAACAAGAAATTCACAAGTTGAACTTTACCAATCAGGAGATGTAGATTTTTTAGTTGCTACAGATGCAATTGGAATGGGAATTAATATGGATCTAGATAACGTTTATTTTTCAAATCTTAAAAAATTTGATGGTAGAAAAATGAGAAGACTAAACGTTGCAGAAATAGGTCAAATTGCTGGAAGAGCAGGGCGTTATTTAAACGATGGTTCATTTGGTATTACAGGTGACTGTGGGGAAATAAGTGCAGAAGAAGTTGATCTATTAGAGAACCATAAATTTAATGAAATTCACACTTTGTATTGGCGTAACGCTAACTTAAATTTTGATAATGGTAACTCATTGATTAAATCATTAGACGAAAAACCTAATAAAAGTTGGCTAAAAAGGATTTATGAATGTGAAGATGAGAAAGTACTCAAAACAATACTAAAAGATACTCAAGGCCTAAGTATTTTTAATGATAAAAACGAGTTAAAACTACTTTGGGAATGTTGTCAAATACCAGATTTTTCTAAGAAAACTTATGGAAATCATTTGGAAATTGTTGGCAAAGTATTTAATTTTTTAAGAGAAAAACCTGGAAAAATTTCTAATGTTTTTATGAAAGAACAATTATCTCATTTAGATAAACTTGAAGGAAATATCGATTCAATATCCAATCGAATAGCCAATGTGAGAACATGGTCTTATATTTCAAATAAAATAAATTGGGTTGATAATCAAGATTATTGGATTGAAAGAACCAAAAGTTTAGAGGATAGATTATCTGACAGACTTCATGAAGAATTAACAAAAAGTTTTATAGACAAAAGAGCTAGCGTTTTAGCGAAAGGATTAAAACAAGATATATTATTTGATACCAAGATATTAAGTGATGAAAAAGTAATGATTAATAACCAGTATATAGGAAAATTAAAGGGATTAAAACTTGAGTTAGATTATAAAATTGGTGCATTAGATACTGATATTAAGTCACTTAAAAAAGCTGCAAGACAAAATGTCAGTCCTGAAATCTTAAAAAGAATTGAGCAAATCAAAAAAACTGGACTATTAGTTTTAAATAATGATTACAAAATATATTGGAATGAGTCTCCGATAGCACAAATATTTTCAGGAAAGGATTATTTAAATCCTGAAGTGAATTTAATAATTGATGATATGATTGAAAGCGATGATCAAAATAGGTTACTTGAGTATTTAAATTCTTGGCTAAGTAAAAAAATCAATGAAGAGCTCAAGAACTTAATAGATTTAAAAAATATAAAAGAAACAAATACTTCAGTTAGAGCACTGGCCTTTCAAATTTATGAAAACAATGGAGTTGTAAAAAGAGAAGATGTAAAAAGCTTTATTAAATTCTTAAAACAAGATGAAAGAAAAATTTTAAGAAAACTTGGTGTTAAATTTGGAAGATATCATATTTTTTTACCAAAACTATTTAAACCAAATGTTGTTACTTTAAGAATTTTATTATGGAAAAATTTTCTTCAAAAAAATCTGGATCTAAGCCCTCCTAAATTTGGATTAAATTTTTTTGAAAGTGAGGGGAATATTGACAGAAACTTTATGTTAATATGTGGTTTTGAAAAATTTGATAAATATTATGTAAGAATAGATATTCTTGAGAGGCTTTTTCTTAAAATCATAGATGGAGATAAAGAAATTAAACTGGTTCCTGAAATGCTTAATCTTCTGGGATGTAATAAGGAAAAGTTTATAAAATTGATAAGTAAAATGAATTATAAAACTTTTGAAAAGAATGAGGACACTTTTTTCAGATATTTGCCTAAAAAAGTCAAAAATGTATCTATACCTTCAAAAAAAAATAGAGATAATCCCTTTGATATTCTAAAACAAATAAATTTTAAATAATGTTTGATATTTTTAAAGATAAAAAAGAAAAAAAACTCAATGATGATGATAAATATATTAAATCTGCTGCATTATTAATACACGCTGCAAAAATAGATGAAAATTACACAGAGAAAGAAAAATCAATAATAAAAAAAACTCTAATAGAGCTTGGAGTAAAAGAAGATAAATTAAATGAGCTTTACAATGAAGCTGAGGAAATTGAAAAAAACTCAAATCAAATCCTGGACTTTACAAGAGAAATAAAAAATTCAAATGATGAGTTCAAAGTTAAAATAACAGAAACATTATGGAGTATTATTTATTCTGATGGGTCTTCCGACATGTATGAAGATAATTTTATGAGAAGATTAACAGGATTACTTTATCTTGATAAAAAAATAGTTGGTGACATAAAAGAAAGAATTAGAAACAAAAAATAATGACATATTTAGTTAACGATAAATGTATAAAGTGTAAACTTATGGACTGTGTCGATGTGTGTCCTGTTGATTGTTTCTATGAAGGAAAAAATATGCTTGTAATTAAGCCTGATGAGTGTATAGATTGTGGCGTTTGTGAACCAGAATGTCCCGTTGATGCTATTGTTCCTGATACGGTAGAAGGAAGTGAAAAGTGGATGGAAGTAAATACCAAATACTCGGAAATCTGGCCAAACATAAGTGAAAAAAAAGAGCCACCAGAGGATCATAAAAAGTACGAAAATGAAGAAAATAAATTTGAAAAGTATTTTAAAGAAAACCTTTAAAAAGAAAAAAACAGTAACAAAAAAAGAAAAAGTAAAAGCAAAATATAAAGTTAAAAAAAA
>ERZ802819.2419-NODE-2419-length-10433-cov-6.52871_pt1 | contig 10433 bp, 9 predicted proteins | sample MGYA00345647_ERZ802819 | MGnify/ENA primary metagenome ERZ802819 (study PRJEB30503, sample SAMEA104212355) | marine metagenome | biome: Westerlies Biome; feature: [SRF] surface water layer (ENVO:00010504) within the epipelagic zone...; material: water... | reverse complement strand
CATCGGATTCACCGACAGTCATGGTTTCACTGTCTGGATCAGGGCTCGGCTGATCCGGCATCGGGTCGGTTCGTCTAGGTGCATCCGCAAATGGATCATCACCAAAAGGGTCATCAAAAAGAGTTTTCGGTTTTTTTGTGTCGGCATCAGATGCCACGGGTTGTGTTGCATCTGGCATTTCAGGGTCTTTTTTGCCGAAAAATGCATCGGAGTCACGTTGGGCTTTTTCGGCACCCAACGTTTGCATCGGTTGTGGTTCGTCAGTTCTATCGGCTGCAACCGCAGGAACTTCTGGCTCTGGTGTTGGGGCCCCGGTCTCGCCTATTTGTTGAGTCGATTTTTCCTTGTTTTCAACGCCACCTATTCCAGAATATCGTTGCCCGCCAGATAAGAAACTCTGCCGAGTCCCGCTGGGCCGAGGCTCCTGCCGTTCCGCGAGTGCCAGCCGGGCCGTTGCTCGACATTGTTCTAGTAGGAGACGGTCTGGGCCCTGAATTCTTTCAATCGCTCGTGACACGGTACGCATGTTCCCACGTTCTGCTTCAAAGCCAGCTCCCTTTTTGAAATCGGCATCTGCAGCCTTTCGCTTGCCAAGTTGAAGGGCGCTGAGGCCGCGAAAGTAGTAGACACGTGGATCATCAGTGCCAAGGTCAACGACTTGGCTTAAGTAGTTATGACTCTGCTGGAAGTCACCGGAATAGAAGGAGTGAACTCCGTCACCGTACACAGCGCGGATGGCTGGGTCAGACGCATGTGCACAATTCAAGGTTATGAAAATGTATGCGAGAGGCAGGAGTACTTTGTGTTGCATATTAAACCCCATTTCTTTCCGGACAGATGCTCAACTGATTTAGGAGGACAAACTCCTATCGTACCACGAATTATTTTTGTGTGTTGGTGTCTGTTGTGGTTAGTTCAGTTTGTAGAGAGTGAAAGACACGAAAATTGCTGCAGCATAGGCAAGCGGGAAGGCCCACCGGCAGATCTTGTCATACTGGTGAGCTGTTGGGGTCTTGTCGTGTTCTGTGAGGCTTTTCACATAGAGGCTGTGGGGTATGGTAAGTGACGTTATGAGAAACGACACAAGAAGTAAGGTGTCGGTGAAGGTGAGATATGAATTACGAGGCATGTTGTCAATCACTACAAATTGGTAAGCGACAATTGTCAAAATGCCAACAAAAGAAATATTCAGGCGGTCAGAAATGGACTCCGGATCAAGCCAGAAAGTTGACCATGCCATCGATACCAGCACGACAAGCGGAAAGAGCAGTACCCAGACGATCTGCCAAGACTGACGTTCGAGCACAATTGTCGTCACCATCCGAGAAAACGTGGGAGCTGTTTCATGGAGTTGTAGTTGTGTTGAATCTACGTCCATGTTGAGGTTCAGGAAATCCCATCCAGCAACATTCACAGTTGATTCTCGTTTGGCATAACTCTCAGTTGTTTCTCTGTAGCGGTCATCAACTTCAAGGACAACCTCTTCAGACATGTTGCCGAATGGAATCATAAACGCGCGAAGATTCTGAATATCGAAGGGGTAGTCATACAATGCCATTGGTGTTTCTAATCGGACATTGCGTTGTTCAAGATATGTGACCTCCCCGTTTGGAAGCACCGAGATTTTTATCGCATTGGTGTCGCCCCTGCCGATTTGATTGATGATCACAAGTTGTGGCCACCAACCGGTAAAGATTTCATTGAACTGAAATTCACCTTGAAAGATTTTTTTATCGGTTTCCTCATCTACTGGATCGAAGGCAAGCCGGGGATCGTCCCAGGTTGCAACAATGGCGATTTCCGCTTCGAACGTTTCATTCACATCATCAATATCAACAATATCCAGAACGAATAGGCCGCACTTCACTGTTGTCGGCTTTGATGGCGGGTTTGGCATCCCTGCATCGATTGCATGTGCGGACGGAACAGCAAGGCTGGAAATGATTGCCGCGACGAACAGTGGCACTGGTTTCATGAGGTGCCAAATGGTTACGGCGACAGGCTTGACTGATGAGTGATGCATGGAAGAGTGTATTTCTTTTCTCGGTGTGTCTGCACCGTACATTATGGTTATTTTTCAATTTGGACGGTTGTACCTATGCGAGCACCCAGGTGCTGTGCAGCACGGCCCTCGACAACAGCTATTTCTATAAATCCTTGTGAGCCGGCTAAGCCAACGAGCGTCCCGGTTTCTGCTTCCCCGTATGTGGAGACAATGTGATTGATTGGTGTGCCATCACATCGTAACTCACCTTGGTTTTGAAGACCGGGAATGAGTGTATCCGGCAGATTCGTAATGAGGTTACCGAAGTGGTCAATATGGATCACCTCGCCTTCGACACAGTGAGTGTGGTCTTCTGGCTCTGGCCAGGAAAGTGAAAGCATCTGCTCGGTTGGGGCACCGAGGCATGAAGTTCGCCCTAGCACGACGCGTGCAGCTGTTGGGGCAAAAATGTCCCGCCCGTGGAATGTCTTTGATGCTGGTTGTGTTCTCTGAACTGGCCGGATGATCGTGGGCGCGTGTTGCTTGGCGGCGAGGGAGAGAAGCCCGTTGTCGGGTGCAAGGAAGCGTTGGTCGGCGATCTCTGCGTAGATAATATCTCGCGTTGTTCCCACACCCGGGTCAACAACAATGACGTGTAATGTCTGCGGTGGAAAGTAGAAGCAGCTTGCAGCCGTAAACCATGCAGCTGATCGAATGTCATGTGGGGCGATGTCGTGAGCAAGATCAACCAGTTGACATTCAAGGTACGGTGACGACTTGTCTGGCGTCCCTTGGAGGAGTGTTTTGAAAAACGTGCCCTTCATTTGCGCCACGTACCCACTCGACGTTCCAAAATCAGTCGTCAGGGTTACAAGCGATGCCATGTTTTCATCGTCCCACTATGGAAGAGCCCGAATCAGTTCAAGAGCCAACGCGCGCACCTTGCCAGGATTGACATTGGGGTTTTTGCGTTTAGCTTGCCCAATCAGCCCACCGGCTGCCTGTTCTTTTCCACCTTTGACATCAGCAACGATTTTTGGGTTTTCAGCAATGAGTTCTTCACACAGTTTTTGAAGATCATCCTCGTCAACTGCAGCGATGCCCATACCTGCCACGACCTCGTCAACCGGCTTGCCGGTTTCGAGGACTGCGGCAAATATTTCTTTACCCCGGCCTGTGTCAAAGTCACCCTTCTTCACCCGCCCAATAATATCGGCAACAGCAGTAGGTTGAACGGGGAAATCAGCAATGTGACCTCCGCGCTCATTGAGCATCCGTAAGACGTCCTGTTGCATCCAGTTACTTGCGACTTTTCCTTCACCGACTTTTTTGGCAAGGTCTTCAAAGTATTCGACAAGTTCAGGGCCTTGATTGACTAAGACGTCTGCATCGTAGGCAGGGATATCCCACCGTTCAGCGAGGGTTTTTCGAAGCAGTGCCGGAGGCTCACCCATTGTCGACCGAACGGCAGCGACCTGCTCCTCGCTCACCGTCACCGGGACTAGATCGGGCTCTGGGAAATACCGATAGTCACTCGATTCTTCTTTGTGTCGCTGTCCACGCGTCACGCCCGCAGAGTCATCCCATCCACGTGTCTGTTTTGGCATGCTGCCTATCTCGGCGCCGGTGTCTTGCCATTCGCCCCATTGCCGCTCGGTTTCATAGACCAAGGCGCGTTCAACGGAACGGAACGAATTCATGTTCTTGATTTCAACAATTGGTGTTTTTGCAAGTCGGCCATCGGGCTGAGGGATATGAAGGTTGACGTTCGCATCAACACGAAGACTCCCCTCTTGCATGTTGCAATCACTTACACCGAGATAGACCAGAAGCAGTTTGAGTTCGTTGAGCCATGCTCGGGCTTCTTCAGGGCTCCGCAGGTCTGGTTCGGTCACAATTTCACACAGTGGCGTGCCAGTTCGATTCAGGTCGATCCGGCTGTCTGCTGTTCCGGCGGTTTCGTCGTGCATGCTTTTGCCGGCATCCTCTTCGAGGTGGACTCGAATAATCCGCACAGTTCTTGGTTCAAATGCTCCCTTCGGGTCAACCACCTCAAGATAACCTTCATAAGAGAATGGCAGGTCGAATTGGCTGATCTGATAGCCCTTTGGCAGGTCGGGATAGAAGTAGTTCTTTCGATCCCATTTTGTGAATGAGGCAATTTTGCAATTCAGTGCCAGGGCAGCTCGAAGTGACAGGTCGAAAGCCCGCCTGTTCATCACAGGCAATGAACCTGGAAGTCCGAGGCATGTTGGGCACACCTGAGTGTTCGGTGGACTTCCGAATGTGGTGACACACCCACAGAAAAGTTTCGTCTGCGTCTGAAGTTGCACATGAACTTCGAGTCCGATAACAGTGGTGAAGGGATGTTTAGATTCAGCAGTCATAGTGGAAGCAAGGGACGCAGAGTTAGGAGGGAATCGCAGTCGTTCGTTGAAGGTGCCAGTCTGTGGTCTGTTGGTACTGGTGGGCAGCCTGAAGCAGGAGCGGTTCTGAAAGGGCCGGGCCCTGTAGTTGAAACCCAATAGGCAGTTTGCTCTGGGTGAAACCGCAAGGGAATGAAATGCCACCAATGCCAGCTAAATTTGCCCCGACGGTATACAGGTCGACCAGGTACATGGCGATGGGATCATCGGTTTTTTCACCGAGTTTGAAAGCAGGTGTTGCAGAAACCGGCCCACCAATGAGGTCGACCTTTTCAAACGCCTGCGTGAAATCATTACGAATCAGGCGTCGTACCCTGAGTGCCTTGGCGTAGTAGGCGTCGTAGTAGCCAGCCGAGAGAGCGTAGGTGCCAAGCATGATTCGGCGTTTAACTTCGGGGCCAAATCCTTCTGCCCGGCTGCGACAGTACATTTCAACTAGAGGAGAGTCGAATGTGTTGATTCCCTGATCATCTGACGGTGTGCCATCCCACCGGTGGCCGTAGTGAGCGCCATCGTAGCGGGCAAGATTGCTTGAGGCTTCACTCGGTGCAATCAGGTAATAGGTTGGGACACCATATGCCGCATGAGGCAACTCAACCTCGTGAATGGTTGCCCCAGCTGCTTCGTATGTTGCAAAGGTCTGTTCGACATGTTCGGCCACCTCTGGGTCGAGGCCCTCGCTAAAGTGTGCCGCTACCCGTCCGATCCGCAGACCCTGCAGTGGTTTTTCGAGATCCGTCAGATAATCTGGAACTGGAGTGTTGATTGATGTGGAGTCACCTGAATCATGTCCCGCGATGGTTTGAAGCAACATAGCGCACTCTTTGGCTGAGCGGGCCATGGGGCCAATCTGATCGAGACTCGAAGAAAACGCGATGAGGCCACGTCGGCTTACCCGGCCATATGTTGGCTTGAGTCCGGTGATGCCGCAAAGGCCTGCAGGCTGTCGTATTGAGCCTCCGGTGTCGGAGCCAATTGCCAGTGGCGCCATGTCTGCCGCCACTGCAGCTGCGGAACCCCCACTGGATCCGCCTGGCGCACGGTCGGTATCCCATGGATTCCGGACCAGTCCATACGCTGAATTCTCGTTTGAGCCACCCATGGCAAACTCGTCCATATTTGTTTTGCCAAGAATAACCGCGTCTGCTTCGCGGAGGCGTCGGACCACATCGGCATCATATGGAGGCTCAAATGTCTTGAGCATTTTTGAAGCACAGGTTGTTTTCTGATCGGTTGTGCACAAGACATCCTTGACGGCAACGGGTAGCCCGGCGAGAGGGCCGAGCGATTTGCCTTGTGCACGGGCTGCGTCAACAGATGCAGCCTTGGCTAGTGCGCCGTCCCGGTCGATTGAAAGGAAGGCATTGATCGTTGGGTTGGTGGCCTCAATTCTGTCAAGAAACGCTGTAGTGCACTCGACAGAAGTAGTCTCACCTTGTTGGAGGGCTGTGGCCAGTTCAGCGGCGGATCGTGTTGTTAGTGTCATTGGGTGCTGGTCTCTTCCTACGATGCAGCGTCACGTAGCTCTATGCAGACCCGGACTCACCAAGAACTGCTGGGACAAGAAAACATTCTCCATCATGGCGCGGTGCACAACGGAGGGCATCAGCAGTTTTGAGTGAGGGTGCGGGATTATCCTCTCGAAATACATTTTGTGAATCCAGAGGGTGGGCGAGTGGTTCCACGTCATCGGTATTGAGTTCCGATAGTTGAGAGACAAGCCCGACAATTTGGGAAAGTTCGTCGGTCAGGCTTGAGAGTTCGGCGTCGCTGAGTGCCAATCGTGCAAGCATCGCAACCTTGACGACATCCTCACGGGTAAGTGTTGGTTCTGCGTTATCTTGAGCAGGCATTGTCAAATCTTTCGTAGATTGAAACGAATGAATTGGAGGTAACGACGATGCGCTGATTGTTGAGAAAAATTCCGGATATCAGTGCACCGAGGCAGCCGTTTTGCGAATGCTCAGAATAGCACAATGAGCCGAAAGTGCATTACGGTCTTGCACGTGGACCGGCTGGAACGGTTTCTTCGGATGAAGATTTTGACTTCTCAACCTTTGGCAGATGAAAAGGCTTTTGGCGAACCAATTTTGTAACCCGGCCGCTGCGAATACATTGAGTGCAGACCAACATGGTTTTATTTTCACCACTTGGAAGTGTCACCCGTATGCGCTGGAGGTTTGGTTTGAATTTCCGTCGAGTAATTCCGGTGATCTTCGTACCAACGCCGCCGAGGTATTTCTGCTTACCACGGATGGTAACGGAGTTCCCCATTGAGAACCCTTTTCCGCAGATTTCACAGACACGCGCCATCGCATCACCTTTTTCTTAATAAAAAACTTGTCCGGACTAAGTTCCCATGATACCGGAGACGCGGGAAGCCGCAAGATGAGTCACGCGGGCTGGGTCCAGTATCTGTTTGACGAGGAATTTTGGCTTATTTGCCTCGAATGGCGGCGGGGGCAAGTAGTTTCAGCAGGTCCTCGTGAGTGCTTCCGTTGCTTGCAATTCCATCTCCAGCATTGATGTCACAGGCACCCGTCCAGTCAGTGAACCTCCCCCCTGCCTCGGTCACAACAACCGCTACGGCAGCGGCATCCCAGGCATTCAGCATTGGGTCGGCCATAGCCTCGGCACGCCCCGTTGCCACCAGCAGGTATCCATACCCATCACCCCATGTCCGGACAATGCGGCAGGCGTCTTCAATATCGTCACGAACCTTTTTGCCTGCCATTTCTGAGTCGAGCGTCGAGGGCCGCCGGCGGAAGTCTCGGAAATCACTTGAGCACAGCAGGCTGTCACTCAAAGACGTTTGGGTTGAGACGTGTGCCGGCACGCGTCCACGACCGCTCTGCTCATACCACGCTCCTTGCCCCACGGCTGCATATGCAAGCTCATCGAGCGCGGGAATAAAGATGACACCAAGGACACCCTCCCCGTTTTTACGGCAACCGACCAGCGTTGCAAAGAGTGGAACACCCTGAATAAATGATTTTGTGCCATCGATTGGATCAACAACCCATTCGTATGCAGAACCTCCTGTTGTGCATCCTGTTTCTTCACCGAGAAAGCTGTCCTCTGGAAAGGCTGCGAGTAACTCCTTTCGCAGGATTTCTTCGGCCGCGAGATCTGCTGCAGTGACCGGAGACTGATCGGTCTTTCTGGTAACCGTAAGATTATCGGTTCGGAACCACTGTAGAGTTTTCTGGCCGGCCTTCCGGGTGGCTGCAATGGCGACTTCCAGACGTTTGTCCATATCGGAGTCAGGCATTTGTTGGCTCCTGAGAATGTGTTTTCGTTGATATGCTGTCTGACGTATGGGCTGGAGGGAAAAATGAAAGAAACAGGAGCAGTCCTGCCCCGAGAACGAGGAAGCTATCCGCCAGGTTGAATATAGGCCAGTCGATAATGCCTTCGAGGCGAAAGTGGATCCAGTCGCGGACTGCGTAAACGGATTCGCCTTGTCGCCCTAAGGGTGCATGCCAGTGAAGTCCGGGTATGCCGAGACGGTCGTAAAGGTTCCCCAGAATACCTCCGGTTATGCTGGCAAGAGCAACAATGAGAACCGTATCGTTTTGGATACGAAGCCATGACACAGTAAAAACTATACCGATGAGCGCGGCGACTGAGACGGTAATAAAGAACCACCCCATGCCCTGTCCAAGTCCAAACAGGGCGCCTTCATTCAGACTTGTGCGGTACCAGAGCATGTTAGGAATGACAGGCCACCCCGGGCTGGTGCCGGGCATGCCAAGATTTTTGAAGGCGATAGCTTTTGTAATGAGGTCCGCTGCTGTTGTTACTGTTACAAGTGTCGTGAAGACCGTCCATGTCATGAGACTCGCCCGATTTGAATTGGACGAAAGGTCGGTCGGCATGGATCCCATTGCGGGCTGTTCGGTCACGGCATGTGTCGATCTACAAATAATGGAAATGAGGTGCTGTGTTGTACGAGTTCTCTATCTTGGAAGTCGAGGCTGAAAGCTGGCCTTTTTTTCCAGGATCTCAGCACAGCGAATGCATGTGGACGCATATGGTAAGGCCTCAAGACGTTTCTTTGTAATGATGCCGTCGCATTCGACGCACGAGCCGAATGTTTTTCGCCGAATCCGAGTGAGAGCCTCTTCTACTAACTGAAGGGTCTCCTCCTCGTTTTCCATGAGGGAGAGCGTAAATTCCTGTTCGAATACATCCGAGCCAATGTCAGCCATATGGACGGGCATGGTTGATGAATGCCCGATGGGTTCATTGGTTTTCGTGCCGAGTGCCGCATCGGCCATTGTGTTGACATCACCACGAAGCCGACTTCGCAGTTGTTCGAGGACCCTTTGGTACGCCCGCATATCAGCAACCTTCATCGTTGTCTGCTTCCTCTCTTTTTGCCCAACACTCGAGCCGCCCGCACCCTTGGTTCTGGGAGTGATTCCCAAGACACGCACACCCTAATGATCAATACAAAAGAGTCAACGCCAGTATCGAACCCCTCTTTCGGCGGGTTTTCTGCTGGTGTTTTCTCTCCTGTCAGGCTATGTTCTTTGAAGACCCACATCTTACGGTCTAGAGTTCTTTCATGGTGGGAGCTTGGCCACCAGCTGAGAGGTCCATAAAATTGTTGAAATTTCGTTTGGAGCAGTCGGCTGAATTTGAGTCGGATGCCCCAAATAGCCGAGAATAGAGAAGGTAGGGCGTTCGTATCAGCCCTTGTATCTGGAGACGATAACTTTGGCTGTTGCCGCCCGAACCGATCTCGCATTCCAGCAATGTATCGCTCCAGCGTGTGGTGCGACGTTTTCTATAGACGAAGTGCTTACCAGTTGCCCCGTATGTGGAAACCTTCTCGATGTGACCTACGACTGGGACCGGCTCCCTGGGCCTGGGTCCTTTGAGCTGTTTGAACGGAAATGGATGCGGCGGAGTGACCCACTTGCATTGAGCGGTGTCTGGAGGTTCCACGAGTTGCTTCCTTTTGCTCCAAGGGAGTCTGTTGTAACAATTGGAGAAGGTCAAACCTTACTTTCGGTTTCTGATGGTGTTGGACGATACATAGGCATGAACGCTGGGCAGCTTCATTTGCAATATGAGGGCCTTAATCCATCAGGATCATTCAAAGATAACGGCATGTCGGCAGCGTTTTCACACGCTCGTATGATTGGCGCAACCCGTGCAGCGTGTGCATCGACAGGAAACACAAGTGCCTCATTGGCTGTCTACTGTGCTGTCACGCGACTCATGCGAGGCATTATCTTCATCGGTTCGGGCAAGATCTCGTACGGGAAGCTCTCGCAGGCACTCGACTATGGTGCCCTTACAATTCAGATCGCTGGAGACTTTGATGATGCCATGGCACGTGTCAAAGAAGTGGCGAGCAAGATGGGTATTTATCTGGTGAACTCAGTGAATCCATTTCGGCTTGAGGGTCAGAAGACCATTATGTTTCGAGTGCTTGAGTCACTCAATTGGGAGGTGCCTGACTGGATTGTTGTCCCGGGTGGTAACTTGGGAAACTCAAGTTCCTTCGGGAAAGCATTTGCCGAATTACGGCATCTTGGTCTTATTGACCGAATTCCTCGTCTGGCGGTAATTAATGCAGCCGGTGCCAATACGCTGTACGAGCTCTTTCATAATCGTGGCCTTCGGTGGAATGGTGGACAAGCGGATCTGGCCCCGGTCTGCCACTACTATGATGAACTGGACCGGGATGAAAAACGGGCAGACACGCTGGCAAGTGCGATTGAAATCAACCGTCCAGTAAATTTCAATAAGTGTCTGCGGGCGCTTGAAGTCTGCGATGGTGTGGTTCGAGAGGTGTCGGAGCAAGAGATCCTCGATGCCAAGGCGCAGGTTGGTGCAGGTGGGCTCGGCTGTGAGCCCGCGAGTGCAGCGAGTGTTGCCGGTGCAAGGAAACTTGTGAATGAGGGCGTCATTGGTCGAGATGATCGTGTGGTCTGTATCCTCACAGGTCATCAGTTGAAGGATCCGAATGCTACGGTTGCTTACCACACCACTGCTCAGGAGCTATTTAA